>Ga0272441_10006270_pt1 | contig 20063 bp, 16 predicted proteins | sample SSMProp6N_FD_193582 | JGI IMG/M metagenome (GOLD analysis project Ga0272441, IMG submission 193582) | Marine sediment archaeal communities from Little Sippewissett salt marsh, Falmouth, MA, United States - SSM-Prop-6N | ecosystem: Environmental > Aquatic > Marine > Wetlands > Sediment ...
ACTTAAACATAAATGCTCTACGATCTCAAAAGATCAGCTACATTTGCCCGGCCCGGATTTTATAGATCGGGTCTTGTCTCATTCTGATAGATCGAATGTCGTTTTGCGTAATCTGCGAACTGTTTTCCAGCACGGTCGTTTAAGTGGGACGGGATACTTGTCAATATTGCCGGTTGACCAGGGCATAGAGCACTCTGCTGGCGCTTCATTTGCGCCTAATCCTATTTATTTCGATCCAGAAAACATTGTCAGGTTAGCGATTGAGGGCGGTTGTAATGCGGTAGCTTCTACCTTGGGGGTATTAGGGGTCATATCACGTAAATACGCCCACAAAATTCCTTTTTTGGTCAAGCTGAATCACAACGAGTTGTTAACCTATCCAAATTCATTTGACCAAAGGCTGTTTGCTTCGGTTGAACAGGCTTTTGATATGGGGGCGGTAGCTGTTGGGGCAACTATCTATTTTGGTTCTGGTGAATCACGCCGACAAATTGAGGAAATTTCCGCTGCTTTTGCTCGGGCACACGAACTTGGCATGTTTACTGTGTTGTGGTGTTATTTGCGTAATAACGCTTTTAAAAAAGATGACGTCGATTATCATACAGCGGCTGACGTGACTGCTCAAGCAAACCATCTTGGTGTTACGATTGAAGCTGATATTATAAAACAAAAGCTTCCTACCACCAATGGAGGCTTTTCGGCTATTAAATTTGGCAAGACGCATCCCGCTGTCTACGAAAAACTATCTTCCGACCACCCAATTGATCTCACTCGCTATCAGGTTGTAAATTGCTATATGGGAAGAGTGGGGTTAATTAATTCCGGAGGGGCATCAGGTAAGAATGACTTGCAGCAGGCAGTTAAAACTGCGGTTATTAATAAGCGTGCCGGTGGCATGGGTCTTATTTCCGGTCGCAAGGCGTTTCAGAAGCCAATGAAAGAGGGGGCCGAGTTGCTTAATGCTATACAAGATGTCTATTTAGCGAAAGAAATTACTATAGCATAACAAGGGCAGTATTACTACTCAACAAGCGATACGGCAATAAGAAGATGGGTTCTAACCTGCTCTAACCAGCGCCCCCAACATTTGCGACACAAATGTTGGGGGCCTCTAGGGGATTAAACGGTTAGATCATGAAAAAAGAAATTACTTTTTCGTTCGGCAGGAACTGGCAGGATTTTTTACAAAATCTCACAGAAACTAAAATTAAAAACGCCACGGAAAGCCTCTTAGATTTTCTGCGGGTAAGGGACCTAAAGGGTAAGTCATTCCTGGATATAGGCTGCGGTAGCAGTATTTTTTCTTATGCCGCTTTTGGGCTCGGCGCTGATAAGATCACGAGCTTTGACATAGACCCATTTTCCGTTGATTGCTGCCGCTATTTACATACAAGGGCGGGTAATCCGGATAATTGGAAGGTATTACACGGCTCTATACTCGATGATCAATTCGTTCCCGGTTTGGGAGGGTATGACATCGTCTATTCATGGGGAGTGCTCCATCACACCGGCAGGATGTGGGATGCCATAAAAAGGTCAGCAAAGCTTGTCAATAAGAACGGTTATTATTATATCGCGATTTATAATAAAATGAGAAACGAACTGGGATCCGATTTTTGGCTGAGGATCAAAAAGTTTTATAACAGGTATCCCTTACTGGGAAAGTATATTCTAGAGCCAATTTATATGTCAGTTTTCTTTATTCGTGATATAATACGTTTAAAGAATCCACTCCGTAAAGTGAAAAGCTACAAGCAGGTTAGAGGTATGGAGTGGAGGACAGACATAAGAGACTGGCTGGGAGGTTACCCATACGAGTTTGCGACTGTCGAAGAAGTAGTCGGGTTTATGAGATCGCAATTCCCCGACATCAAATTAGTTAAGGTCGAATCGTGCACAGGATTAGGAAACAACTCCTTCCTGTTCAAAAAGGATTAAAACACTGGATTTTTCTTAAATATGAAGATAATCAAAGTAGCATTCATAATCTTTCTCGCGCTCACGATAATAGCAGTTGTCTCTTTCTTCTTATTCAGAGGCTTCTTCTTAAAACAGATCGAGACTATCGCTATCGCTAAACTCCAGAGCATCTTAAAGAAAGAAGTGGATATATCAAAAATATCCTACATGCCCGTCAAAGGCCTTGAACTAACCGGCATTCACATTTATGACAAAGAAACACCTAAGGAAAGCGGTATATTTATAAAAAGTATCGCGGCCAAGGCCAAAATAGCCAAGCTCATGAAATCCAAGGAACTGCATCTCTCCCTCTGGATAAATTCCCTGAAAAAGGATAAGGCCGAAGCCAGCGGATCGCTATTCATAAAATCAGGGATGATCGAAAATATCAGCACGCCCTGGAAGGATTTTAAACTATGCAGTGTTGAGATACTGGACATCGATATATTATCGCCTTACGCAAATATAGAAGACATCAAAGGCACCATAACATGTGAGGATGGCGGGTTCTCATCGGACAATATCAAGTTCCTCTACCAGGACAAACCCCATAACCTATTGTTTCGCGCTATCAACCTCAACGATAATCCATCCGTCCAGATAAACATAAAAGGGCCTGAGGTCACGCTTGATTCAGGCATCAGTAAAGTTAATGATATAGTAAAAATAAACAATCTAGATATAACCATGTTCGAATCTAAATTCGATATCAATGGCGAGATAACCAACTTTGACGATCCGACCCTGCTTCTTTACGGGAACTTTTCTATAAACACCCCGGACCTATGTTATCTAAGCCCCGGCATGGAAAAGACCTGTGAATATTTGCGCCTCGAGGGGAGATTGAACAGCAGATTCCACATAATCGGCCCGCTTGTAAAACCTAAAAAGTGGGAAGTGGCTATAAAAGGCAATTCGGATATGCTCAAGCTCTGGGATTACCGTTTTCATAATCTGGTATTTGAATCAAAGATAGCTGATGGGATAATAGATGTGCCTGTCTTAAACGCTAATCCTTATAAAGGCGATATGGCCTTATCGTGCAAGATCGATACTTCAAAAAAATACGCGCCCTACGCCATGAAATTGGCTCTTCGTAATGTTGATGTGAACGGTTTCGCGCAGGATTCAGAGCTCAATAATAAAAATATTTACGGCCGTCTCGGTATAGACCTCTACCTGGAAGGCAAGGGGTCTGATTCCATGAGCACAATAGGAAAAGGCACCATTGTTATAGCCGAGGCGAACCTGGGCCCAATGCCCATACTCGCTCCTCTGGTCGGGCATATGTACGGGGGTTTAAGAAAGATGATACCCAGCCTGAAAAGTGTCGAGATAAACGCCGGTACCTGCGATTTCTTCATACGTGACAGAAAGATCATGACGGAAAACCTTAAACTTTGGGGTGACATCCTGGATATATCCGCCAGGGGATATATTGATTTTGATAAGAACCTTAATTTCGAGGTTGAGAACCAGTTCAAAGACGCCAAGGAAACCGGCGAAGACTGGCAGAACAAACTGATCGAGATCATGGCCGGTTTCGGTAAATTTATCGGCAAGGCACACTTGACCGGGACAATGAAAAACCCCAAGTGGAAATTTGAATATTTCTCTCAGCTCGAAGATTCCCTGGGCGGCAAGATACAGGACGTATTTAAAGATATCTTCCGATAAACTCTTTTGTTTTCTTGAGCGCCCTCGCGCGATGGCTTATCTTGTTCTTAAAACTGGGCTTCATCTCGGCAAAAGTCTGTTTATACCCATCCGGGATGAACAGGGGGTCATACCCAAAACCGCTGATCCCTTTGGGCTTCAGGGTTATTCTTCCCTCACATTTTCCCTGCAGGGTCCTGATAAGCCTCCCTTTGTTTGCGATCGCTATTACGCAAACAAATGTCGCGCCGCGCCTTTTCATGGGCATGCTTGCCATAAGCTTTAATAATTTATCGTTGTTTTCTTTATCGGTGGCCTTTGTTTTCGCGAAACGCGCGGAACGGACACCGGGACGGCCTCCTAAGGCCCTTACCTCCAGCCCGGAGTCATCGGCGATAACAAACGCGTCAAGTATCCTGGAAATGATCACGGCCTTTTTAATGGCGTTCTGTCTATATGTCTTGCCGTCCTCTACAATAATGGGTATCCTTTTGTGAGTTTCGTCCAGAGATTCCACCTTTACCTTGCTCGTTTTCAACATGCGCATGATCTCTTTTTTCTTGTTCTTGTTCTTGGACGCAATAATTACCGTCTTTATCGCTTTCACTATATTTCTACCCTTCTTCTATTATACCTTTTAAAACCTTCTTTTGAACCTTAACTATGGACCTTATTCCTTTACCGGCGACCTTGATCATCTTCTGCATATCTTTATGATTGAAAGGCTCCCTCTCCGCTGTCCCCTGTATCTCAATGAACCTCTCTTTGCCGGTCATGACTATATTCATATCCACTTCCGCGGTAGAATCCTCGTCATACGACAGGTCAAGAATTACGCGCGAGCCCTGCATGCCCACGCTTATCGCGGCCACATAATCATTAACGGGGATATTATCGGTCACTCTTGCTTCCCTCAACTTTTCCAAGGCCAGTATCAGGGCTATAAAACTACCGCATATACTCGCGCACCTTGTGCCCCCGTCCGCCTGCAAAACGTCACAATCCATCCAGATCGTCCTCTCGCCGAGCTTTTTCAGGTTCGTAACAGACCTCATGCACCTGCCGATAAGCCGCTGGATCTCCTGCGTCCTTCCGCCTACCTTGCCCCTGGATGATTCCCTGGAAACCCTGGTTTTGCAGGAACGCGGCAGCATAGCGTATTCAGCGGTAACCCATCCGGAGCCCTTCCCTTTCAGAAATACCGGGACACCCTCCTCCACGGATGCTGTGCAGATAACTTTTGTGTTCCCTGCCTCAAAAAGACACGAACCTTCGGCATATTTAATAAAATCCTTTGTTACCTTTATCCTCCTCAAAGCATTATCCGAGCGTCCATCCTTTCTCATTTTACACCCCTTAAATTGTCAAATATGTTGTTGCCATGAGCGTCAACCGCTACGATAAGAGGAAAATCTTCCACATCCATATGAAATATAGCCTCTGATCCAAGGTCTTTATAGCATACCGGATAGGCATGTATGATCCTTTCGCTCAAATACGCCCCGGCTCCCCCCACGGCCACAAAATATACCGCATGGTTCTTTTTTATGGCCTTAACTACCTCTAAAGACCTGTCACCTTTACCGATCAGAGCCGCGACACCATGCCTTAAAAGCTCCGGTGTGAATTTATCCATCCTTGAACTTGTCGTAGGGCCGGCGGAGCCCACTCTGTTTTTTCTCCTGGATGGCGTTGGTCCCGTATAATAAATAATAGCGTCTTTCAGGTCAATGGGTAACTTCTTTTTTTTCTTTATAGCATCCAATAATCGTTTATGCGCCTGGTCCCTTGCAGTATATATTGACCCCGTATAGAGCACATTCTGTCCCGCTTTTAAATACCTTCTGATCTCTTTAGTCGGCCTTCCGATGATCCTGTACATTATAGTATAACCGTTTTTGATCTGGTCGCGTGGCAGCTTACATTAACTGCCACAGGCAATCCCGCTATATGGGTCGGGTAATCCAATATGTTAACGGAAAGACAGGTTGTCTTTCCCCCTAAACCCATCGGGCCGATGCCAAGTTTATTTATGTCATTCAACAGTGAGACCTCTAACCTTTTTATGCCCGGCTTATCATTCCTCTTATTAACAGGCCTGACTAACGCCTTTTTCGCCAAAAACGCCGCCTTTTCAAATGTACCGCCAATGCCCACACCAAGCACGAGCGGCGGACAGGCATTAGGGCCGGCCTTCTTTACCGTATCTATAACAAAATCCTTTATCTCTTTTTCACCATCCGTGGGATTTAACATAATAAGCCTGCTTTTATTCTCACTGCCAAATCCCTTGGGCGCAACCGTAATACTTACCCTTTTCCCCCTCACGATATTTGTGTATATTACCGCGGGTACGGCCTTGCTTTTTTTACTTCTCGTAACAGGGTCTTCAACAACTGAATCCCTGAAATATCCCTTCTTGTACCCCTCTTTGACACCGTCATTGACTGCCTTTATAAGCTGGCCGCCAACCAGTTGTACATCCTGACCAATATCAACAAGAACCACAACCAGACCGGTATCCTGGCATGTCGCGAGGCCTTCTCTTTTCGCGATTCGGGCATTCTCGATCAGTAGTTTCAGTATGCGCCTGGCCCCGGAATTATTTTCATGCCTCAATGCCTTTTCTATTGCATCCTCCACATCTTTCCTCAGATGAGTATTCGCCTTTATAGACAACCTTGAGACTGCCTTTTTTATGTCACGGACATTCACTTTTCTCATGATATATCCACCTTCACAGCCATTATATCCCTTTTTAAAAATATAGACGATACTTTTTGGAACGATCCCGGGTCATCCGTAACAAAGAAATTTATATCACCCCTATTATCGCGCCTGTTAGACATCTTTTTCCTTACCAGAAAATTCTTTACGGCGGTCGATATGCTTATGGATGAATCCACAACAATGATATTACGGTTAAAGATTGTCTTTATAACATTCTTTAAAAGCGGATAATGCGTACACCCCAGGATCAGGGTATCTATCCCCTTATCATTTAATTCAGCCAAATATTTTTTCGCTATGGCTTTTGTAATATGGCTTGATAGTTCATTTTCCTCAACCAGGGGCACAAAGAGAGGACATGCCTTCTGATACACTCTAGTCTTATCATTGATCCTCTTCAATCCATCCACGTATGACATACTGCCTATAGTCGCTTTGGTGCCTATGACGCCGATTTTATTATTTCGTGTCTTTTTAGATGCTTCTTTAACACCAGGTTTTATTACGCCCAGAATGGGGAATTTAAACGCTCTTTTCAGGTCCTGGATCGCCCAGCTTGAGGCGGTATTGCAGGCAACAATGCCTAACTTAACCTTGTGTCTTTTTAGGAAATTAAAACACTGCACAGAAAAGCGGGCAACTGTAGCCTTTGACTTCGTGCCATAAGGCACCCTGGCTGTATCCCCCAAATAGATAATATCCTCATGGGGCAGGGTTTGGGACAGTGCCCTCAACACGGTCAACCCGCCTACGCCCGAATCAAAAACGCCTATGGGCCTTGAATCCATTCTTTAGCCTTTCACTTCTCTATTGAGCCTTCTTGGTAAAGGCCTCGGTCTTATCGAAACGTTCGTTATATTTCAAGATCCCGTCCGCTATAGCCCCCGCTACCCTCTGACGAAATACCGAATCCCTAAGTTTCTTTTCCTCTTCCCTGTTCGATATAAAGCCTATCTCTATAAGGATCGCCGGCATTCTAGTGCCTTTTAATACATAGAATCGCGCTGATTTAACCCCGCGATTTCGCAAACATAATTCATTGCTTGATGTGTCACAGACGAACTCCGCAAGCTCCTGCGATTCATCCCTGAACTCCGATAACTGCATGTCCCAAATAGTAGCGTCTAAATGTTCGGGTTTTTTAGCCTGCTCACCGTTCTCTTCGTACATAATGGCTTCATTCTCCGCCGCGGCGATCGCCCGCGCGCTATCATCCGTGGCGTTTGAAAGAAAATAAACTTCGAACCCCTTAGCCTTTCTGGATCTGGCGGCATTGGCGTGTATGCTGATAAATAGGTCGGCCTTTTCTTTATTCGCTATATCCGACCGTTTCCATAATGAAATAAATTCATCTCTATCCCTGGTCATAACGATCTCAAAAGCGCCTCTTTGTATCAACTCATCCCTCAATCTCTTAGTAACATCCAGGACAACATCCTTTTCCCTAAGCCCTCTCGGACCTATAGCCCCAGGATCTCTTCCGCCGTGCCCCGGGTCAAGCACGATCCGTTTAATGGCCGGTTTTTCCATATAGGGCTCTTGCGGCCCGGGTTTGAATACGGATGTCAACAGGTAATCCGCCAGTGATTCTGGCAGATAAATTTCCTCATCCCTGCTTTTTGTTCCGGGAGAAAAGGTCCTCACGGCGCCGTTAATTAAAGTGACATTCGAGTCTGGCATGAGTTTGACACTGGACTGATTTTTTGTCAACTCGGCTACATTTGAAACCTTATCTACGACGCATTTCAGCTCGTATTGCTCACAGAACTGATCGAGGGATATATAGCTTGCCCCGCCCATGGTTATGGCGCCTTCATGGTCGATCAGGCCGGATGTCTCAAGGTATCCCTGGTTAACCGCGCAGCCCGCGGTCAATATACCGGCAAGAATAATTATTGATAAAGTGTAGAAATTTTTCATATTTTAGTATCAATATTTAATGCTAATTATATAGGAAATCCTTATATTTTGCAATGTTTGTGTAAGCTGGGAGGGATTCAGACATTGTTGTAGCGCACATTTAAAGGTGCGCTACTGCTGTGATTGACCAGGTCGCTCTTCATGCGGCCTGGTCAATCATAAATGCCTACAGCTTAGGCGTTCCTCAGAAGTTTCAGCTGCAGTTTATACAATTCAGGATTAACGGGCTCGGCATCCGGCTCGAAAGTAATACGTCTTCTATTAAGTATTTGCAATCCAAGATGCCTTGAACATTGTTTAATTATTAGAAGTTGTCTGGTCAGGATATCTTCATCGATGAAGGATAACGCCAAGGCAACCGTTATCATATTTAATAGCCTTATTTGTGGTTTATATTTTAGACCTTGCATGTTTTTCATGCTGACACCCGCGATAAACGCGTTTTTCTTTTTCAGTTCGCCAAAATTAGTGCGTTCTTCTACATAATTTTTATCAGCCAGGACGACCACATGATCATAATTTGATCTTCCTCCAGCCGCGGCGATAATCCTTTCTTCAAGAGAATCTTCATCATCATCAATTATGTTTACATTGTTCAATCCGGCATTCCTGAGCTCAGTTATAATGGGATTTAATCCCCTCCTTTGACATCCATTTTTTCCGTATTCGGGTATCCAATTCGTACCAATACCCACTATGAGTTCTTCGCCCGCTTCTCTCGCTTGAACAGCCCTGTACTTTACCATATTTATGAAATCATTGATGATTTTTCTCTCTTTATCCTCATAGACATCTTCTATCGCTTGTCTTTCGTCATCAGTAAGGGTAACAGCCTCTGTTTCACTCTGTTCTTCTGTATAAACAGCGTCATCTTTAATTACACCGGCCAATTTAAGATAGTGCTTAATAGCCGCAGGCGTCTTCTTCCTATTAGCAGTCAATGCCTTAACCCTTCTTTTGATCTCATCCTGTAAATCCTCTCGTTCGGTTCTAAAGGCGGGATCAAAGATCAACGTTGGTTCTTCCAATACATTACCCATAGATGAGACAGCCCCACCGGCCCCCGCCTCAAGAGCCATGGATATCTTAGTTTCGTCCCCCTGGAATGTAGTGATACGCCTGGCATAAGCTTTCACAATTCCAATATTTCCTGAACTATCCTTCATGGCTATGAATTGAACAGGAAATGCCCTTTTAATCCGGTCAACAATACCGCTTAAAATATTATCGCCGTACGGATGTATATGCGGATTGTTATATATAACAAACGGCAAGGCAGTCTTTTTTACTACCTGGTTAAGATGTTCTACTATCTCCTTTTGCTCAGGGATATAGTATCGTGGAGCTAACACAATGGCGTTTACATGAGGCATTTTATTGATCTTCTCAACGTTCATCAGAGTCTGTCCTCTATTATCTCCCGTAACATTAGCGAATACCACCAGCCTATCTCCCGCGGCCTGTTGGAACGCATCTATCGCTTTAATGCGCATTTCATTCGTCAGTGTAGTAAATTCACCTGCGGCCCCCATTACAAGAATGGATCTGACACCCATAAACACAAGATGATCGACCAGGCCTTTTATTCCTTTTTTATCTACCTGTAATTTATGGCCTCTCCCCACTAAAGGAGTAACGACCGGGACAATATTTTCATCCGTTACATCACGCGCAGGATCACCTCTGGAATCCATCCCTCCGTTTCCCGGGGAGGCTATGCTACTCAGGAAATCCCTCGAAGGAACAGATAGATATAGCAGCTGCATGACAAAATTTCTCGTGGTCTCCCAGGTTTCCTCACCCGCAGCGCTTCCCACGGAATTCAAATATTCTTTACAGGTTTTATCAAGCTCATTATCAATTGAAGCGCCTATTGCCGGATATATATCCTCGTCATATAAGGCCTTATATAATACACGCAAAGTCCCAAGAACTCCGTACGCGTTATCTCCATATGCGGCAGCAGGCTGGTTTGTATCATAGACGTTCAGAAATTCTGTGCTTGTATCAGTAATCTCAATTATCCTCTCGAGCATATCACGGACTGATGTAATGTCCTGGTCCACATCCTGCTTGTCATCAGGCAATACTCCCTGCGTATGTACTTCCAAAAACAACTGAAAGGTCTCATAGGCCTGACGGAACGCGTTATTTACCACCACATTTTTTACGTCACAGCTAAATCCTCCCACTATTTCTTGATACATACCATATATATTTTCCCAACCATATTCATCCCGCAGATATATGGCTCTATTAGCGAATACAACTGCCTTTTTAAGGAGCCGCTCTGCCCTGGTCATGTTGATCCTACCTTGTCCGAATACTTGCCCGCGTCTTTTTCCTGCCGTCCATTGGCTGTAATATGCTTTTTCAAATGAGGAAGAGCTAGTACCCGGTTTGATATTCTGCAGTTGGAATTGAACAAAAATGTCATCCGCTGTGATCCTATATAAACTCCAATGTTCCAATATGGATGCTATAAAACCTTCCGCTGTTGAGCTGATATCACCGTCAGCTTTTGAAGAAGGACTTCTACATGTAGCAACAAGCCTCGGAATTTTCATTCTTAATACATTTCTTAATCTATCTCTTTCAGGATCATCACTCTTTAGCCTGCCGATCTGACTCATTAGCTCTGCAATCTCTTTCTCAAGTTCTCGCTCATTTTCATAACCTTCTGGGGAAATACACCCTACGACTATAAGGTTATCCGGAACATAAACACCTTGTTGTTTTAAAATGAGAATATCATAAAGCTCTAAGCCGTCATAAAAATTCTTATTGATCTCCTTCTCCTCTTCCCTTTTAGTTTCCGCTGTAATAGTAGCCTTAATAGTCTCTAAGTCGTCCTTATCGAGTCTATTCTCTTTCCAGGCCAGATATGCCTGCTCAACATCCTCATTAAATCTATCAGAGGAGAAACCGCACAAAGCCATCAGTTCATGCACTATCGCCCCGCCTATATCATGATTTTTGTCTCTTTTACAGACGTGTATACCATATGATCTACTCGCGTGCGCCTCTAAAAAAGGCATTCTCGCGCCCACATTAAGAATATTTATAGTTCCCACTTCTTCCTTAGTTTTATCTATGAGGTCTTCCAGCTTATTCGCGGCCGGCTCAAATTCGATAACCTCTCTGAAAAAACGTTTTATTTCTTCCGCTTCATCCCTTTCACTATACACTCTGCCCTTTGTGTAGACATGTATCTTTCTATCCGCTCCCTTTTCTTGATAGAACCTATCCAGACATGTGTCTATTATGATGTCATGCAGTCTCTTTTTCACGTATGGCTGGATCTCAGGATCCGTGAACATTTCTTTGACCGATCTGTTTATTTTAAAACCTTCTACATCGTTGAAGTCAGCGAAAAGTTTGGTTACCTCCCCAACAACATCCTTTAAATAATCACAGCTATCGCAGATCTGCAGCGCGCTCATGTCGGCATATTCAGGGTCGGGATTTAATTTAGCGAAGTCGCGGGTCTCATCATCACTAGGGAATTCATAATACTGATCACCCCACACGTGATCTGGTCCATCCCTGCCTCTTACCGCTTCAGGCCATGCTAATCTTACCGCGGCGTTTGCTTGCCTTTCAAGATCACATGCCAATTCGCACAAACGAACTAATTCAGCCGCTAATCTTTGCCGCGTGTCATCAAGAGGCTCGGCGTTTAAGTAATTCCCCCTGATAATATCTTCCTCTTCATGTATAACAATGGGAAGGTCTCCATCAATAGGACAGGCGTCTATTATAAAATCGTCTTCTGTTTTAACAAAAAAGTGCGCGGTATCGTATTGCCCGGGTAAACTTTCATGCAAGATAAACACCTGAGACCTCACTCTCGTCTTCTCAAGCCTCCGGTGTATTTCACCGGAATATCCGAGAGGTGAATTCAAATAATGAATCCCGCGTCTTTTTAATGGTTCGTCATATTTTTCTATGAACTTTCCCGCCTGGGCAATAACATCAAGATATGCCTTTATTCTCAGAGGCCTTTCCGCGGCAAACTTGTTTGAGATACGCGCCCGATCAGCACCATCCTCACTTTGAACGGTTATCATGATCTTCTGTCTTCTTCTTAATCTGGCAAGCAGCGTTGTTACAACAACCTCAGAAGGTATAGTGGGTGAAACATATACAACTTCCCTCTTGTTATCCCTCAATCCTCTCATAAATGGTTCAATATTTTCTAGATAATGCGAAACTGTTCCATTGCCCGGATACGGAGGTTGACCGACACCCATGTCAATAACTATGGCTATCTCGTATCCCGAGTTCATCAATACTTGACTTAATGTCGAAAAGAAATTCTCATCATGTGGAAGATCATCCAAAATAAAGCCATTTGAATATTTCGAAATATGAGAGTCGCTTGGATCACCCGAGTATATCTCCTCTTTCAGCAAAGTTCCATAAACAAAATCCGGTGAATATGCCTGCCCCCGGAATTCCGGCCTCTCTTCAGCCTTCGCTGCTTGAATCAGCCTACTTGTTCTTAGGACAGGCAGCCCAATTGCCCTGCCAAGATTTCTAGTCACGCTCATCTTCACTCGAGAACGGTCCGGCGCCCCCAGCATTAGGAATACAGGAGGTTTTCCATTAGCCTTATTTGCTCGATAATGTACCTTTTTATGCCCTAATCTTGCGCGAAGCGTCCCTATCTCCATAGACGGAAACTCTAACTCATACGGTGCTTTTTCGTCATTTACTAGCGGGTCCACCATGACCGCGTTCGCGCCCTCAATTGGGATAGGGACATTATCAATTGGCGGTAGGACATTCTTATCTTGATCAGGGGCAAACATTCGATGGAGTGAGGAAGTAACCTTACCGTCTGGATTAAGATAGTATTTTATTTTTTGCTTTCCCATCTGTCCATGATAGGGCATGTATACCGCGCTATCTTCATCCCGGGCTATTTCGTCCCATTTAAAAACATTTTTTAGAACACCGTAATCATGTTTGTCTAGATGTTCAAAATCTTCACTGTCACATTTTGACTTAATGAACGCGTCTATGTTATCCCGCATCCAATCTACGCTCAAATTCTCCTTCATGGCCTGGGGAATTAGGAGGCTTACACAGAGTAGCACATAGTCTTTTTTGGATGTTTCTCTCTCCCAGTCAAATCCTCCATCACTGATATCTCTGTCATATATTTCATTATTTTCTTCAATTGTATATTTACCGGATCTAGAATCGTGCTTAATACGGACTATAGGTTTGAAATAGGATGTAGGCGCCAGACATGCTTTTTTTGGTGCATGTTGAATTTCCAGGCCATAAGAAGTACAATTGAGCGAAAAAGCGCATACTATAAATGTGGCTATGCTTCTGATAAGGATAGTTTTATATTTTCTTTTCATATACATCATATGCATCACCGATTAGATATTCCCATATATGTATTTCTATATATTATTCCCATCTATATATACAGAATAATAGCACATAATATAAGATGATATGTCATAGTTATGTAACAATTATGTAACAATAATGTATCCGAATTTTTTAGGTGTTAGGGACGGTTCTCGACACGATCTTAGATGTGTCCCAGCCGCGAACCTGGATGTGTCCCCCCTTTTTAGAGCGTCCGGGACGCGCGTCCCGGACGCGGAGGGGCTTATAAGAGATATGGCTTTACACCCCCCTTTTAATGTGCTAATATAATAGCCCCTTATGACGGACAATACCATTGTAACCAATAGAAAAGCCCGGAGAGACTACGAAATACTCGAGTCTTTGGAGGCCGGAATCGAACTAAGGGGCACGGAAGTCAAATCCCTGAGGGCAAGGCGGGCTAATCTGAATGACAGTTTTGCCAGGGTTGATAGGGGCCAGATTTTCCTCTATAATTTCCATATAAGCCCTTATGAATTTGGCAATATACACAATGTAGACCCTTTAAGGCCCAGAAAACTCTTATTGCATAAGAGGCAGATCTTAAGGCTTTACGCGGGTTCACAGGTCAAGGGACATACATTGATCCCTCTCAAGGTATATTTTAAGAAAGGATTCGCGAAAGTTGAGCTCGCTATCGCCAAAGGTAAAAGGCAATTTGACAAGCGTGAAGCTATAAAGAGGCGCGAGGCGAAGCTAGAAATTGACCGGGCATTGCGCAAGAAAAACTAAAATATTGTAGAATTTCGTTTCTTTGACAATTCGGGGGTGAAAGGTTTCGACTGAAATCGACAATCTGGAAGTGGCATGTAGAGGTTGCTAGGAGGCCTCTTGGCGCAAGCCATCCCGAGCGAAAGCGAGGGATAAAACACCTGGCAAAAACACAAACGCAAACTACAATCCAGTAGCCGAGGCTGAGTCAATCTTAGCCGAGGATGCGTTACATGTTCCCCATTACGCGGGAACAGGTCTGTTAGCAGGCGCTCTGGCCTACTAATAAGACTGCATAAAGCAGAGACTCCTGGGGATACCGCTTTCGTGTCCTTAGGCAGTACCTAGAAAGCTGCCCCTTCCTAAATCCTTTCTATTGGAGTTAGTAAGGGCAAGACCAATAAATAGGATAAACATGTAGAGGCTTTCGGATTGGGATTTTAGGACCCGGGTTCGAGTCCCGGCACCTCCACCAATGAAAATTGAACAGTAGAACAATTGAAATATGATACATTTTTCAATTGCGGTCTAATGCTCAAATGTTCTAATGTCTAATAACATTAAGCTTACTCGGCCAAAAAAGGATCAATTATGAATCTTTCCGGAGACATCATTGGTATTGCCATCCCTGTCTTAATATTGATCGTATTCGTGATAATATTTAGAAAAAAGGACACCCTCCATGAACTGGAGCTTGGGAAAATCCTCATATACCAGGATAAGAACTGCAGCATAAGGACAGATTACCTTCACGCATCTATTCCACTTACAAGAGTTTCCGTATATGAGGAATTTATTGTTATCAGCACATTTTTTAAGATTGTTCTTTATTATAATGATATCGAAAGGATAACGGATACTTTGTTCTGGGGATTCAGGATCCATCACAGAAATCCCGAAGTGTCACGAGTGATTATCATTTCCTCACTCAGGCGTAACGACCTGAAAAGGGAGATCGAGAACAGGTTGGCTCGGTAGATCGGTCGCGGTTGGCGAGAAGGGATCGAGAAGGGGTAAAAGAAGGGAAAGAAAAGGGAAAAGAAGGGAAAGAAGGGGAAAAGGGATATGAAAACACTTTGGAAAATCACTGGGATAGGATTGATATCATGCTGTGCTCTGGTATCGATATTACACGCTGAAGGCCGGAGACAATACACATTCAAGGACCTGAAGTATTCGTTCCAGTGTCCGGAAACCTGGGCTGTAAGCAAAGTCGATCAAGGCATACTGAAGGATGTAGTTACTGTCACTCTGCCGAAGAACACCAGGCGTAGGAAATTCACGGCAACAATGGTCTTTGTCTCATCAAAGCTTACTGATCCCTCTGCCCTATTGGAAGATATATACAACCTCAACTTAAAAAACATGGCCTCATCGCCTGATTTTCCTGATTTTAAGTTAATGCGTTCGTATAATATTACACTGGCTGGTTATGACGCATACCAGGCCACATTTAAATACAGGCATCCGACGCTTAAGGTAAGACTGCAGTCTATTCAGAATTATATTCTGGCTAATGGGAGATTGTACATCCTTCAATACGCTGCCCCGACTACGACCTACAAGAAATACATGGATCAGGTGAATGCGGCCATAGAGTCATTCCGGATCTTGTAGGATCAGGGAAAAGGGTCCGAGAAGGGGCTAGAAAAATGGGAAATAAGGGATTGAAAAGGGATAATAAGGGAGAAAGGGCTCAGGTGTTCAGTGTCAACAAAGCGATCCCTGAAGCGAGAACAAACGCTGCCCAGAGCCTAAAAACAATGACCGGTCTTGCGGCCCACCAGTTTATGATCTTCTCAGACGTTTTTGATGTTATTAAAAGGATCCCTTTCACAGTTATCACGAGTCCGATTATACCGACTATTTTGGCCGTTAATCCGGAAGCTTTAAATACACTGCCCATAAGCATAAAACCAAAGACTATGACGAATCCAAATACCGCCCATTTGATGCTGCGGTTCATCTTTTTCCTTAGACGGTTCTTCAACATCTCTGGCTTCAACAGCCATAATATGCCCAACAATATCCAAATAATGCCGATTATTTTCGACAGGATCATAAAGTCGCTCCTAAAAAAACTCTATTAAACTTTGACCGGTTGACCATTTTTCTTGGTCTTTTCAATATTCACAGCCAGCTTTGACCGGATCTCCTCACAATATACAGCGGCATCTCTATGGAACAGGAGGCTTTCCTTGGCCTTCTTCTTGCCATCTTTATTATAGCAGATATGCAAATAATTCGTCCAATTCGACCAAAAGCGAGACGTATACACGCCCATTTTCACCTTTGTAACATCCGCCAGGGGTATTCGAAATGCCTCATCAAGTGAAGTTTTGAACACAAAAAAATCATTCATTACAACAACAAAGCCCTTCAGGTTCTTACCCTGCAATACAATCTTCTTCTCGTGTTCATATAGGTCTTCTGTGGATTTCAACGGGGAATCAGAAAAATATCTGAACAAAAATATCAATATAGCAACCAGCGCTATCAATATACCTAAAGTCACTTGTCCCTCATTTCTCTATATCGATATTTTATCCGCATCCCTGCCGAATGTCAAGCACCGGGTATCACAGACGTTGTCGATAACCTACTATTTATCAATGGGTTATGATGTAAAGCCGGGTCAATAGATATGTCATGTTTACGTCGTAACCTGTTGATTTATATGGGGTAATGGACAACGTCTGTAAACGCTTGGTGCGGAAGGGGGGATTTGTCCCGCCTACACCCGACTTTTCTACTATTCATGTGCGGGATCCCGCCCAGCAAGTATACTTAACTCTGCGGGCGGGAAACCCTTACTGGTGCGGAAGGGGGGATTTGAACCCCCAAGGGCGATTAACCCATACGGTCCTGAGCCGTACGCGTCTGCCAGTTCCGCCACTTCCGCAATTATGCTTGCGCGTAAGAAACAAGCCTTATGCCGCTAGCTTTTATCGCGTCAATAAATTCCTTGCTGCATAAAACCTTGAGCTCTTGTCCACAATATCTGTACCATGGCCGGTTAGCCTGAATCTCCCGACCAAAAAAACCGGGATGACAGCCGATCTCCGTCAAACCACCCTGCATATCAGTAAGGGCCGAAAGGAAATCGGTCCTATTAAGCCTGTGGGCGTGAAAGTGCCCGACAAAGTGGTCATTATACATCACACGGTTATCCCTAAGCAAGCCTTTTGATAATCCGCACATAAAGATAAGCGCCATATGCCGCAAATTATTAAAAGGCTCTTTGAAGCGCGAAAGGATATCAACCCTCTCCAAAGGAAACCTGACGTATCTTATCCCCTCCTCTTTCATTACCCTCAAAACAATTTTCAGTATAGGCGGATACATATGTATATGTTCATGGCTGTCAACATGTGTAACCGTAAATTTATCGTCTTTCACCCTTTTTATCTGCGCCTTGAATTCACGGTAGATCTCATCCTCATTGATACGCCCAAAAAAATCTTTACCTATAAGAGCGGGAAAGGTTTTCACAAATTTTCCATTCCTGTTCACCAGGCTCGGGGCCTTTTCATGTGATCCGATCGCATCGAACTCCCCGGTCAAAGCCAGGTGCACCCCGACATGTTTTACTGTATTTAAAAATGCCAGATTTACCGCGTGCTTATAGGCTTTCCCCGTAGGCAGGATGCTCAGGTCTGTTACGGTTCCTTTAGTCAAACACTCAATGATCCCATCATTTATATCCTCTGAAACACCAAAATCATCCGCATTAATAATTAAACGTTTTGACATAAATCAACCTGAACTGAACCTGAACCTCAGCATATCCGAGAAAGTCTGAAAGATTATCGATAATCTAGAGACGGAAGACTCCCCCTGCCGCCTCGGACGAAATATCAAAGGGAATTCCACTATTCTTGCCCCTCTTTTTCCGGCTTTTATAAATATTTCCGCATCGACAAAAGGGCTTTTAGAAATATATTTCATACCTTTAAGCACATCCGCCCTGAATATCTTAAATCCGGAATTAACATCCTTAATATTTATACCAAATAATACCCTGAGCAGAAAATTGTACCCCCAGGAAATGACCTTTCTCTTTATGTTCTCCCCTTTCTTTATCATGCTTGTGGCCTGCACGATATCACAGTTCTCGATCAGGGGCAGCGCCTTTTTTATATCCAAGAGGCTTATAGGCAGGTCTGAATCCGTGTAAACGATTAATTCCTTTGTGGCACTCTCCAATCCCTTGGCCAGCGCCCCGCCGAATTTTGTGTTCTTTTCAAGGCTGACAAGCCTTACCGCGGGCATCTTTTTTGATATCCTTTTAACGAGCTCTCCGCACCCGTCCGTACTGCCGTCATCGGACACGATGATCTCATAATCGTCCGTAATGGCCTCGGCTATAATGCGTATCTCTTCGAGTGTATACTCGATGGCGTCGCGCTCATTGTACATAGGAAGCACGAATGAAATACTAAAACGGTTCATCTATAGATCTCTTTTTTATATATTTGCCGTCTTCCGGTATAATATTTGTCACAAGAACCTTTTTCCCGAACTTGTAGAGGACATAAGTAGGCCTCCAAAAAGGCTGTCTCTTGTCGGTATAGAGAAAGACATGGTTTTTTTCTTTTATTACCCCCCAGACACGCTCGGTGGAATCAAAAAACGACGTCATTATATGATGGGGATGGATATCCACGACATCTTCCCTGCCCAGATAAAAGGCAAGACCTCTTTGATAGTCAGTTTCGCCGCCGATCCTGTCTCGCGGCCCCATTCTCGCGCGGATCTCGTCGGCGAAATACCTGCTGGATTCATATTGCCCTATCGGCACGGAAAGAAATATGACCAGAGATGCCAGCACGCTCGTCATCACCAACACAATTGATCCATAAAACAGTCCCTTCTTCTTCTTTAAAAGACATACCATCGATATAGCCACAAAAATTAACACAGAGACACCGGTATTAAGGATGGCCGGGACCATCAGGGGATATTTCCTGAGGGCTAAAGCATAAAACACAACCAGGCCTACAGGCAGGGAAAACAGAAATATTATCGCTGATACAATTTCCGGTTTTTCAAATTTTACACTCTGAAAATTGATATCCAGGAAGCGGCCGATTATTACCGCCAACGCCGGAAACAAAGGGAAGATATACGTCGGCAGTTTTGTCCTCGAAACCGAAAAGAATACAAGAAACACTGATATCCATATAATAAGAAACAGATAGGGGGCAGTATTCAGCCTATAGTCCTTCCTTAGTTTATACCCACCATACGGCAAAAAGATACTGCATGGATAAAACCCGCCGAGTATTATCGGCAGGTAATAGTAAAACACATCTCCCGACCTATGTTCGGGATGGAGGAACCGCGTTATATTCTGAAAACCAAAAAAATGCCCCGTAAAATCCGTACCATGCGCTTTGTACATCATATAATACCAGGGCAACGCCACTAATATAAAGACAAGGCCGCCTGAGACGAATGGGAATTTTATTAAGGACTTCAAATCCTTTTTAAAAATCAGATACAATCCCACTACCGCTACAGGAAGGACCAGACCAACAGGGCCTTTTGTCAACACCGCAAGAGCCGCGAAGCACGCGGATAGGATATAAAATAATTTTCTGTGTCCTTTCATATACCCCATAAGATAGAACAGGAACGTAAAAGTGATAAATACCGAAAGGGCCATATCCGTA
>Ga0272441_10006271_pt1 | contig 20062 bp, 18 predicted proteins | sample SSMProp6N_FD_193582 | JGI IMG/M metagenome (GOLD analysis project Ga0272441, IMG submission 193582) | Marine sediment archaeal communities from Little Sippewissett salt marsh, Falmouth, MA, United States - SSM-Prop-6N | ecosystem: Environmental > Aquatic > Marine > Wetlands > Sediment ...
TTTGTTTATTGCGGACCTTGAGAAGCAAGATTTAGATTCTGTTTCGTTAGAAGCTCAAAATCAAAGAGAGAAAGCTTTAGAGAAAGGCTATGATATTATCTTTGTTGAAGGTGTTGATTATAGAGGACATGTTGAGGATTATTCTAAATTTGTAAAACTAATAGAATGTGTTTGGAATGATATGCCAACAGAAGAGCTTACAGAAGAAAACACTAAACTTACAGTAGAACGTTATGATGAACAGTGCAAACATAACCAGATGAATTTCGAGACTTTTCTAGCCTATATAGCCATAGAAAAAGAAACCAAAGATCCTGTTGGTATTACAGTCTCCGTTATAGGAAAATATCAACCTCACGTTGCATGGCAATGGGAAACTGGTGTTTTACATGAACACAGGGGAAATGGACTAGGATTGGCATTGAAGTATCGGATGTTAGAAAAACTCCTAAAAATTCCTGACGTAAAATACTGGTCAACAGGTAGTGCTTCAGTCAATGTTTACATGCATAGAATAAACGAAATTTTAGGATATAAGAAATGGAATTCCGAAATAGTATATGAGTTTACTAAAGAAGAATTGAATGGTTTCATTAAATCACTTTGAAAAGCACATTAATTTTTTATAGATGTATTCATTTTACTCCATGTTGTTTAAGTGGTAAATTATGAATACAGAACTACGTAATGAGGAGGTCAATCCTCAGAACAAAATGAAACGAATAGCGTCTCTCGATTTTCTTAGAGGTCTAGCAATTTGGATGATGGTTTTCTTACATGTTTTCAATCATAAATATGATTACAGCTGGGTATTCGATGTGGGAATAGAGAACATTTTTTCACATACAAATGGTTTCTTTGCTGGTTTTATATTATTTTCAGGTTTTTTTGGTAACTGGATAGGAATATTTATACTCATCTCTGGTATTGTGAATACAATCTCATTTGTTAAACGAGTGTCTAGAGGAACTACTACAGCAAAGGTTTTTCTCAAACAAATTCTTACTGGAATAGGAATATTAGCAGCAGGATTTATTACTGAATCTTTCGGATATTATGGTTATTTTGGTACTGTAATTAAATCAGGAGAAATGTTTTCAGCTTCAACTTGGACAGAACCTGCTATTGTAGATAGAATAACTTCTCAAATCTTCCGAATGGAAGCTTTACAGATAATAGGTTGGTGTATGATTGTTATTGCTATATACTTGTTCTTCTTAATGAGAAATGGTGGTCATAAGAAAGTAAAAAGAAATTTGATTGTTACTGCAAGCTTTATAGTCATTCTCGCTATCGCTACCCCATTTGTTTGGTGGGGATCCGAGAAAATAAACTGGGCAGTTCACCCAAGCTTTGAAGGTTACGACACAATCTGGCCTAGTATGAGGCTTCAATACTATAATTGGAGACGTGGCTCTTATTTCATGATGGTTTTATCTGGAGATTTTTACCCCCTCTTCCCATTCCTGATGACTTCATTGGTGGGAGTGTGTTTTGGGCTTGCTCTTTCTATGGAGAAACCTCCAAAGAGATTGCCACTATGGGGATTGATTGCCTTCTTTGTCTTACTGTCAATCGGTGTTTTATTCATGGTACTTGGATTTATGGAAGTTCTACCCAAACCATTTTTGGGATTTGATGTAAGTTTCGAACGACCAACCTATGCATTTTACTTCTTACTATTAGCTTTTCAAGTAGGTTTAGTGACGCTAATGCTAAGGTTAGTGGAATACAATGGTAAATCCCAGAAATTTGGTAACAATTTTCTTGTAAAATACTTAAGGACATGGGGAACTATTTCTCTCAGTATATTTGCCCTACAAATTTACCACCTTGTTCCTTATGCAATCTTTGGTACAGCATTCCCTTCTGTAGATGTATTAGGTGGTAAGTTTACTCCTGAAACTGAATGGTGGATACTGCTACTAGCATTTGTGACAATCCTGTTCTATGACCTTCTAATCTGGTTGTGGGGACGAATAAACTTCTTCTTGAGCTTTGAGTGGATGATAATTAAACTCACCAATATGGCAACAAAAGAGAAATCAATAGATAGATTGAACCACAAGAAAATATTGAATGAAATTGAATGGATGGATTATAAGGAATTATCAGGGAGATAGTTCCTCAATTCTCTTTAATTACGGAAGTTTATTGGTAGAATTTTAAATGAGAAAAAGAAAAGAGGAACCGAATACTGTATCGGTCTTAGTCGTTATTTATTTTGCAGGTTCTTCAACAACTGCTTTCGCTGGTTGTTCCAAAGGTTCAACAAAAGAGATCATCTCTACATCCCAAAGAATTCCTTTGAGATTTATTGGATCCTTCCAGTTGCGTTTATGCCCACCTTTAGGTCTTCTAAGTAGACTTACTAAGAATTCCCAAGACATGTAACCCTTCGCGTATCTGTCCCAAACATATAACACTCCATGCCAGGAAGCCATCAGTATAACAACCAGTATGATTGTCCACCACCAATTTAGGCTATATCTGGATATGAAATCCCAGTTGGGGAATATTGCTTGGAAGATAAATCGAATTACCATGTCTCCTATACTGAAGAAGTATGCGGTTAAAGCAAAAACACCAAACCTGCGGATAAATCTTGTCCCCTTTAACCATTTCTCTTTGTTTATCTTCTGGTTAAATTCTATCCTTAGAACAGTACCCACTATTGTAATTATCTGCAAACCTGCAGAGAGAAGTGCAAACCATCTAGGATGAATATGGAACCCAGGATCAAGGTTTTCGATTCCTACATTCAAGAAGAACTCTAAGACTGCACCAACTACAAGTAAACCTCCCACAAGATACAACCATTGAAGTTGTTTCTTTTTGGGCTTATCCTGAGAAAGAATCGTACCTATTCCAGCACCAATAAAGTACGAACCTATCATTGGAAATAGAGGTGCTTCTCTACCGAAAAACCAGTTCATTGGTACTCGCCATATTTTCTCCCAAATGTTCCATGTCGTGAACGTTCTGAAACCCTCACCTGTAGTAATGTTTACTGCGTAATTACTAACGACTACTTCCTGCAAATATGGTGTCACAACTATAACTGCTATTCCAATCACAAAACTGATACTTAGTTTAACTAACCAGTTGTCCCTAAGTTTCTTTATAGCAAAGATCAAGAACAGGAATGAGGTTATGATCATCATAACACCTATAGATTCTATAGCTTCAATAATGTAGAACATGCCTTTGTGTCCTTCCCATGCTTCAAGGAATGTAGTCCATGGTTGCGTAAACACTTCACTGCTTCTACTCCAGATTTCGACTGGTCCCCAGTAAGGCATGAATGTAGCCCAAAGTTTACCTATCAAGATAAGGACGATACCAGCAATAATTTGTTTTACCCATATTACCATAACATTTTTTCCTTTCTTTAATGCTCGTTCCATTGAATAGAAGTTGACAACAGCTGAGATCATCAGGAAGAAACCTCTCCAATGGATGAATATCACTACAATTATGGCGAAAATCAAGAAAGCAACTCCACCATATTCCAAGATGCCATCTATGCTCGGACTAGCAAAAGCATCCCAATTAGTAAAAAGGAAATGAAAAACGAGAGTGAAGAATATCGCTATTCCTCGTAGAAAGTCAATTGACGTTAATCTTTTCATAGTAACCAAGAGTTTTCATTTCTTCTATAAAAATTTTTAGTGAAAAGAAGCGAGATATATCTAATTGTTCTTATTTTCTTCTTATCTTCACCCTTTGAGGACCTAGTTGAACTTGTATTAACACTCTTTGTATTAACACTCTTAGTTTTAGCATCTGCCATCTCACTATTTTCTGTGGTATTCTCCTTCTAGGTAGAGCAAATGATATTGGTTCAACATCATAGAGCGATTCTTGTACCTTTATTCTTGCTGAATCATAGTGTTTCTTTCCAGCAAATAATCTTAAGAGTTTTATCAAAATCCATTCCCAAGTACCTACAAATCTGATTTTTTCCCATAATCTAAGGATTATGTCAAAATATACTGCTGCTACGACTAGCATGAAAATTGACCACCCCATCCCTACCTGATGTCTTGTCGTAAAGTTAATTATGTGAAATCCTACAGTTGGTGCTTGGATTGGATCCCCAGCCATGAACCAACCTTTACTGATAAAATATCTGACTGAGAAATCGAAACCAACAGTTCTCGTGCAGTGAATTCTCATAAACAGATCCACATATTGGATCATATAAACCGTTAAAGCTACTAGAGCCCATCTGCGAATTATCCTAGTCCATCTAGCATATTTGTGCAAATCAGCGTTCTTTCTAAACTCAAACATAGCCAGTAGTGCAACGACGTAATAAATCTGCAACCCCATGTTTGCTAAAATATACCAAGTTTCATGAATACGCATGTCTATGTTAAATTCAGCATTGTAAACAAAGATGAACATCAAAATCCCACCAATTAGAAGAACTGTAGCTCCAATAGCTCCATATTTTAGAATTTTTCTAGAAGGTTTTGGTTTGGCAAGAAAGTATCCAAAAATCCCACCAATAAACGTTACTCCAAAGTTAGGAAAGATAGGACTTTCGCGCCCAGCCAGTGACATCCAAAAGAAACGGGTAAAGTACTCAGAAACATTATGAAACTCTCCTCCATGAGTTCCCACTCTAATATCATACCCCAAGTAATCAACAATTGATTGATGAAGATAAGGCGCGGGGAAGATGAAAATAGCTGCTAACATAGCTGAACAGATGAAGAAAACCCACGATTCTTCGGGAATCTTGAGTTTAAAGAAGATATAACAAGTTATGCTAAGAGCTATAATCGACAGTCCAATAATCTGAAGAGTTTCAAATAAATAAGCCAATTGCAGATCACTCTTACTTACTGTTCCTGTTAGAATGAGGCTATCTATTGTTCCCCATGGACTAAAAATTCCTTCTCTAATTATACCAAGAAGGTAGACGATAAATCCTTTGATTACATTATTTATCAGTAGCTTCTCTGGTCTATCTCCTCTATCTAGTTTCTTCATAAAATTATATGTGTGTATTATTGCAGAGATGAACAAGAAGAATGTACGCGAGTGCCCCAAGATGTAGAATAGAGCTCCTAGAACAAGCATAAATGGTTGTTCTTTCAAGAATACTTCTACTGGTGTGTTATAGAAGGGACTCAAGTCAACTACATTTGTCCAAGTGTGAAAAATAGTCATGAGGAAAATTGAAACTCCTCTAAGGACATCTATAGTTATTATTCTTTTCATCGATAAAGACAAGTTTTTGATATTGATTATAAATCTTTACGACTGAATTTTGAACGCTCAAAAATAGATTTTAAAATAATATTAGGTTTTTTTGGGGTTTATATACTATTTTTTCTGACTCTTTAACGAAAGTAATCATGCTTAGTTTAGAATCGAAAGAAGAAGAAAAACATAATTCACCAACTCTATTTGATTTTGAATATGATCAACTTCTCACTCTCGGTCTTAACTTAATTCAACGAGGAGAAATAGACTCAGCTATTCGTTTCTTTCAGGAACTTTCTTTAACTGATTTGTCATCAAATCTTACATATTTCTATCTAGGTAATTTACACTCAATTCGCGATGAACTTGAAGTAGCGATAGGTTATTTTTCTCTTGCATGGGAAACCAACTCAGATCCAGAGTTAGCTAGTAGATTGCCAGCAAAGGTTCTTTTTACATTGGCTTCCCTTGATAATCCTGATAAGGAGATACTGAAATTATGGTTGAATAGAGCTAAAGAGTATATCCAATCATACAACTGTGACGATTTACTCATCGTTGATTATGCTGAAAGACTACTGGAGAAATTATGATGTCAACGATAGTTCAACGAGAACAGGAAGAAGAGTTATCAGATTATAAGATAGATTATCTTCTAGTTGATTCCATTAAATCATACTATGGTATTGTAGACGGTTTAACCTTAGATCCTGTCTGGATTCCAAAAAGTGCAGTTGGTAAGGATCTCAGAATAAAACACTGGTGGGTAAATCAATACAAGTCAGGAAAGAGCATTAGAAAAAAGGTAGAAACTAAAGTTGTACAAACTAAACTTAAACATTTTTTTAATTCTAGGTAAGATTTGATTATTCTTCTGTTGCTTTGTAAGTAATTTCACATATTCTATGTTTGCTTTTCACTAAGTTTACCGGTACTTTACTGCAAGTTCTAATCCAATTCTCGCATGTATTGCACATAATATCATTAGAATAACGCCAATAATTACAAACGACTAGGAATTTTACTTCTTCTTCATCTTGAATAAAATGGTCAGAGATAAACGGTGCTTTGTTAAATAATTGTATCAATCTTATCATAGGATCTAACTCTTGATAGTATTGTTCTCCTATGTCTTCATTAATTGCTTCAATCGTTATTTTTCTTTCTTTCTTACCCATCTCTTTTATTGTCTGGTCTTCTTTGTAAGCTCGAATTTCTCTACTACTTCCTCCTGGAGCAATTTGGAAAATACAGTCTTTAACGTAGCTATATTCTGAAGCACAACGCATTTCATCGCAAATTATAGGTTCATCTAGAATTTTGCTGAAAATAGCTTCTAACATACCTTCAATAAAAGCACAAGTTTTGGTTGCGATTACACCTAGGGAATCAGTCCAGATAGATCTATCAACTGAGATAGTAGCAACCTTCTCTCCTGGATCAAAATGCAGGATGTTAATATTCCCCCATCTGCTGAGAATGGGTGAATTCACTAATGCTTCAGTATAGGCTTTAACTGAACCCTCTTCTTTAACTTTAAGCTCTTGAACAATCTGCTTCCCTGCTTCAAACCCTATTTTTCCAAGTACTTGAGAGATTGCATCTTTGGTTCCCTCAATCTGTCCAATAAAGATGTCTTGGAAAATATTTATGGTATTGTCTCTTAATGAATTTAATAAGTTCTCAACTTCTGGGAAATCCTTCAGTTCTGGATTAGAATAGGTGATTATAATAAACATCTCAGAGAGAAGTATTAGTTTACTAATTATCTTAGACATCTCTTCCTCTAATGAAGAAATGGTTAGATATTCTGTAATTGTTGGATCAAAAATCACAAATGAAAGCATAAATTGTTCGACTCCCCCTCTAGCAACGGGGTTTGGGATAGAGAAGAACATACTAGAATAAACAACATTAGCCATGGCATTAACGAAAGCTCTGTTTTCTTCAAGGAAATTAAAATCCATCAATCTAGTTAGTGATGCTGTGATACTAGGATCTTGGATTTCAGCAACATTGAATAATAATCTTGGACCCAATCTTTGATCAAAATGAAACAACATAACATTGATTCTTTTCCTTAAATCAGCTCTTTCTGACATTAATCATCATCTTTCTTTGTTGCATAGATGTACGCTAGGCTGTAGGATGGATTGACTTCTGCAGTTTTTAAGATATCGGAAGTCTGTATAATTTCCACATACTCATTTTTATCATAAAGGAACTTGTAAATCAATTCTGTTCCAATTCCTGTAACAATTACCCTTGTAAGATTATGTTCGTGTAGTTTTTTCTTGATTATCTTGTTAATCTTTTCTAGCATTCGAATTTTAAGGAGATGTGCAACTTTAACTAGTTCGTTTTCGCTAAAACTATCATCTATAATGCAGAAGGTTCTCTTCAATCTATCTAGGGCATCTTCTCTGAATTTAGCTTTCTTATCTGGCGTTTCAGTAACATAATCATTTGGTTGTAAATCGTCTGTTATTAAGAAAAGATCTGCAGTGATAGCATGTGTTTCAAAGGGGAGATTATAGGTCTCTCCATTATAGTCGAATTCGGGTTGAATGAATGCTACATTTGTTTCCAGGAAACCAAAGAAGACTAGTTCGTCATTTTTTATCCTTTCTAAATCACTATGTGATTCGGAAAGAATCTTCCCCTCTCTTATTGGAATGAAACTAGTTGCTCTTGTAGAGAAATCTACGATTAAACCGTCTTTTCGTGCTAGTTGCCAAATTCCTCTTCCCAAGGCTTTCCAACCTACAGAAACTACTTTTTCTGGATGAGCTATAGCTTCATTAATTGAAACAAATTTTTCATCATGTGTATAGAAAGCTATGTTCGCCGGATGGATAAATTTCGTTACGGATTGCACAATAAAATCTACTGTTTCTTGAGCTGAAGCAAATAATGGGCTTGTAGTTGTAACAATAAATTTGCGAATATGATAATCAGCATAAGAACGTAAGAGGGTTTTTAGAACACTTTCCACTTCCTCCTTCTTTGTTCTCAAAGGAAGATATATTCTTTGAAAGTGTAAAGGCTCTCCTAGAAGAACAGGATCGATAATGACTATCTTTAGAGATGTAACTCCGAAATCTAAAACTGCTACATTTCTTTTAGTAATAGTAAAACTAGTAGCCGTATTGGTTTCCATCTTGCTAGTAACTATTTTTAGAATTAATAAAGGCTAGGATATTCTTCTCAACGTCTTCGAACACCTACTCCTTCTGGTTCTTCATCATATTCAGTTATTTTCTTGATTTTCTTGGATTTTGAAAGCTCTTTTTCCACCTTCTGTAATTCAGGAAATTCATCCGGAATGTTTGTTGTAAACTTTGCTTTTGGATAGATATGTCTTATATTTAAACAGATTTCAGCTAAGTCTTTGTTGGGGATATATTCTCCGATAAAATGCTCTTTACCATTTTTAAGTCGCACTACTAGCATAGCTTTTGTCTTATGCCCCAAAAAATCTAATGAGAGTTTGCGAGGTATTTTTGATAATCCATATCTCCTTATTTCCTTAATAGATATAGAGCCTTGTTTAATCCTAAATCCTGTCATAAGAAAAGGTGTTGATCTGTAATGAATTTGTGTTTCAATGATTTTAATATAATCTCTTGTGTAAAAGCTTTCTTTGATTGTTCGGTTTCCAAATATAAGCAGTGGTAGCACAGTTACAAAGATTGTAATTAGCAATTCCGTAGTTTCTTCTGGACGCAAAATATCTAGTATCAGAAACGCGACTATACTTGCAATCATTATTAAACTAAATGTCAAATTTAAAGTGAAATCCTTCCAACCAGCTCTTGGTGGTTTTTTAACTATCAATAATTCTTCTTTTCTTTCTTCATCCTTTCCTTTATCATTCATATCTTATCCCTCTCTGGATTTCTTCATGACTTTGGTAATAATTTCTATATTTCTCTCTGGGACAGTTATAGGTATTACGCATCCTGGGGCTATGATTATTCTATTATCTGCAAGTTGGGATTGGTTTATAGAATCTAATATATTATCTCTTATCTCATCTGGATTTCCATCAACAAGTGTTCTAGTTTCGTCTATTCCTGCAAGTAAACCCTTTGGATAGATGTTAGCAGCTTCTGTTAATGAAGGCCATGTGAGTCTATCATGCCAATTTAACGCATCTACTGTGTATTTTGCTGCTTCTTTAAATCTGATATCTTCTCCATGCACATGCAAGACAACGAATTCTGCTTTTTTATTTATTCTCGAAAGAAACTTCTCCAGATACTTTAACTCGAATCTTTTCACTTCCTTAAATTCCAAATCCGTTTTTCTAAAGTGTTGTGATGCTAAAAATATCCCCTCTGCTCCAGAGTCAATTGCAGTTTCCGCATATTCCGTTATGTTTTCTAAGAGAATGTGCATAGAATCTACCACAGTATCAGGATTCTTACGTATATTCTCCACAAGATTGGGATCCATTTTTGAAGCTACCATCAAAGGAGAAAATACTGTCATCATTTTAGGAAGAATTTCCAGTTTCTTATGAATCAATCTGACTACTTCTATCTGTTTTCCCAGTTCCCCTTCACTTGGATTTATAGGCTCTAGAGACTGCCAATCTTCAATTGATTTTATACAACATTCTTCACATTTGGTACTTCCAGTTATTGGATCATATTCCTTATGGATTTTACACCCATAATCTACCACAGGAAACCTTCCGTGTGGAGAAATTTTCATCAAATCAAAATCATATCTGTTATAGAAATCTACATGAGCTTCAGCTAATTGTTGAGAATCCCTGTCAATGATAGGGAAGTGTTTCCATAGACTGAATAAGGGATATTCGTAATTTGTTCCTTTAAATGTCTCAAGTAGCAATTCGAGTTTTTCCATATGTTTTGTTCTGCTTGTAAAATATCAAGCTTGTGGTAAATGGGATATAAAAAAACCATTCAATCGAATGACTTAAAAATCAGCATATAAACGCTCAATCGAGAGAAATGTCTGGACGCGAAAGAAAAGTAGTCAGGAAAAAGAAAAAATTCGGTCTTGTCGTAGAGTTCACTCCTACATTCCGTGATTTATTAGCTGATGAAGATACCATGAAAAAAATTGATGCTGAATTAAAGAGAGCTAAAGGTATTACTCCTGCATATTTAGCTGACAAATACAATATCAGAGTCAGTACAGCAAAGAAAATATTACGTGAAGCTGAAGCAAACAATGTTGTCGAAGCTATTACTAAATCACGACGTACTGTAGTTTATTCAGCTGCAACTGGAAAATAAAAATCCTTTTTTCCTCGTTTTTATTCTATTTATTTTATGGTTTAGTTATTAATTTTAGGAATAGAAATCTGATGAGAATGGAGCATCAGATAGACCTTGTTCAGTAACATAAAATAATGCCTCTCTTTCTGGCATTCTGGAACTGTCAAATAATCTTGCTATTCTTGAACTTCCTCGGGATTTTCTTAAGAAGATTCTTTGTTGAGGTCGATGAGCCCAAGCAAATCCTAGAGCTGGCTCTTCTGGACTTCCAAACAAGAATTCTTCTACATTAGCAATAATCTGGTTAGTTACAACAACTGCTAAATCATACTTCACTGCTAGTGCAGTAAGCTTCTCAGCTATTTGCATAATTTTTTGTTGTCTTTCTACTAACCTCTCTTTCCCTATAAATTCTGATCTGAAATGAGAAGCAAAGGAATCAACAATTAAGAGCTTGATGTTTTTATCTGGAATAACCTCATCAAGTTCTTCCACGATACTAAACAAATGGTGTGTGTTTAAGGCAGAACCAACGAAAATGTTTCCTAAAGCTTTTTCTACATCAAATTCTCTATACGAAGCCATTTCTACGATTCTTCTTGGTGAAAAAGTCCTTTCTGTGTCTATGAAGAAGGCATTCCCCTCTAATCCCCCTTCGTCCTCAGGCAATTGGACGTTCAAACAGAGTTGAAAACATAATTGGGTTTTTCCACTACCGAAAGAACCAGCAACCTCTGTAAGTTCTTGGGTCCAAATTCCTCCTCCGAGAATAGAATCAAATTCTGTTGAAGAGGTAGTGATTTTGCCTCGTTTTGATTCATGTTCTAAGAACTTGAGGGCAGTCATAGGTTGAATGCCTAGTTTTTCTTGAGCAGCTTTGATTAATTTCTTAGCATCCTTCTCGTCAATTTCGATTAGAGAGACTAGTTCTTCAGCTGTTGAGACTGCCACAACCTCTAATGTCATGTTCTTCTTCTCGATTTTCTCGATGATTTTTTTGTCAATTCCGTCGAGTTCCATTTTCTACAACACTAATATTCTGTTAAATACTATAAGAATTGTGGTGAAAAAGGAGAAAAACTTTCAATAAGCTATGTTAGACACTAACTTTTTTAAACAAAAAATTCTGCTTTTACTTAGTCGATATTGTGTAAGATTAAACTTAGTACAACATCTAAAATAAAGAAGGTAATTAAAAATGCAAGAAGTAACAGATGGTGTATATTATGTTGGAGTTAATGATCACCTAACAGAACTTTTCGAAGGACTCTGGCCTATCTCAGAAGGCATAAGCTATAACAGTTATATCATAAAAGGGAAGAAGACAGCTTTGATTGATACTGTCAAGATAACTTTTGTAGATGAATTCTTAAAGAAAGTAGAGGAAGTGACTTCATTCAACGTTGATTACATTATTCTCAATCACGTTGAACCAGATCATAGCAGTTCTCTATTAAGACTCCTCGAAAAAGTTCCTGATGCAGAAATACTTTGTTCAAGCAAAGCTAAAGGAATGCTAGACACTCTCTATAGGGTAACAAAAAACGTACGTACGGTTGGAGAGGGTGAGGTTTTAGATTTAGGTGGAAGAACCTTAACTTTTTACATGGATCCTTTAGTTCATTGGCCAGAAACTATGGTTACATTTGATAATCATGATGGCATCTTATTTTCATGTGATGCTTTTGGCTCTTACAAAGCACTAGATTTTGGGATATTTGATGATACTTGTGACCCCGATATCTTTTATGAGGAAACCATACGTTATTTCAGTAACATAGTAGCTAAGTATGTAAAATATGTTAAGAAAGCAATGGACAAACTCGGTACTTTAGACATAAAGATTATTGCTCCAGCTCATGGACTTGTATGGCGAAAAGATCCACAGAGAATTATTGATTTATACGTAAAATTATCAAATAGAATGGCATTACCTGGAGTTACTGTTATATGGGGTTCAATGTATGGAAACACGAAGCAAGCAGTTAGTAGTGTTGTTGAAGGGATTAAGGAGGAAGGTGTTCCTGTAGTTGTTCTTGATTTCTCTAAACATCACCTGAGTTATCTAATAAAAGAAACTTGGAAGCACAAAGGAGTGATACTAGGCTTCCCAACATATGATGGTGGACCATTTCTAAATACATCTTACTATCTCCATCTTCTTAAACGAAAAGATTTGAGGGAAAGAATTGTTGGCTTTTTTGGTTCTTCGATGTGGAGTGGAAGGGCCTTAAAACAAGCTGCTGATGCTGTGCAAGAACTAGATTGGGAAGTAGTAGAACCATTGCTTGAATTTAGAGGAGCACCTAGTGATGAAATGCTCCAACAAGCAAAAGAGCTTGGTCGAACTATTGCTAGAAAAGTAAAGGAATAACTACTTTACTTCTTACTTTATTTCTGCCTTACATTTTCTGATTAAAACGATATTTTTTGTCGGAAATTTTTAACTTTATTTCTGTTATGAAAAACATTTTTAAAGACACCAATGATATTTTTTAAGGGGATACAATGTCTTACACTCCTATTAAAATCAAGAAAGAAAATCAAATCTCTACACTAAATCCTGATGTGGTGGATATTATCGTAGATGGGATGAGAGACTCAAACAAAGAGGTAAGAGAAGCAGCTTATTCTACTTGGGTAGCTATAGTGGAGTTAGAATCAGAAAAAGTAACTGAAGAAATGCTTCAAAAGGTTACAAGCGCATTAAAGACTTATAGACTTTAAGTGATTAACTGTTTTTTAAAAAAATTAGTGGAGTAAGGATTTTAGTAATCCTCATCCATTCCGCCAGGTCCTGGAGGTGCTCCCATTCCACCACCTGATAGTTCCTTAGCGGCGATAACATCATCAATTCTTAGAATCATCTCAGCTGCTTCTGCAGCACTACTAATTGCTTGCTTCTTAACTGAAATTGGTTCAAAGACATTGAGTTTTGCCATATCATCTACTTTAGCTTTGAACGGATTAACTCCATAGACATGACCGTTTTGAGAGTGTTTTCCATGTAATTCAGATAAAACATCAATCGGATCAAGACCAGCATTTTCTGCTAGTGTTCTTGGAATGATTTCCATTGCTTTAGCGAACTTTTCGATAGCTAATTGGACTTTACTTCCATGTCCCATAGCAAAATCCTTAAGTTTTTGACTAATGCGGATTTCTGGAGCTCCACCACCTGGAACAACTTTCTTGTCATGAATTACTTGACGAATAACGCAGAGCGCATCATGAATAGCTCTATCAGCTTCATCAACAATCAAGTCTGTTCCACCGCGAATAATAATAGATACAGCTTTAGGATTATCACAACCTGTTACGAAGATCATGTTATCGTCACCAATAGATTTCTCTTCTGCAAGATTGGCTTTGCCAATATATTTCTCAAGATCATCTAAGCTGGTTGTAATTTTAGCACCTGTAGCCTTGGATAGTTTTTCCATATCGCTCTTTTTGATTCTGCGAACAGCAGCTATACCTTTTTTGGCAAGATAGTGTTGAACAATGTCATCAATACCCTTTTGGCAAAGAACTACATTTGCTCCAGAGGCTATGATTTTATCAGCCATTTCTTTTAGCATTTCATGTTCATTGTCTAAGAATGCTTGAATTTGATCTGGGCTGGTAATGTTAATCTTAGCATCAATTTCTGTTTTGCTTAATTCTAATCCCTTATCTAAAAGTAGGATTTTAGCTCCTTCTATTTTCTTAGGCATGTCTGCGTGAACAAATTCTTTGTCCATGATGATACCATCAATAAGATTGGTGTCTGTAAGGCTTCCACCCTTCTTTTTCTGGATTTGAATATTATCAATATCAACAAAAATCTCACCATCTTTGTCTTCAGCAACGGATTTAACTGCTTTAACTAAAATATCTGAAAGTGTACCTTTCTCACCACTAACTATTTTAGAGGCCATAGAGGTCTCAGCAACAGCTTTCAAAGTTTTATCATCATCGAATGGAACATCAGAAGCCATTTCTAGGAGGATTTCATTAGCTTTAGAACGAGCTAGTTTGTAACCCTCAATAATTGAGCTTGGGTGAATATCCATATCTAATAATTCTTCAGCTTGTTTTAGTAATTCTCCTGCGAGAACAACAACACTGGTAGTTCCATCACCGGTTTCTTGATCTTGAGTCTTAGCAAGATCAATTACGAATTTGGCAGCAGGATGACTGACTTCAATCTCTTTGAGGATGGTAGCACCATCGTTAGTAACGGTTGTGTCACCAAAATTGTCAATGAGCATCTTGTCCATTCCCTTAGGCCCCAACGCGGATCTGATAGCTTCAGATACTGCACGTGCAGCTGTGATATTATTACGTTGAGCATCCTTTCCTCTTGATCTTTCAGTTCCTTCTTTTAAAATATAAACTGGTTGTCCATACATCATAAATACCTCATGTTTAGTTTGAGTTTTGAGTATTTTTTCTGTTGTGTAGGTCTAATCATTGATATATAATGGTTGCGATTTGTAGAAAATTATTTTCAATGCTTTAGAATCATTTCTGGGTTACTCTAAAGATTACTTTCACTCGTCCACCTCTTCTCTGCCACGCAAAGCTTAATGTACGGAATCATAGTATTATTTAGGTGAAAAAAATGGAAGAAAAGATTAAGATTACTTATAGTACCAAGAAAGGTGAAAGTTCCTTAGAAATCTTGCACAGTAGAATAGTTGGAGCTAGCTTATTTCAATTATTTCTTCGGCATGATAGAAATGAAGAACATCACTAGCTCCATTTCATTTTCCTAAGAACTCATATTAAAATCTATTTCTGATTCTTGTTCAATTAACGTTCTTTCTAAGCTATTGGCACAAAGTATTCTGTTGCTTTTTATAGTCAATTCCAACTATATCTAGTGTTATTCAAAATAACAAACTAAAGGCATGATAGATATGAAAAACAATAAACTAATATCTTACATAATGATCCTAGGTTTGTCAGTTCTAGTTTTTGTAACGGTCTCTCCTGTTACTAAAGTCTGTGCTGATACTCCAGGAACTGTGACCATTGATACAAACGAGCTATCTGACGATGTCTTGTATTATGAATATGTAACTGTCAAGTTCAATGTTACTTCTAATCAAGGCTGGTTCTATGGTGGCTCTGACATTTACATCAGTGGTGTGAAAGTGGGTAGTACTACTAATACTTCCTTTGAGAAAAACTACCATCCTGAAGCTTATGCTGGCAACCACACTATTAGAGTTGTTGCTGAGTATGCTAATATCTGGTTAGAAACTGATGAAGCTGAAGATATCGAATATTTCAATATAATTACTTGTGTAAACAGAACTAACATCGAAGATTTCAGAATAGATAAACTCCATGATTACGAAACAAATAAGGGTTTCTTAGACGGTAGTGGAGTGACTATCTGTATAATTGATGATCAATTAGGCTGTCATAGTGATTTAGATGAATTTCATGAATCCCTATATTTCTCTGGAAAGAATGAATTCTATCAGAATGAGGATAGAAGATACATCGATATCAAATACTATCAACCTGTTTGGGATGACGAGGATGCAAACTTTACCGAGAATTGGGACAGTACATCTAGACTTGACAAATGGGAAGAGATATTTGAAGAAAATGAAGGTACCTATGACGAAGTAAAAGATGTTCACGGTACTTATATGTTAGCTAGCTGTAGACAAATTACTCCTGCTGCCGATTACATATTCATTGAATGTAATGATAGTACAATATATAGAAAGAATGCGATTAAATGGTTGTTGAATGACACTGATGATCCTACTTTTGGAGGAGATGCTCCTTATATTGACCTAGAAATTGATATAATCATAATGTCATGGTCAAACGATTACTCTTTTGATGAATTAGAAGATGAGTTCAGCACTCTTGCTAGTAATGGAGTAATTCCAGTGTGTGCTGCTGGACAAGCAGCAGAAGGTACTGGTGGAAGCATTTTCCGATATGATTATCAAGCATATTTTCCATGCTCTTTCGATGATGTCATTGGAGTTACTGGTGTTGATGATAGGTATCTTTCCTCAAATTCATGGGATAGACACTATTCTGCAAATTCAGGATGGGGGATAGATACGGCAGGTATCTACAATGGTACAATCTTAGATTGGGCACCTTATCCTGGAAATTATACCTTTATGGGTACAAGTAATGCATCACCAATGGTTGGTGGTGTAATTGCATTGGTAGAACAGTTTCAGAATTCTCACAATTCAAGTGCTGACCTAACAGTTGAGTTAGTTCAAGAGCTTCTCAAATATACTGGAGATGCACCTGGTGTTGTTCCAAGTTCCTCAACATCTGTTGAAGGCTATCTTGAAGGGATCCATGACTCATCAAATACCACATTCTATACACAATATTTTCCTTACCATGATAATGCAAATTATACTATATATGATTTGGGTTGGGGAATTATTGATGGTTATGAAATGTACCAATACTATGCAGACAACTATTAATTATTTCAACTCTTTCTTCTCTTTTTTTGTTTAGTGTTGTATCTTACAAGTATTATTATTGGCACTAACATCACCAACATTTCAAAAATCAAACCATTTGTTGTGTTTGTAGGAATCCAACTACTAGGATCAGTTGATGACACAATTTCAGTCTGATTGTTGTATTCATAAGTATATGTGATGTTCAGTTCTGTAACTTTTATTATTAGTGCTTGAGAAATAACAGGAACTTGGATTGAACTGCAATATGTGAAATTATACCAAATTCTATATTCCCCCAAAGGAAAACGAGGGTTCTCGTAATTTTCCACAATCATCCCAAAATATGTGGTCTTATAACTGATTCCAGGTGGATAAGAATATTCTCCTGCTACCCATTCATGATTGACCAATACTTGAGCTGATATGCTTTCATCTACTAAGATTGCTTCCATTTGCGGATAGGGGTGGGGGCCACAAATAAATTCCTCAGTGATTGTTGAATTTGTAAGATTCTCAAATTCAAGATCAATATTGAATTCATAAATCGTATTATTTGCTTCTGGTGAAATTCCATATATATATGGAAATTCTGCATCTACTACTCTTACTATCATTTGATCACTGTCTGCTAAGACTTGTTGTCCATTTCCTAAGAGTAACAAGAACACGAACAAGAGTATCATAGTTTTGAATTTTTGGTTTTCTGTTTTTATCATCTTAATTACCTAATCATCTCAAGGAAAGATAAGCTTATCTTATTCTTTACTTCTCCATTTTCCTATTTAAAGCTCAAATTTTCTATCTCTCGATTTATACTTATATATTTAATCATATTAAAGCTTTGATGAAATCATTACAATATAAATTATTGACAAATCATTATTCACTTTACTTGTCAATAATCCCACATCTAACATTTCTGGGTATTCTTACATTACTTCATAATTAATAAACCTTCAATAAAACAAACTCAAACTTCCTTCAAAGATAAACAATCAAAAGTGGATGTATTAACAAGTACTGACATTGATACTAGTAATCTCTTGTATTGTTCAAACTGTAAAACTTGGAATGATCCAAATAGATTGGTGTGTTCTAAATGTGGATTGTCTTTAAAAACGGAATAAAATCTTTAGCCAAAACCTCTCAGAATCTTATCTTTACCCTCTCTCTCTTTAGTCGCGGATATATTTACTAGAATATTGACAAAAATCCTCTAACTTCATTTCTTACCTATCTGCAAATATTTTTAAGACTCCGAAGTGAATCTTATATTGTGGGGTATTCTGGCGGTACACTATTCGTGGATCGAATAACAGAAGTGAAAAGAATTGTCAGGGTCAAATATTAACAATGGTCTAGAAATGTCAAGTAGAGACATGACAGTATCTATAGCAGGTTTGGATGGTGTAGGCAAAACTTCCATCGTTAACAAACTTTTGCGAGAAGAGATTACTGAAACATATTCTACTTATGGCATTAACCAAGAAATTGTTAAAATCAATGGGTTAAGACTTGGATTAACTGACCTGGGTGGGAAAGAACCTTTTCGCAATTCACTTTGGCCAAGTTACCTTTCCCGTTCAGATGCATTGATTTATGTGGTGGATGGAACCAGAGAAGAGAGTCTTGATGAATCCAGACAATGGTTTGTTAGAGCACTCAAATGGATAAAACAGAATTCCCCTGTACTCGTTTTAATTAATACCTGGGATAAACCCATAGATGATAAAGTGATCAAAACAGTTAATGAAATTTTTACAACCCCATCAAATGGTCATCTAATAGAGTATCTACCGATCTCTCCTATAACAGGTAAAAATATGAATAAAACAGTTGATTGGTTAGCAAATGCCATTATCACAAATCTCATTGAAGCTGGTATTACTGTTGATTATTTTGTATCTTACATTAAAACAGAGACAGGTATAGTTGAAGCCAGCATTAAAACAGCTGATGAGCAGATAGTTGATGAGGGTTCCTTTCCTGTAATACGTTACAAATTCGCTCCAAAAAACGAATCAATCTTAGAGTACATGCGTATAGGAGGTCGTCAAGTAGTTATGGCTGCGGATGAAAAAACCTCTTGTTGGTTGATTACTACTAGAACCGAGGAATTTAAGGGAACAAGTCTCTTGATGAAACTCTTGACAGAGTTTATTAAAGAAATACAAGGGTTACGAATCCAGAAGGATGATGATTTATCGGAGTCTGATTTAACAGGCTATCTTGTGAAATATATGATTAATAATCAACCATTCTGGTCAGAGAAACAACTACCAATGTTCGAAATTTCGTCTGTAGATACTGAAGAACTGTTTTAATGCAAAACAATAATGTTATATATTTTCTTTATCTCTTATCCTTGATTACACTATGGATCCAGAAATAAAAGAGGTTCTCAAAGGTATTAAAGGTAATAGAGACTTCTATCCAGAAGATTATGCAGAGATTAAAGTAATATTTGATGCTATGCACAAAGTTTCTAAGCAATTTGGTTACGAGTTATATGAAGGTCCTATACTTGAATTTGCTAAGCTAATTGAATATAAGTCAGGCAAAGATTTAGCGGATGAAACTTATAGACTCTTTGACAGGGAAGAAAGGAAACTCGTTCTACGACCTGAGATGACTCCCTCTCTAGCGAGATTAATTTCCAATCAACATCAACGTTATCCCAAACCACTCAGATGGTATAGCATCCCACGAGTATTTAGAGATGAAACTCCTCAAAGAGGAAGAGTGAAAGAGCACTTTCAATTTAATGCTGATATTTTTGGTATAGATCATCCTGCTGCTGATGCTGAGATAATTGCTTTGACCACCAATATCATCAAATCAGCTGGTCTGAAAACTGGAGAATTTGTATGTGTAATTAATAGCAGAGAATTACTTCAAAAATACATTGAATTTCTTGGAATACCTAATTACTTGGATGTTATTAGAATTTTAGATTCCAAAGGAAAATTCATTCAGAATTCCATAGAAGGAGAGTTAAAGGAAAAAGGATTCTCTGAAAATGAAGCAAAAGAAAGAGCACAAAAGCTAAGAGCTATTTGGCAACAAGATATTAATGTAAACAAGGCATATCCTGAGATTGAAAATGATAAAGTTCTTTCAAGTTATTTACCACGATTAATAGAATTG
>Ga0272441_10006272_pt1 | contig 20061 bp, 13 predicted proteins | sample SSMProp6N_FD_193582 | JGI IMG/M metagenome (GOLD analysis project Ga0272441, IMG submission 193582) | Marine sediment archaeal communities from Little Sippewissett salt marsh, Falmouth, MA, United States - SSM-Prop-6N | ecosystem: Environmental > Aquatic > Marine > Wetlands > Sediment ...
GCTCTGCTATATCAATACAGATGGCAGGTGGAATTATTCTTCCGGTGGTTCAAGTGTGTGATTGGCTGCAAGCATCTTCTGGCTCAATCCCTCAATGGGCTGACCATCCAAGTCTACTGCGCCTTGATTGCAAGTATGCTCATCACTCTGTGGACCGGCAAAAAACCCACAAAAAGAACCTTCGAGATGCTCTCCTTCTACTTCATGGGATGGGCGAGTAGCAGCGAATTGGAGAATCATATACGTAAGCTCAAGAAGATCGAAAAGAAAAAATCTTGAATATTGCTATAGGCTCAACTCAAATCTTTTGAGCTCAGATGCTTCTGCGCCATTACATCATCATCCTTATAGGCTCTATGTTTTATGATACCCATCTGATTCTCTTTTTAATTTTCGGCCTTGTTCGAAAATCTTCACAGCAACCTCTATGCCGAACAGTATTGGGTCGTACCATTAAAAAGAACAGGTCTACACTTTTTATTCGATGTCATACAATGCCCATCAGGTGTTATATGTGTAGACCTGCCCCGCAACAAAGTTTAACCAGTGTACCTTGTTATGGAATCCAAAATCACCCACAACAGGATTAGATTACCTGTTCCTCTCGATAACATGGCTAGGAAAACAGAGAATCCAGGCCCAGATCCTTCATCTTTGCCGGCGTAGGTCCCCCTGTATTGCGGTCCCACCCTACATTCCGGAAGAATATATCCTGCAGGGCATCGATATCAACCGTGACGCCTTTGTTCGGTCCTGAGGCGAGCGGGGTCTTGCCGATTGCCCGGTCACACAGGCGTTGGTCGGCCGGGGTTATGCCTTCGCGTACGGTAAAGGCCTTGCGCAGGCTCAAGATGCGCTCACCGGTCTTGTAGTATTCCTCGGCACTGAGATCCCATCCGGTAACGGCATTGATATATTCGATCATCGGCAGGTCCGAACTGCACGCACCCAGCAGGCACATGCCGCAGCCATTCAAGAGCGACATATAGATAGAAGAAGCCGTGTAACGGCAGACATCCTTTTCCTCTTTGCTGTTGGCCCGCTTTAGAATCTGCTGCATCTGCGGAAATTTTTTCTCAACCCCGAAAATACCGGCATTAAGATAGCTGCCACTGCCGTGACGCCCCGGGGTCGGTTCACACTGATACGATATGGCATATCCCAGATCATTGCGGCAATCGTGCAGCGGCAGTTCCTGCCCGCCGGCATGTATCGCATAGGCCTCGGAGCCCTTGCCGATCACCTCGGCGGCCCTTTTGACGCCGTCGGCCAGGATGTCGCCGAGGCCCTCGCGGGCGATAATCATCTCGGTCAGTTTCAGGATTGAATCACCCTTGCCCCAGCCCAGTTCAATTCCTCCGGTGTCCTTGAGGGTGAGGATGCCTTTTTCAAAGCATTCAATCGCAAAGGCCACGGCACAACCGGTGGAGATGGAGTCGATCCCGGCCCGGTTGCACATCTCGTTGATTTCGATGATGATGTCGGTATCATCGAGCAGAGTCATGCCGCCAAAAGCCCCGATGGTCTCGTACTCCGGCATGTGCCCCTCGGTACCGGCATAGCGTCCCTTTTTTATATCCACAAACCCGCCGCAGCCCATGGGACAACCCTGGCAGGCATAACGTCGTTTCTGTCGTTTCAACATGTTGTCGTCCGAATTCTTGGCCGCACTCGCCATGCCATAGTCAGTATATCCGACCCCGGTCCAGTTTTTGATCGGTGTTTCGCCGGTCATGAAGGAAAACACCAGGTTACCGGTCGTTCCGTAGGTTTTCATGATCTCACGCACCATCGAGGGGTGGGCCGGCACCGAGATCCCGGTATGGTAAATAAGCCAGGTGACAACATTGTTCAGTAGTTTGAGCGAAAGCCTGTCCCCCACCGAGGAGGTCTTGAACTCCGCCATAAAGTCCGAATTTATGGCCTTGAGACGCTCGCGATCGGCCACCGGCACCTTCTTTTTACCGCGTACCGCCAGGGCCTTGAGATTCTTGCTGCCCATCACGGCCCCCAGTCCAGAACGGGCCGCCATGCGACCGCCATCGTGGAAAATGCCGGAGATCAGGGAGAGTTTCTCGCCACTTGACCCGATACAGGCGACATGCGCCTTTTTATCGCCCAAGCTCTCCCGTATAGACTCTTCGGTCTCGACGCCATCTTTGCCCCACAGCGACGTGGCATCCTTGATTTCGATACCTTTGTCGTTTACCAGAACCCACACCGGTTTCTCGGCCTTACCGGTGATAAAAACCGCGTCATATCCGGCGCGTTTCAACTCGCGCGACAAATACCCGCCCGAATTGGAATCGCCCCAGCCACCGGTCAGCGGCGATTTACCCACCACCATGAAACGCCCGGCAAAAAACGGGCCCGCGCCGGTCAACAGCCCCGAGCAGAAGCCAAGGTGGCTCTCCGGCGCCAGCGGATCGATACCGGCCGGCTGACGCTCGGTGATCACCGCGGCCCCGACACCGTACCCACCCAGATATTTACGGTAGAATTCATCCGGTGGTTCGACCACCTCGGTCTTACCCGTGGTCAGGTTGATGATACAATACTTTCCCATATAACCACCAAATTCATCCAATCTTTCAATCGCACTCATAGTTTTGCTCCTTCAGAGGTAATGGCGTCTCTAGTTTTTGATGTCCATATGCTTCAGGAACATGGGGTCATAAATACAATTCGGGAGCAGCTCCGATATCTTGACGTTAAAGCTATCCCGGCGCGAGAGTTGGTTATGCAACTTGGGCGCGCTTTCTTCCACAATCGCGGCAATCTTCTTTGCAGCCTCAAGCGGCGTAGGAGAAGCTTTCAGAATCTCGCTGTTTTGTTTGGAAAATCTTACGACCCGGTCATAATAGGGCGAGTCCTCGGGCGGGCGGTTATGACACTTGGCGGCGAACTGCGATGATACCTGGCTGGGTTCGACCAAGGCCACCTTGATCCCGAAGGGTTCGAGCTCATATCTGATGGAACGCACGAGCCCTTCGACCGCAAACTTACTGGCCACATAAATTGACTCAAAGGGGAACGGAATCCTCCCGATCATAGAGGCCATAACAACCAGTTTGCCGTACCTTCTTTCCCGCATAGATGGAATAAAGGCCTGCAGCAGGGCCGCTGCTCCGAAGAGATTGATCTCGACATTTTTAATGGCCTTTTCCAAGTCAATCTCCTCAAAGGGACCAAAAAAGCCCAATCCAACATTGGAAAGCACCGTATCCACATGCCCATATTCAGCAAGAACCTTGTCCCGAAACTTTAAGATACCGGGGCGATTGGTAATATCCAGGGTCTCCAGGCAGTGTACCCCCCCGATACGATCCAGATCTTTTTTGACTGTCTTCAATGCCTCCGGATCCATGTCAAACCCTGCTATAGACATCCCTTTGCCGGCAAGGATCTTGGCCACTTCATAACCCATACCTGCGCCCAGACCACTGATAACGACCACTTTGTTCATACTACCCTCCTGTATTTATGTTTTTTGTATCTCTGTGATGCCAAGGGAAAAGATCTGCAAACAGCTCTGCCTGCAGTTACTGGAACAGACATTTCCGAAGTAATAATTATATCCATCGGTACAACCTGGCCCATCGATCCTTTTTTTTTCCGGCAAATAACCGTAAAATAATTTTTAAAATTCCTCGAAGTCAAACAGCTTAAAAATTTCCCTGACTGTTTCCTTTTCTTCCTGATCCATCCAGGTGCTGCGCTCATATTCTGATTTCAGCCCCAGGGTGGTAAGTTTGGATTGCCACAATGGGTTGTAAGGCAAAAGTTCCACGTGGGAAAGACCAAGGGAAGCCAGATAATCTCGGAGTTTTTTCAGGTTATCAACGGTTGCGGTGATGCCGGGCACCAGCGGAATACGCGGCACCAATTCCACCGTTTTCTGCCTGGTCAGAGCCGCGAAATTGGCCAGTATGATTTCGTTACCGGCCCTGCAGTAAAACCTGTGGGCAGCAGAGTCGAAGAGTTTGAGGTCGAAATATACAAGATCCACGTATGGCAGGATACGTTGTTCGAAATTGTCCCGGGCATAGAGCCCGCAGGTCTCCAGACAAACGTGGATGTCTCTGGTCTTCAACGGCGGTAACAGTTGCTCCAAATACTCGCTATGCAGCGTGGGTTCTCCGCCCGAAAGAGTGAGGCCGCCGCCGGTATTTCGGTAGAAAACCTCGTCTTTGATAATGAGTTTAGTAAGCTCATCGATGCTATATTCCCGGCCGGCAAACTTAAGCGCCCTGCCCCGGCATTGCTCCACACAGACCCCGCACAAACTACAGCGCGATCTATTTATAGGGTATCCGCCCGCAAAGGCGATCGCGTTCGCATCACAAACATCAACACAGGTGCCGCAACCAATGCAATCGTCAGATGTCCAAGCGATTTCCTGAGCAGCTGACTTGGTTTCCGGGTTCTGGCACCACACGCAGCCAAGCGGGCATCCTTTAAAAAAAACCACGGTACGGACTCCCGGACCGTCGTCCAGAGAATTGCGCTTGACCTCTACAACAAGGGTTTTCTTTTCCACTACTTTGTGCCTAGCGGCAGGCGAACTCGGCCCGCTCGATCAGCTCTTCCTGCATGTTGCGGTTGAGCTTGACAAAATAGGCATTGTAGCCCGAGATACGCACGATCAGCCAGCGGTAATCGTCGGGATTGGCCATGGCTGCGCGCATGGTCTCGGAGCTGATCATGTTGCACTGCCACTGCATACCGCCCAGATCAAAGTAGCTCTGCACATAGCCACTGAAAATATCCAGGGTCTTGGCATGCGAATCTGATGGGTGCGGTACGAGCTTTACGTTGAAGGACAGATTGTTGGGCATCTTGTAATTATCGAGACTGGCTACGGTATGGATATTGTCCAGCAGGTTGTCGGTGGAACCGGGTGCTGGAGTCAGCCCCGGGGTGAAGGACTTGCCCTTCTTACGGCCCGAGGGCAACGCGCCCGAAAGCATGCCGAAACCCACGTGATAACTATTGGACCAGTAGCCCGGCAAATATTTGCCGCCCCGGTAGTTATCCTGGTTTATATAGTAGTCATAGCAGTAGTCCATCAGGTCGCGAGCGATTGCGCGGGTCTCATAGTCGTCCGATCCGAACTTGGGCACACCCGCGATCATCTTTTGCACGTGTGCGTAGCCCTCAAAATCGTTGGCAAGGGCTTTCAACAAGGTGGGGTAATCGAGTTTTTTCTGCTCGTAGATCAACTTCTTTATCACCATGAGACTGTCAATCACATCGGTTATGGACACCATGGCAACGCCCGAGGTATTGTACTGCGCCCCGCCGAAAATAATGTCCTTGCCTTTTTCCAGGCATCCCCCCATCATGGCCGAGAGCAACGGGGTCGGGTGCAATTCCTGGTGAGCGATTCCCATATAGTTGTTGATCTCCACCGAGAGTTCCATGAGATAAAGGATCTGAGCCTTGTAAGCCTCCAAAAAGTCATCAAAAATGGGAAAGTCGGTGCGCACGTCCCCGGTGGCCGGTCCGATCTTTTCACCCATAACCGGATGCACACCGTTGTTCAGCGCCATCTCCAGCGGGGCCACCATGTTGAGCATCATGCAGTTGGTATGGCCGTAATGGCGCCCGCTGATGCTGGGTTCGACACAGCCCGTGGCGGACCAGTCCCGCGCGTCCTCAAGGGCCACGCCTTCGTTGGTGAGCACCTCGATCATGGCCTTGTCATTCTGGATAATAGGGCTGGCAGCCATATTAAGGTTCACCTCGCATAAACGCCTGAGGAACTCGGGTGAATTCACGCCCGGATAAAACTTGGCATTCATATTGGGATCCTGAAAACATAGCATCTCGGCGGCCTTCAGGATAATATAGGTCATGTCATTGACGGCGTTGTTGCCATCGCTGTCGACTCCGCCCACAGTAACGGTGTCATCCGAAGACGTACCTCCGAATAGTTTATTGCCCACACTTGGAACCAAAGGATCATGGTCGTTGAAGCGCAGGAACAGACTGGCCACCAGCTCAATGGTTCGCTTGATAACGGACTCGCGCTGTTTCTTCGATTTGGCCTTTACGGCATCCTTCATGAACAGAGGCTGCAACAGCTGATCTAGCCGTCCGATGGACAGGGCCGAATTGGCGTTTTCGATCTGCAGGCAGGTAAAGCAGATCCAGAGGGACATGATGCCCTCATAGACACTCTCGGCCGGGTGGGCCGGCACCTTGGCGCAGATACGGGCGATCTCCTCAAGTTCGACGATCCGCTCGGTCTGGGCGGGATCTTCAGAATTGAGAGAAGCGGCCTGCAGAGCGGCCTCTTCGCTGAGGTGCCGCGCATAGGTCAACACGCCGTCGATCACCACCTGCACTGCGCGGTAAAAATGTTTTTTATCTTGAGAATCGGCACTCTTTTCCTTTTCGGCGGCCTGCTTTCGCACCGAATCGAGACCCTCGTTGATGGCAGTTTTGAAATCAGGCACGGTGTGCGAGATGGCGTTGTTCTTCATCATGAAATAGAGCACGAAGCGCTCTTCGATCTGCTGTGAAAGGGGGTTGCCGAAGCGCTTGCGGGTGTGCTCACGAATATTGCGCTCCATCCAGTAGGGGAAGACCTCAAGATTGAGAATCTCGGCCTCCTCGGACGAAAGATCGTTGGGGTTGAGCTCGCGGGAGCTGATGCTTTTGAGCTCGGGCCAGATCAGTGTACCGATAAATTCTGGATAAATTGGAATACCCACCTCTTTGGAGGTGGTGGTACCCGCGATCAGATTCGCTTCCTGAATGATGGGTTGCTTACGTTCCATCACATAGCGCATGGCGTGGGCTTGGCGCAGGTTGGGATCGAAGGGGTTGCCCCACTTGTCTCGCTCGAAGCCGTACTCACGATGGAAGCGGGTCATCAGTTGCGCACGTTCTATGCACAGGGCGGATTTAACGGCGAAACGGCGGTTCTTAAGCACCTTGAGCCGCGGAAAATCATCCAGGGTATATTTCCCCAGATATGGATCGCCAAGCACCTGCACCGCATCCACTTTGTGCTCAAGAATCTCATTGACCATCTTGCGCCTTTTAGCACCCTGATCGATATCTACGATAGGACGCATGGAAAGCGGCCGGTCCTGTTTCTTGCTTCCTCCAGATAAGAGCGTGGTGAGGTAGGTGAACTTGGTGAGATAGGCCATGTTGCCGGCCGATGACATCTCGTTGGTGAGCAGGTAGTCGGTCGACTCTGAGGGGTCCTTACCAAAGAGTCGCGCCAAGGTCTCCTTGTCGCGGTAGGATATGACGGCGTCGGGCTTGTCGATGGTGCCCGATCCCGAGCGCACTTTGCCATTGTCGAAAATCATGTAGACATGCACTGCACCGTCGCGCGTAGTAAACTGGTAGCGGGCGTTAAAAATGTATCCGGTCTTCGAATTGTAAATTTCCCGGCGGAATCTGGGAACCAGGGTTAGAATCACTGCAAGTAAACGCAGTGACAGTTTGAATGCCATAACCGAGAGTTCGATTTTAATTCTCTTCATGCAGCACCTCTCAATGATGCGGAATATATACTCCCACTGCCCTTGGCTCAGGGCAGGAATGGTCTTATTGCGTCTTCAATCAACCTTTCTACAACAGCATCGGGCCGGCTTTCATACGAGTGAATTCCTCCACTGTTGTATAGCGAAACAACACCGTGAAGCGTGGCCCACAACCTGAGTATAAGATAACTGACATCCTCCCGGGAAAAATTCTGGTACAGATTCCAGATCTCATCCACCGCATTGCCGATAATCGCGGCAAGATTGTAGGCTATATCTTTTTCTTCACGTGCAACAGGTTCAATAATCGTGTTTTTATAATCAATATACCTGGGGACATCCCAGTTGAACATGATGTTGTAGTAATTAGCGTTTCTGATACCAAAGTCCACGTAGGTCCGACACATGCTCCGTAGCTTAATCACGGGATCGGTCAATCCCCTGCCGGAATTCTCTACTTTTGAGTTGAGAATCTCGAACCCTCGTTCGAGCACCATCAGATAGATCTCATCTTTGCTCGAAAAATAATTGTAGAGTGTCTTTGCAGCGAATCCAAACTTGTTGGCCAGCCTACGCATGGTCATACCGTCAAAACCGTCTTCGGCGATCATCTCAAGGGCCTGATCGAGAATCTTCTGGCGAATCTCCTTGATCTCTTCTGCCGGGCGTGGAAGCTTTGGCATATAGATTCTCCTGTTTTTATTGTAACAGCGTTACCGTAACGTGGTTTACTTTACCTGTCAACCTTTTTCTGCTAATAGTGTTTTATCTTGGGAAATATATCTCAAATCAGCTGCGGTGCAGCAAAAGGATAAATGACATTCAACTACCCGGGTGGATCGTTTTGGCACCACCGGGAACTTTGGTGACTTTTTTATTTATAGACAAATACCGGGCGCCTAATTACAAACAGTTCGATTCGTAACTATATAAAAGTCGCTACTCCTTTCGCCTATAAAAGGATGACACCCTGTTCACTGCATCGCTGAATCATCTCATCGGGCCAGATACTTGTCTGAATCTCTCCGATATGGGCCTTCCTGAGATACAGCATACAGAGCCGGGACTGGCCGATCCCGCCCCCGATTGAAAGCGGAAGCTCGCCAGCCAGCAACCGCCGGTGAAAAAGCAACTCTTTTCTGTCGAGGTCTCCGGTAATCTCAAGTTGCCTGAGCAGCGCTTTGGCATCCACCCGGATACCCATGGAAGACAGCTCCAGCACACAATCCAGCACCGGATAGTACACCAGAATGTCACCGTTCAGCCCTGGATACCCGCCATCGCTCAGAGTTGACCAATCATCATAATCCGGCGCGCGTCCATCATGTGGTTTCCCATCTTTCAACTTGGCGCCGATGCCGATCACAAAGACTGCGCCATACTTTTTACAGACAAAATATTCCCGTTCTTTCGGCGTAAGGTCGGGGTACGAATTAACCAGATCTTCGCTGTGCACGAAGGTAATCGCTTCGGGCAGAACCGGGCGGATCACACTATATTTATGAGCGATATATTTTTCTGTTCGCCTGATCACGTCATAGATCTTGCAGACAATATATTTTAGAAAGCCTACATTCCTTTCCTCCGGTGTCACTACCCGTTCCCAGTCCCATTGATCAACGTACAATGAATGGAGATTATCGAGATCCTCATCCGGGCGAATCGCATTCATATCCGTATACAGCCCTTCGCCTGGTTGAAACCCGTAATCAGCCAGCATCATACGTTTCCATTTCGCCAGCGACTGTACAATTTCGGCTTGATCATCATTTAGCGACTTGATCGGGAACGATACAGGGCGTTCGATCCCGTTCAGGTTATCATTTATGCCCATGCCGGACTTGACAAACATGGGGGCAGTGACACGTGTCAGATGCAACTCAAAGGCCAGATTGATCTGGAAAAAGTCCTTGATCTTGAGAATCGCCAGTTCGGTTTCTTTCACATTCATTAACGCTTTGTAATCTTTTGGAATGAATAATCCGGTTGTCATACATCAAATCCTCTCATTTTATACTAAAAGCCACAAGCTTGCTTTTCTCATGTCCGTAAAAGTGCTGCACTATGTACACCAAATATGGATCACCTGCAAATGTCAATAGTTCTACGATATATAAAATGCAAAACAAAGGTGTTTGTCTTTACAGATATGAAAATCCCGGATTATCCCTAAAGTCTCTCGCGGCTGTTTGTTTTGACAAAATCATGAATCCTTAATCCGTTCAGCAATAATGGCCTCAATGGCAGAACAGATCTCCTGATATTCACGGCCTTCAGGGTACAGCGGATCACCAACAGACAGGCAGATCTTTGCGGGTCGCGGAAGCGCCCTGCCCCGCGGCATGGATTGGTATGTTCCCTGAATAATAAGCGGGACTATCGGAACACTCAGTTCGCGGCTTAAAATGGCGAAGAGTTTCTTGAAAGGCGCCAGCTTACCGTCCCGGCTGCGAATCCCTTCCGGAAAGATTACCACGTTACGGCCATGTTTCAGTATCATTGCGATTTTTTTAAGCGATGATTTCAGGTCCTTATCGATATTTACTACGATCACGTGCATTTTAGCGGTTAACCAGGAACCGAACCGGCTTTTGTAAATCTGTTTTTCCTTGGCAACGAAGTACGTGTCGGCAAGCACTTTTTTAGGCAGCTTTGCAATCAGCAGGACAGCGTCGAGATAGCTCTGGTGGTTCGGGGCCAGAATAAACGGAGCTTCAGGTAGTTTTTCCATCCCATCGGTTTTGACCCGCAGATATCTACTGGCCAAAGGGTTTAACAATGTCTTGAATACCATGAATGCCCGGGTGTCTTTTGAAAATGAAAAATCCATATCGCTGCTGAAAATCGCCTTCCAGTTTACCGGGGTATCATCCGTCCTGGTTTTCTGCTCGCTGATGAACTCGGCCAGTGTCTGAACTGTGTTGTGCTCTGCCAGATCTTTGTCCGAGAGTTCAACCCCGAAGGTATTTTCGATGTATACCACAAGCTCCACCTTGCCCAGCGAATCAAGACCAAGGTCAAGATCAAAATGATCATCCGGGTAGATTTCCTTTGTTGTGTGCTCGAAGAGAAATTTCTTGAGTATTGGATATTCCCCCAGCCGAGGCTCGGGAATATCCCGGGGTTTGCGCTCACCATAGGAATTTACCGAATCCATGAGAAACCGTTGCAGTTTTCCCAGATTCGTCTTTGGCAGGGGCTCCTTGAGAATAGAAATATCGAATATTTTTTTATAGTGTTCGACATTGCTGTTATACTTGTCAATCACCTTCCACTTTATGGTCTCCATGACGTTGATGATATTGTCTTTCTTCAGCAGCGGATAGTTCGGGTAGACTAATGCGGCAAGTTTGCCATCGCGCTGCATGACACCGATATCCTCCACCATTGGTGAAATCGAGAGAATATCCTTCTCGATATCTTCTGGGTTGATGTTCTTGCCGCTGGGCAGTACGATCATATCGTCTTTGCGCCCGGTCACGTACAGATATCCGTCATCATCGAAATACCCCGTATCGCCCGTATAGAACCACCCGCCGCGGATCTTTTTAGCGGTCTGCTCGGGATTTTTAAAGTAGCCCTGCATCACATTGGGACCCTTGACCGCGATCTCTCCATCGACGATCTTTACCTGGGTGCCGCCAAGCGGCAGACCGGCGGCCCCGAGCCTGATCCGATCAAAAGGATTAAAAGCAATAAGAGGGGCTGTTTCGGTGACCCCGTAACCCTCGTCCAGAATAAAACCCAGGGCCTTCATATCGCGCGCCATTTCTTTGTCCAGCTTGGAGCCTCCGGAAGCGTACAAACGCATATGGCCTCCGAATTTAGCATGGATCTTGCCGAACAGCATTTTGCTCAAACGGACACTATCCACCTGCCGGGCGATAAACACCAAGGCACGAGCAACAGGGCTGGAGTTGATCTGGGCATAGATGTTCTTGTGAAACAACTCATAGAGACGAGGTACGCCGATCAAAAACGTGATCTTGTGCTTCTGGAGATTTTCCAGGATCTCTGCCGAGTTCAACTCGTGAACGTATACCACGGTGGCCCCGACATACAGCGGCAGAAAAATCGTGCCCTGCAGTGGGTAGATATGATGTAAAGGCAGCAGTCCAAGCACCCGATCGTGTTTGCGCATGATTTTGAAATCAATCATACCCTGAATAGTCGCCATCAGGTTGGTGTACGACAGCATGACCCCTTTTGGAGCACCGGTTGTACCGGAGGTATAGACGATTATTGCCGTATCGTCCATATCATAGGCCTGACGCATCAGTGGCAGTGCTCCTGATGGCTCACACACGTCCTCAAATAGTATAATCTGGGGGTTGCGTTCTAACGAATCCCCTATGCTCAAGAGTTTTTCCGCTCCTTTATTCGAGCTGAAGATCACAGCAGGCTTGCAGTCATTGAGGATAAAAGCCAGTGTCTCTGCTGGCATGTAAAAATCGATGGGGACTGTTATTCCGGCCTGGTTCCATACGGCGTAGCAAGCATAGATCCACTCCAGCCTGTTCTCGGAGAAAATTACAACCCTGTCTCCTTTTTCAATGCTGAAAAGAGTGGTATACGCTCTGACATGGTCAATAAGTTCTCGATATGAAACATGGGTTTCACCGTCAATGAGGGCGGTCTTGTTGAAATCTTTCAGAATCACAGGGTGCATACTCCATTCGTGTTGTTGTCATTGAGAAGATCCGTATTTTTCACTTCTCTCTGATATGGTCATAACACCGCGAGGCTTATCATTCAATACTCATTAGAAAAATGGCAACTTTTCCTAAGATTAAAAAAGCAAGTAATAACATTAACAGACAAAGGGATTTTATATTCTTGGGGAGGCTGTTTCTTCATATTGACGTAACAAATGATCAGGGATTTTTTTGTCATGGATAAACAGCTGTTCATCAATTATAATTACTAAGATTTAGATATTTCAAGCAAGTATGCTGGTCGATTGTTGTGTTCAGCATTGATCCTTTCCGGAGGGGCAGATGAAAGCAGTAATTATCGGCTCAGGCGTTTCAGGGCTGACAGCCGGGGCTTATCTGGCAAAGTTGGGCTGCGATGTGATCGTACTCGAGCAAAATGCCGATATCGGCGGGGTGACCGGCGGACTGAAAAAAGATGGCTTCAGTTGGGATCTCGGCCAGTTGATCCTGGAAGGTTTCGGGCCCGGCGAACAGGTAGGATACATACTCGAGGAACTCGGCCTGATGGATGCAATCAAAAGCGAACGAGCCGACCGCACCTATGTGTTTCCGGCGGTCACCATCCGCAGACCGGATGAATACAAAGGCCCCTGGTGGCGCAAGGAGTATTTGCAGCGTCGATTCCCCGCCGAGCGTGCGGGACTGGATGCGTATTACCGGATGTATGTCCGTTTCATGGAATTAGTTACCCTGGCCAGACGCGCGGAACGGGTCCAGGGTGTAGAATCACTTCTGTTGAAAATCCGAATGTATGCCAAGCTGGCTGCTTTCCTGCCGCGTATCCACTGGAACGCACGTAAGATGATAGACCATTTTTTCAAGGACGAAAATCTTAAGGCGGTCTTTTTGTCGATCCTGGCGGATTTCGTAGTTCGGCCGACGCAGTTTACAGGGCTGGGCATTCCGGCCGTCAATCCTGAACCTGCCTTTGACAGCCGCGTTCCGCTCGAGATTTCCAAAACCGGTTTGCAGCCCAGTTACCGTTTTATCGACGGCGGCTGCAGGCCTCTTGTAGACGCACTGGCACAGTTGATCGAAAGGCATGGCGGGATAATCCATAGAGATGAGGAAGTCTACAAAATTCAGATCGAGCAGAATGCCGTAAAAGTTGTCATCTGCCAGGACGGCAATTCATATCCCGCTGATATTGTCGTGGCAAGCGGCGGCGCACAGGAAGTGTTTTTCGATCTGGTGGGCAGACAGTATCTTGATGCGAAATTTATCAAGCGTATCGAAACGCTTCCCCTGATGGAATCAATCCTCATGGTGCAGCTGGGTATTGATTTCGACCCACGCCCCTGGCAGAAAGATGCCGTGTGTTATTATTACCGCACGCATGATATTGAGCGCGGGGTTGATGAGATTCTCTCTGGCAGATATCACGAAGGCAAAGACGGCTTTCTGATATGTATACCGTCATATTACACGCCTTCAATGGCCCCGGATGGATGTCATGCGCTAACCGTGTACACTATCGCCCCCAATCGCCTGTCCGAGGGAACCTGGGATAGCCGCAGGCAAGAGCTGGCCGATAAGCTGCTCGCCCTGGCCGAGGAGGTGATACCGGGGCTGCGCGAGCATTCAAAGGCAAAAATAATTCTCACCCCGCAAGATTTCAAAAAGATAACGCACCTGAAACATCATGCATTCGGCGGGTGTGCGCCGGTTATGGGAACCAAGGGCGCACCGCACCGATCTTCCATACCGGGTTTGTGGTTTGTAGGAGCCCAGAGTGAAAGCGGCGCGGGCATCAACAACGTCATGGAGGGGTCATGGCGCACCGTACGGATGATACGTAAGGAGTATAATTTATAATAACGCCAACACGTATTGAGAAATTTTTACCCTGTTGATTTCTTATTGCAAATTGTGTGATTTGCTTAAGGACAGTCTGTATTTTCCGACAAAAAGCTCCGAGGGAAAAGGCAGGCGATAACAAAATAAATCTCCCGGACAAATCAATACAATACATTTTCCCCACTTACATTCTCCTATGTATTTATTAATTTAGGATAGTAATGAATAGGGAAATAAAAAATGCTTGGGGCATTCCTATAAAACTTCGGGATATTCAGCAGAAAATTCCAATTCTTGTTTTTTGCATACACACGCTCTATCATAGGGCAATATCTTTCTTATGCACTGCGCGTTGAGGAGGAAATGATTCATGAAAGATTTTCCAGACAACGTATCGGAATTCATCGATTTCATCAGGAACGACATCTGGAGAATACGTCTTAAAAAATTCACCGGCGCAAAACGTTTTTTGATAAAAACCCTCCGGATTGTATTTATTACAGTAAAAGAATTCATTTATGATAAATGTCCACTTCGGGCTTCGGCCCTGACATTCTATTCCATTCTATCCATTGTTCCGGTAGTTGCCATGGTCTTTGCCGTTGCCAAGGGATTCGGCTTTCAGAAACGTCTCGAAACGCAACTGCTCCGGCAGTTTGCCGGGCAGGAAGACGTCATCATGAGGGTAATCGATTTTTCGCGCAATCTTCTGGAAAATACCCGGGGAGGACTCATCGCCGGGGTTGGTGTAATTATACTTCTTTGGGCTATTATAAAAGTACTGGATCATATCGAACAGTCATTTAATGACATCTGGGGAATACAGAAATCGCGATCTTTCAGCAGAAAATTCAGCGATTATCTTTCCATGATGCTAATCGCCCCTGTCCTTTTCATCACATCCAGCGGCACCTCAGTACTGATAGCCACACGCCTTGCGGCTATAACTCAGGAAATCTCCTTGCTGGGATTTTTCAGCCCCGTTATCCTGATCATTATAGAAATTCTGCCGTTCTGTCTCATCTGGATACTCTTTACTTTTGTCTATATATTCATGCCCAATACCAAAGTAAGCCTCACTTCCGGTTCTATCGCAGGTATTACAGCAGGAACCATGTTTGTCATTGTCCAGAAGATCTATATCTATTTTCAGGTCGGAGTAGCAAAATACAATGCAATTTACGGCAGCTTTGCAGCATTACCATTGTTTCTGATCTGGATGGAACTCAGCTGGTTTATCGTGCTGTTCGGGGCGGAAATCTCCTTTGCCTACCAGAACGTGGATGAATACGAGTTTGAACCGGATAGGAAAAATATCAGCCATTCTTTCAGAAAACTCCTCAGCCTGATTATTACCCACTTGCTGGTATCAAAATTCATTCAGGGAGAAACACCCTTAAGCGCAATCCAGATATCCGAAGATCTTGATATACCTGTCCGTCTGGCCAGAGAGATTCTTCAAGATCTCAGGGCATGCGATCTGATCTCTGAAACCTCATCAGAAAAAGAGAAAGAATCCACCTATCAACCTGCCCGCGACATCAATCAGTTTAGCATTGCCTACGTCACGCAAACCCTTGAAAACAAAGGAACAGACGCTATACCCATTGCAAGAACAAAATCGTTCGACTCCTTGTCAAAGAGCCTAGAGAACTTAAGCGATGCAATTAAGAACTCTCCATCCAACGTTTTGTTGAAGGACCTATAAAGACGACATCACTTTATCGAAAAAAACGGCCTGAGTTATATTTTTTCAAGGATAAATCCGGCATATGTTTTTTCTAAGATACAGTGCGTTACATCTTTCCGGCACACTTAAAAACCTCGACACAGACCTTGCAATACGAATCGTGATATGGAATATTCTCTTGCAACACTACAACGAAAGGATTTTCTTTGCATGATATTCAATGACATCGGAATCCAGGTCCCCAGGGTACTCATACCGCGCCCGGACACCGACCTTAACCTCTGGGCCGTAATCGCGTGCGATCAGTATACATCTCAGCCGGATTACTGGAAAAAAGTGCGCAAATTGGTGGGAAACAGCCCTTCGACCCTGCACCTGATCATGCCCGAGATCGACCTCGATGCCCCTGAACGGGATAGACGTATCCGAAACATACACAAGACTATGCAGCACTATCTCGATAAGGAGTTGTACTTGACGTTGAATCCGGGCTTTATCCTTGTTGACCGTGCAACTCCTCACGCAACCTCGCGTAAGGGTCTTATTGTGGGGCTCGACCTTGAGTGTTACGACTACCGTGAGGGTGCCAAATCACTGGCTCGCTCCACCGAGGGCACCATCATGGATCGACTGCCTCCCAGGATCGAAATCCGCAAACATGCTCCCATTGAACTGCCGCACATCATGGTACTCATCGATGATCCGGGTAAAACCGTGATCGAACCCTTGTTTGATCAGGATCCGGAGAAAATCTACGATTTCGATCTCATGATGCACGGCGGCCATATCACAGGCTACCATGTTGACAAACGAAAGCTCATCGAGCAGATAGCGACCAACCTGCGCCATCTTGCAAACACAACTACATTCAATAACAAATATGGCCTTGCCGGCAAGCCCCCCATGCTTTACGCCATGGGCGACGGAAACCACTCCTTTGCCACAGCCAAAGTGCTCTGGGACCAGATCAAACAGGAGATCAACGATCCAGAGCTCCTGAAAAACCACCCGGCCCGCTTCGCAATGGTGGAACTGGTAAATATCCATGATGAGGGTCTCTCCTTTGAACCTATCCACCGCGTGCTCTTTGATGTGAACAAACAAGATGTTCTGGAACGAATGCGGGACTTTTTTACAGCACAGGGCACTGGATTTGAACTCGAAACCCTTGATCCCGGTGCAGCCCTTGAGCGCCTGACCCCATCATCACCGAATGACAGTATCCAGCGGATAGAGTTTATAACCTCAGACTGTAACGGTTTAATCAGACTGCGCAATCCAAAGCTGAGCCTGGAAGTTGCCAGTCTGCAGGACTTTCTGGACACAACCCTGCCCCAGGCAAGGATCGACTACATCCACGGCAAAGACGTTCTTTTAGAACTGGGCTCATTCCAGGATAACATCGGTTTCTGCCTTCCACCTGTTCCCAAACACAATTTTTTCAGGAGCATCATCACCGACGGGGCGCTGCCGCGTAAAACATTCTCAATGGGTGAGGCAGATGAAAAACGGTTTTACCTCGAAGGCCGCAGAATTGTGTCCGGCTAAAATCAGATGAATATCAAAATTTCATCTGGTACTGGTAGTACATATCATCCAATACCTTCATGAGTGCAGCGGCGCTATGTTGCATTTCAGGCTCGCCTTCGTTTTTCAGTTCTATCAGTGTCGAACTGTGTACCGTGAAATGCCAACGTCTCTCTCCGGCATCAACATCCAGGATAACACCGTTTTCCTTGCCTTTTGCCTTTTTACCGAGAACACCTGTAAAAACAAGAGCATGTTTTTGTTTGAGTTGGGTAAGGTCTTTAAAACTATGCCCGAAATAAAATCGGAGACAGGATCGGCCTGCCGGCTTGACCCCCACGCAATCATTCTTCAAGCCCTCGATGCATTTCTTAAGATCAAGTAAATCCTGTGCTGTCAATACATTCATGCCAGTCCTCGCTATAGATGATATGAACACAATGTCCGGCAATGCTTGCTAAACATTTCGTAGCTTTCTCCATACAACGCTCTTGATCGAAAGAAAACTCTAAAGATTACTGGAATGTAAATATTTGAACCAGATTTCACTATTAATCACTAAAGAAACCGGATGCTGGCATCGATTTAGCATCCGGTTTCTTTTATTTAACTTGGCGGGAGCGACGAGACTCGAACTCGCGCCCTCCGGCGTGACAGGCCGGCGTTATAACCATCTTAACTACGCCCCCGTAAGATCGAAATGCGTTTACATGATTTTCCGGCATATGTCCAGCAGGAAAATAAGCCGGTAAAAAACTGCCGGACAGCATTTTCTATTCCTCTGAAAGATCACGCAGATACGCAAACAAAGCTCGGTACGACCTGGGAGATTTGTTAAGTTGTTTCTCTTTGCGGGCACCACGCACAAGCTGCATGAGACGCTGTCGATCAGCCTGCGGAAAACGACTGAGGACCTCCCCCATGACAGCGGAGTCGTCTGCAATCAGATCGTCTCTTAAGCGCTCGATTTCATGAAAATTATATACCTGGGCTCTGTTGTTCCCGTCGATTTCGTCCAGTGATATCCGGATCACTTCAGAATCAACCTGCCGCATTAGGGCGCCGATATATTTGTTCTGCCGTTTCCTGGCCCCGTGGCTTTTGATTGTCTGGGCAAGCAAAACTGCCTGCTTGAGTTCATCAGGCATATCGATCTTGTCTATCTGATGTGCAGACAGGCTGACAAGACGTACGCCCAGCTTTTGCAGGTCGTGCATTTCGCGCTTGACCTGTGATTTGCTTTTCTTCTCTTCGGGTTCCATACTTATCTCCGGATGGCTCTGGGTCTGATCCGTCTTTTGGCAACAACAATGTCCTTTTGTCGCTGCCTGCCGGAACGATCCTTCTCCACAAAAATCTTTTCCCCGCTTAGAGGGTCTATTCCGGTGTAATACATTACCCCGGACCACGTCGAAGGCAGCGGGGTAAAAATCTGCACCTGTTCGGGATTGGTTTTCAGCTCATTCGAGGTAAATTCTTTGAGTTTGCGCATATCACCCAAAGTGCAGCCCGGGTGGGCGGCAATCAGGTAATAGGTCAGGAACTGTCTTTTACCGCTAGCACAGTTAATGCTATAAAAAAGATTCTTGAAGGTAGACAGGGATTTTTTAACTGGCTTGCCCATGAGTTCCAGCACGCGAGTTTCAGTATGTTCCGGGGCAATCTTCATCTGTCCTGATACATGGTGTTTAACAAGCTCTTCGAGATATATTTTCCCGTGCCTGGCATCGGCCAATACCATGTCATGGCGGATACCGGAGGCCACAAAGACTTTTTTCACCCCGGGCAACTGCCGCAGTGATTTCAGCAGATTTATCTGCGGGAGGTGGTCGACGGGCAATTGTGTACATACTCCGGGGTAGAGACAACGTTTGGCTTTGCACGCACCGCGGGAAATCTTTTGTTCGCACTCGATACCGTACATGTTGGCGGTAGGGCCGCCGACATCTGCAATAATTCCTTTGAAATCCCTGTGCCGGGTAAACCCGGCCGCCTCTTTGAGAATAGACTGCTCCGATCGGGAAACCACGGTCCTGCCCTGGTGGGGCGCAATCGAACAGAAATTGCACTCCCCATAGCAGCCCCGGTGGGAGGTGATGGAAAAACGGATGGTCTCCAGAGCCTTTACACTTCCCTGCTGCGCATAAAAGGGATGCTGGTCACGTTCAAAATCCATGGCATAAATCCGGTCCAGCTCATTGTTTGCCAGGGGCCTGCTGGGCGGATTCTGGACCAGATAGCGCGTGTTCTGACGCTGGCACAGGGCCCTGGCGCTTCCCCATTCATTGTTATCATAAAACGCTTCAAACATCTTGATAAATGAGGGTTTATTTTTTGCAACGGTTTCAAAATCCGGCAGTTCGAAACAGTTTTCTGGCTTTTGCTTTGCAATATAACAGATGCCGGGAATATGGCGGAAATCGTGCCCGGCATTGAAACACTTTGCCAGTTCTATTATGGACTTCTCTCCCATACCATAGACAAGCATGTCGGCCTTGGCATCGAACAGGACCGATCTGCGGATACGCTCCGACCAGTAGTCATAGTGGGCAATACGCCTGAGGCTTGCCTCGATCCCTCCGAGCACGATCGGACAGGTATTTTTGAAAAACCGTCTGATCAAATTGCTGTATACAATCAGAGCCCTGTCCGGACGGCGGTTGTTAATTCCGCCGGGGGTATAGTCGTCGCTTTTACGCCTTTTCCCGGCGGCCGTGTAATTGGCCACCATGGAATCGATGCTGCCTGCGCTCACCCCCCAGAAAAGTGAAGGTTCTCCCAGCCTCCTGATGTCCCGGTCCGAATCAATGTCGGGTTGAGCAATAAT
>Ga0272441_10006273_pt1 | contig 20058 bp, 14 predicted proteins | sample SSMProp6N_FD_193582 | JGI IMG/M metagenome (GOLD analysis project Ga0272441, IMG submission 193582) | Marine sediment archaeal communities from Little Sippewissett salt marsh, Falmouth, MA, United States - SSM-Prop-6N | ecosystem: Environmental > Aquatic > Marine > Wetlands > Sediment ...
TCAGGTCCAGGTGCCGGACGAGTCGGCCGTCGGCGTCGGTGTAGCCGGTGTGCAGCTCGTCCGGATCGGTCGGATCGCGGTGTATCTGATGGATGGCCCAGACGTCGCGGCCCGGATCGCCGCCTTCGCCAAGCGGGTTCTCCATCCAGACCAGCGCGTGGTTGCCCGTCCTGGCCCGGTTGCGATCCTGGCCCGTGACGAGGTCCATGTCACCATCGCCGTCGACGTCACCCCAGTTGCCGCCGAGCGCAGGGCCTCGAAACGGAGTGTGTCGCACCCACGTCTCGCCCTGCCTCTCGTACCACGCAGACTTACGCTGGTCCCGGGGAATCTTCGAGCCGCTGTACCACAGGTCCGCTTGCCCGTCGTTGTTGATATCCACGATCTCGACGTCCGTGATCCTGTCTGGCTGCGGCGGCTCTTCATCGACAACGACCTCCGCAAAATCCCAGTCCGCCCCGTCCGCTGACAGAGACGCCGCCGCACGCGGGGGACAAATCACAATGCAAACAGCAGAAAGAAGAAACGAGCAGGCCTTCGCCGCAACGCGGCGATTCCGCAATTTTGATCTTTGATTTTTGATCTTTGATTTCTCCACTTGAGCGGGAGCCGGCGCCGCACAGCGTGACTACCGCGTTTTGATTTTCACAGGTTCTCGAACACCCAGACCTTGGGGTTGTACCAGCCGATGGAGATGATATCGAGGTCGCCGTCGCGATCCAGGTCGACCGCCTGGGTCCCGTCGTGGTGGTCGATCTGATTCTTCGGCCCGCTGTCGATCACGTGCATCGACCAGGATGCGCCCTTGCCGGCGTTCTCGAAAAGGACGACCCGATTGGTGTCCTTGCCCCGATGCTCGCCGATGACAACGTCGGGATCGCCGTCCAGGTCGAAATCGGCCGTGTCCATGCTGAAGCCCTGGCCCGCGACGCTTCCTATCTTGCGGCGTCGCCATGGCTTCGTCGGATCGGCCGGCGCCTCGTACCACAGCACATCCGTACCGTTCTCGAGACTGACGACGGCGTCGAGCCGCCCGTCGCCGTTGACATCCGCCAGGTCCACCCGGTCGGGCTCGCCTTCAGTCACCTTGCCCAGCTCGAACGTGGACCATTTGTCGCCGTCATTACGCAGCCACTTCTCGCCGAGCAGCAGGTCCAGGTCTTTGTCACGGTCGACGTCGCCGAGACTGAGGTCCTCTCCCTGTGGCGGACTGCTGACCGTCGTGCTCAGAAGCGTCGTCGTCCACTTCTGCCCGCTCGGATTCGCGGGCACGTTCAGAGCGTAGATACCCCCGCCGTCGCGGTGCCAGGAGAGAGCGATTTGCAGGCCCCGCCCGAAGTCGCCCAGTGCGGAGCCCTGGAGGAAGTCCCCACCGCCGGCGTAGTCGATGTTGGAGAGGATCTCGAACGTTCCGGAGCCGTTGTTGCGGGCCCAGACGAAGTCGTGGTTGCTCTCGCTGCCGACGCCCTGCGTGCCGAGGACGTCGAGGTCGGTGTCACCGTCGAAGTCGTAGACCGCCGCCATGTTCCGCAGCGGCGCGCCGATCGTGTGCTGTTTCCAGTCGCCTGCGAGGCGCCCCGGGTTTTGCCACCACCAGCCACCCGCGATAAGGTCCATGTCCCCGTCGCCGTTGAGGTCGCCGGCCTGGACGAACATAGCGCGCTTGGGCAGGTCGGCGACGTGGTGGCGTTTCCATTTGTCCAGAGACACCTTACGGGTCCCGCCGTTGAGCAGGATGTCGATGCGGGGGCTGTTGTGGTGATAGGGCTTGAGCAGGATGTCGAGGTCGCCGTCGCCGTCGAAGTCGCCGAGGCGGCCTTCGTGGATGCCCTGGCCGTGCCAGGCGACGGTCTCCCGGAAATGTCCCTTGCCGTCGCCGTACCAGATGTAGATACGCGCCTTGTCGCCGGCGCCGGGCTCGCCCATTTCCCCGATCATGATGTCCAGGTTGCCGTCGCGGTCGATGTCCCTGATCTCGCAGGTGTGTCCGTGCAGAACGCGACGCAGGAGATGGGCTACCCACTTGCCGCCCTGCCACCGGTACCACTTGGCGTCGCCGTCCATGTCGCCGGGCGAGAAGACCACCTCGGGCCGGCCGCCCTTGACGAGCTGGCCGGCGGCGCACTGGGTAAACGTCATGTTGTCGTCGATGACGTGCTCTTTGAACTTGGCCCGGCTAGCGTACTTGAACCACCGGCCCCCGCCGACGATATCGGCCGTGCCGTCCAGATCGATATCGACCGGAATCGAGGGGAAGCCCTCGCGCTCGCGTCCCTGCGACCACTGGTAGATCGCCGCGAACGGCCAGGGCTGCGTGCCTCTTGGGTCGTCCGGAATTTCGTAGAAGAGCAGCTTCTTGCCCCGTTGATTCCACGTAACGAACTCGGTTTGCCCGTCACCGTCGTAATCGGCGAAGCTCTGGTCGTGATGCTTGTTGGCGCCGCCGTTCTTGATATAGCGGCGCGTCCAGGGCTTGCCGAACTTCGGATACGGGTTCTCCCACCACCAGATGTTCTTGCCGCTGGCGTCCTGGCCGAAGACAATGTCGGTATCGCCGTCGCGGTCGATATCGAAGGCGTCGCCGCCGGCCTCGGGTTTGAGCGGTGTGTCGTCGATGACGTACCTGTTCCAGCCCGTCCCGTTGTACTTGTACCACACGACCGAGGGCGTCCGGGTCCGCTCGCCCACGACGAAGTCGTCGATGCCGTCGTTGTCGATGTCACAGACCACGCAGCAGGTCTGCTGGCTGCCCGCGTTGGGAGCAGGCAAATGTCCCATGGTGCTGCTCTTCTGCATCCACGCGACATTGGCGACCGCTGGCGTGGCCGCGAGCGCGACGCACATGATGACAGCGAGCCCCCAAGGAAAATCAAATATCAAAGATGAAAAATCAAAATTGTGGAATCCCGGCGCGCCGGGATGACCTTCCTTAATTTTGCTGTTTGCCTTTTGCATTTTGCATTCTCCCTGTAACTCCCTTGGCGGCAGTTTGTGCACACAACGTCTTGACGCATGGGTTGAGAACCCATCCTACGGCTAAATGCACGCGACGTTCGCGACTCATTTGACATCATGATGTACTGATTGTACGCCAACAGGCCGCTGCGCCGCAATGCCGATGTAAATGTGGGGGTTAGCCCGGATTCCGCAAACCGGGACCGGACGGCGAACGTATCACCTCGGACAGTTGGGATCGGGTGTCAGGGAAACTGCCTTTTCGATACCGTCTCGACCGATCACGTTCTCTCTGCAGGAGCACGGCGACATGGGCAAAGAGGAACTCTCCACTTTGTTTCGATACGAGCGACTGGAGCGCGACGGCCTGGGCATCTACGTCTACGCCGACTATCCCGACTGGTTCGTTCCCAGCACCGCCGGCGACCGTCTGCTCCAACGGATGCAAAAGACGCACTCACTTCTGACGACGGGGAATAGGATTCCCGGGATCGAGACGTCGCGAGCGGCGGTCGAGCAGTTCCTCGCTCGTTTGGCCCGCGGGGACGCCGCTGCCTATTCGGGGCGCTCGCCCTGCCTCAAGCTCAAAGAGCTGAAGGAGTGCTGGTTCCACGTCGCCAATCGCTGCAACCTGAATTGCACCCATTGCATGTTCTCGTCGGGCCCGGCGCAACAACAGCGGCTCTCGCCCGAGCAGTTGGCCGGTGCGGTCGAGGAGGCCCGAAATCTGGGATGCAAAGTCTTTTACTTCACCGGCGGCGAGCCGCTGATCTACGACGGATTCTTCCCCGTCTGCCGGAACATCCTCGGCGATCCGCAAGCTCACGTGGTCATTCTCACCAACGCCGTTGCATTGAACGACGTGCGCGAAGAGATCCTGCGCCTCGATCGGGAGCGCGTGCATTTTCAGGTGAGCCTCGACGGCGGCCAGGCCTGCAATAACGCGATTCGGGGACCCGGAACGTACGCGCGAATCCGCGACGGCGTCGGGCTCCTGCGAACGCACGATTTTAACGTTTCGTTGGCCATGTCGGTAAGCCGGGGCAACCTGGGTGACATGGCGACGCTGGTCGAGACGGCCGCGTCGTGGAACGTGAGAAACGTGCACTATCTCTGGTTCTTCCGGAAAGGCAAAGGGCAGGACAACCCGTTCGTTCCCGCCGGGGAAATTGCGGCCGGACTGCTCGACGCCTGCACCAGGGCAAACGATGCCGGCGTCCTGATCGACAACGTGGAAATCATCAAATCGCAGGTCTTTTCGCTGCCCGGGACGCATTTCGACCTGAGCAACGCCGCCTGGCAATCGCTGGCGGTCGGTCCGGACGGTCTGATTTACCCTTCGCCGGCCCTGATCGGCGACGCTCGCGCCGCCGCCGGCCGGCTCGCCGACGGGATCGAGACGGTCTGGACCAACAGTCCGGTTCTGCGAGAAATCCGCGAAACGTCTATCGCTTGCGATCCGACCTACTCAGCGAATCCACTGAAGTTCCTGGTCGGAGGAGGAGACATCGATCACAGCTTCACCGCCTCCGGCTGCCTGACGGGACACGATCCGTACGTCGAGGTCTACAACACAATGGCCCTGGCGGTCATTGCCGCCGAAGCGCACCGGTACGACACGGACGGCCGCCTGGCCTTGCGGTCGCGCATGGGCGAGCGGCTGTACGAATGCGGAGAGGATATGGGGACGGTAGCCTTTACCCATTCGAATTGCGTCCTGTCCCTGCCCGGCAAGGACGGCCATACCCTCGTCAAGAACTTCTACTCCAGCGCAGCCGAAGAACCGAACGAAGAGATTCTCAACCCCGTGCACTACGACGAGGACGACATCGCCCACGTACCTCAGGAGTCGCGGGTCCGCAGCTACGGCTGCGGCAGCCCGGTTCTGGACTGCGGCCTCAAAAGCGGCGAGACGCTCGTCGATTTAGGCTGCGGCACGGGCGTCGAGTGCTTCGTGGCCGCTAAGAAGGTCGGGCTCGCCGGAAGAGTCATCGGCATCGACATGGCCGAGGCCATGCTGGAGGTGGCGAACCGGTCGAGGGCTCAGGTCGTGCGGAACCTGGGGTACGACAACATCGAGTTCAAGAAGGCCTTCTTCGAAGAGGCCCCCGTCGAGACCGGATCGGTCGACGTGGTCATTTCCAACTGCGTGGTGAACCTCTCGCCCGACAAGCGCAAGACGTTCGCGGAAGTGTTCCGAATGCTCAAGCCGGGCGGGCGGGCCGTGATCTCCGATATCTGCTGCGAGGACGACATCCCGCTCGATATCAAGTACAACCAGAAGCTGCGCGGCGAATGTATCGGCGGCGCGTTCAAGCAGGACGAGCTGTTCGCCCTGCTCCAGGACGTCGGCTTCGAGGCGGCGCGAATCGTCAAGCGGTTCCTGTACCGAACGGTCGGCGGCTACCGGTTCCATTCCATCACGTACAGTGCCACCAGGCCGCAGACGAGGAAGACGTACAGACTGCTTTACAGGGGGCCTTTCGCGGCGGTCCAGACCCAGGACGGCCGGCTCCTGCGCCGCGGAATCGCTGCCAACGTCGAGCTGTCCGAGGCGTATCCCTTCGACGATTCGGTCTTCGTCCTCGACGGGGACGGCAACGTGACGAACCTCGATCAGGAGATCACCTGCGACTGCCTGATCCTGCCTCCGGGCCAATCAAAGTCCCCGCCCCCGGTGGCCAAGCACATTACCGGCTGCATGGTCTGCGGGGCCGAGTTGGTCTACAGCCAGGCGAACCGCAAGCTCAAGTGCTACTACTGCGGCCAGGACTTCTACGGCAACGTGGTCTGTGACGCCGGCCATTTCGTCTGCGACAAATGCCACGCCTACGATGCGCTGTCGATCATCGAGGAGGTGTGTCTGGGCTCAGAAGAGACCGACATGGTCGCCCTGATGGAGAAGATTCGCAATCACCCCGCTTTTCCGATGCACGGCCCCGAGCATCATTCCATGGTCCCCGCGATCATCCTGACGGCCTACCACAACACCACGGGCAAGCTGGGCGCCGAAGAGGTCCGTACGGGCATGGATCGCGGGGCAGCGATCGCGGGAGGCGGCTGCGCCTTCTTCGGCGTGTGCGGCGGGGCCGTGGGCGTGGGAATTGCGTTCTCGATCATCCTGCGATCGGATCCCTACAAGGCGACCGAAAGGCAGATGGTGCAACAGCTCACCGCTGAGGTCCTCCAGGTGATCGGCCGGTACAAGGCGCCGCGCTGCTGCCAGCGCGACTGCTGGATCGCCCTGACCGAGGCAGCGCGGCTGAGCGAGAAGTATCTGGGCGTCGCGCTGCGGGCCGAGAAACCCCTGGCTTGCCTGCAATACGCGAAAAACCGCGAGTGCATTCGCCACGCCTGCCCGCTCTACGAGGACCGCCGCGCGGGACCGGCGTCGAGCCAACCCGGGGCCGCCCAGGACGAGGAGAGAGCCGATGCCGTCACCTCCGACACAACCGAATGAGTGCAGGCTCTCGGTGATCGTTCCCGTCCTCGACGAGCAGGAGCAGATCAACGCGTGCCTGGACCACCTGCGCCGGCAGGGTCTTAGAGACCGGCGCGAGATCATCGTGGTCGACGGGGACCCTCACGGCGGAACCATCGCCCTGATTCGTGACCCTGAAGTGGTCCGCCTGACCGGCGATAGGGGCCGGGCCCGGCAGATGAACGTCGGTGCTTCGGTGGCGCGTGGAGAGATATTGCTGTTCCTGCACGCCGACACGCGATTGCCCAACGGCGCGCTGGAGAAGATCAGTTCCGTGATGGCCGCCGGCGAGTGCGTCGCAGGCGCGTTCGATCTCGGCATCGATTCGGACCGATGGATTCTGCGTCACATCGCCTTTCGGGCGAGCGTTCGCTCGCGCATCAGCCGCATCCCCTATGGCGATCAGGCCATTTTCATCGACCGCGACTGTTTCGAGCGCCTCGGCGGCTTCGCGGACATGCCTATTATGGAGGACGTCGATCTCATGCGCCGCATCAAGCGCAGCGGGCAGAAAATTCACATCTTTCGGGACAAGGTCCTCACATCGCCCCGGCGCTGGGAAGCGGAGGGTCCCCTCTACACCACCCTGAGAAACCAGATTCTCATGTTCTGCTATTACCTCGGCGCCCGGCCCGAAACGCTGGTCAGATTCTACAAACCCCAGAACCAGATTCGCCGTACATAGGCCCAATCCCTTCGCCTCGCAGTCGCTCTACGAGACCCTCGGGTCCGCGCCGGGACTCCAAAGCCCCGTATTCCCGTTCACTACACGGAATTTCATCAAACCAGCACGGTGCCCCGGCCGTACAGAGTCCGGAACGGCCGGCGCCGGCCGCAACGATGCAAGGAGCTTCGCTCATGTATCAGCCAATCGAAGACTACGGCCTGATCGGAAATACGCGGACCGCCGCCCTGGTGGGCAAGGACGGCTCGGTCGACTGGCTCTGCTTTCCCCATTTTGACTCGCCCAGCGTCTTCGCCGCCCTTCTCGACGAGCAGAAAGGCGGCCGCTTCGCTATCTCGCCCGACACGGAGACGGTCCACTCAAAACAGCTCTATTGGCCCGACACGAACGTGCTCATCACTCGTTTCCTCTGTGCCGGCGGTGTCGTTGAGCTGGTGGACTTCATGCCGATGGCGCAAGGCGGCGACGGACCCGAGCACAACCTGCTGATTCGCCAGGTCACCGGCCTCAGCGGCGAGATGCCGTTGCGTCTCCTGTGCCGGCCGGCTTTCGATTATGCCCGCGCCGAGCATGATGTGGTCGTTACGCCGCACGGCGCCTGCTTCCACGCACCGGGACAAAGCCTGGGCGTGGCCGGCGATATTCCTTTGCAGCAAGAAGGACCGGCGGTGACGGGACGATTCACTCTCAAAGAAGGCCAGAGCGCCATCTTCGTGCTCCAGCAGGTCGAGCAGGGACAGGGCTGCGGCCTGCCGATTTCCTCCGAGCGGGCCACGCAATACTTCAAGGAAACGGTCGCGTACTGGCATCGCTGGCTGTCCAAATGCTCATACCGGGGCCGCTGGCGGGAAATGGTCCGCCGATCGGCCCTCGTTTTGAAACTGCTAACGTTTGAGCCGACCGGCGCGATCGTCGCGGCACCGACCTGCTCCTTGCCCGAGACCCTCGGCGGGCCGCGCAACTGGGACTACCGCTACGTGTGGATTCGGGACGCGGCCTTCACCGTCTACGCGCTGATGCGGATCGGCTTCGACGAGGAGGCGGCCCGGTTCATGGAATGGATTCTGGACCGCTGCCGGCAGGCGGACCCGGACGGGGCGCTGCAACTGATGTACGGCATCGACGGACGCCGGGAGATCCCCGAGACCACGCTCGACCACTTCGAAGGGTACAGAGGCTCGCGTCCCGTGCGGATCGGAAACGCCGCCCACGGGCAGCTTCAACTCGACATCTACGGCGAGCTGATGGACTCGGTCTACCTCTACAACAAATACGGGATGCCGATCTCCCACGAGCTCTGGGAGAAGCTGCACAAGATCGTCGATTGGGTCTGCGAGCACTGGCAACGCCAAGACGAGGGCATCTGGGAGGTGCGCAGCGGAACCGAGCACCATGTGTACTCCAAGCTGATGTGCTGGGTGGCGCTGGACCGCGGCCTGCGACTGGCGGAGAAACGCTCCTTCCCGGCCGATCGCCAACGCTGGATCGAATGCCGGGACAGAATATACACCGAAGTGCTCGAGAAAGGCTGGAGTGACGCGCGGAAAGCGTTCGTCCACAGCTACGATAGCGACACGCTGGACGCGGCCAACCTGGTCATGCCGCTGGTGTTCTTCATGTCGCCGACGGACCCGAAGATGCTCAGCACGCTCGATGCGATCGCCGCCCCGGTCCGCCAGGGAGGGCTGACCTCGGGCGGCCTCGTATACCGGTACAACACCGCCGAGACCGCCGACGGTCTGGCCGGCGAGGAAGGCACGTTCAATATCTGCAGCTTCTGGCTGATCGAGGCCTTGACGCGGGCCGGACGCGTGGATCGCAGCCGCCTCGACGAGGCCCGCCTCATGTTCGAGCGGATGCTGGGGCACTCCAATCATTTAGGCTTGTTCGCCGAACAGATCGGCCCTTGCGGCGAAGCCCTGGGAAACTTCCCGCAGGCCTTTACGCACATCGCGCTGATCAGCGCCGCCTACAACCTGGACCGGGCGCTGGATCACGTGCATTGATTGTTGGAAAGAGGTACAAACGGAGGTCACAGAAATGGCCGGCACGACCGAACATCTGCGATACGCCGTCGTGACCCTTGCGATACTGTTTGCCTTTGGAACACTCGCGGGCGCCGAGGATTCGGCACGAGAAACGTTCGACCATTCCGACTATGCGGCGGTTCTGAACACCTATGTAGACGACAAGGGCATGGTGAGCTACCGGGGCCTCAAGGCCCATCCTGAGAAGCTGCTTTCCTACGTGCGGGCGATTGCGGCGGTGCCCCGAAGCCGGTACAACCGGTGGGACGCAAACACCAAAATCGCCTTCTGGCTCAACGCCTACAACGGCCTGACTCTCAAGGCGATCATCAATCACTACCCGATCAAGGCTTCGTTCTTCAAGTCGAGGATCTACCCCAAGAACAGCATCCGGCAGATCTCGGGTGTCTGGGACAAGCTCACATTCGACGTCATGGGCAGAAAGCTCACGCTGGAGAAGATCGAGCACAGGATTCTGCGGGTCGAATTCAACGAGCCGCGCATTCACATGGCGCTGGTCTGTGCCGCGATGAGCTGCCCCCGGCTTCGCAACGAGCCTTACCTCGGCGACCGGCTGGACGAGCAGCTCGACGACCAGAGCCGCACCTTCCTGGGTCATCCCGAGAAGTTCCGCATCGACCGGGACCGGGACACCGTGCGTCTCTCGCCCATCTTCAAGTGGTTCGACGAGGATTTTGCCCGGAAGCACGGATCGTCGAAGGCTGTCGGCCGGCACAAGAAGAAAACCTCCTCGGTGCTCCGTTTCGTCGCCGAGCATCTTGAAGGAGCGGACAAGAGCTACATTCTCGCCGGTCGCTACCGGGTCAAATATCTCGATTACGACTGGTCCTTGAACGAGCAGAAACGGCAACAAGCTCTTTACGGACGGATGGCATGAACGCCCAGAGCAACAGATGCATCCTGTTCTTTGTGAAAGCCCCTGTCGACGGGGCGGTCAAGACGCGTCTGGCCGCACGCATCGGCGGGCAGCGCGCCGCGGAGCTGTACCAATGCTTTGGGCGCGACCTTCTCCGCACGCTGGAGACACTCGAGGTGCCTCTCGTGTGCTGCTTCCATCCGTCCGAGGCCGGGCCGGCCTGCGCCGACTGGCTGGGCGAGCACCTCGTCTATCGCCGGCAACGGGGCGACGACCTCGGGCAGCGGATGGCCCACGCCTTTCGCGAGGTGTTCGACGAGGGCTTTTCCCGGGTGCTGCTGATCGGCTCGGACAGCCCGGACCTGCCGCTCGGTTTGTTCGAGCGGGCCTTTCTCGCGCTCGAGACGCACGAGGCGGTCATCGGGCCGAGCAGCGACGGCGGATATTACCTGATCGGTTTCACCGCGCAGGGCTTCCTACCCGCGGTGTTCGAGAATATGCAATGGAGCACGGACAACGTGTTTCGCCAGACGATGAACGTCCTGCAGCGCCACCGCCGGCGCGCCTGTGTCCTGCCTCAATGGCATGACGTCGATACGTGGTCGGATCTGGAAGATTTGCTCTGGCGAAACAGCACAACGGACTTTAACAACTCCACGACATTCGCATTCGCACGCCGATGCGGATGGACGGGCTAAAGGAGACACAAGATGATTGAGACCGACGCAATCGCTGAAGTCACGCGCGACATTGCGCTGGAAGGATTTTCCCATCGGTTCGGGGATGCGAGTGTGGTTCCGAGAGAAGAGCCGGCGTGGGAAAAGCTCCGCGCGCTGGGGACCCGCCTCTGGCTCGACACGGGCGACGTGAAAGAGGCTGCCGGGCTCTGGTGCGCGGACTTCGAGGCCCTGACGACAAACAACACCCTGCTCAACAGAGAGATTCAAAAGGGCCTGTACGACGATCTCGTTAGGGACGCCGGCGCTGCCATTGCCAGGGCGGCGCCCGAGATCGACGAGCGGCAACTCGTCCTGGAGATCGCCTTCGTGCTGAACGCGCGCCACGGCCTCAAGCTGGCCGAGACGTTCGACGCTCACGTCAGCGTCGAGCTTCACACCGACCTCGGCCACGACGTGGACGCCTCGATCGCCTACGGGAAGCGCTACTACGACATCTGCCCCGAGCGGTTCTACGTCAAGGTTCCCATGACGCCCGCCGGCCTGCTGGCCGCACGGCACCTCGGGCAGCTCGGCGTCCCGATCAACTTCACGCTGGGATTCTCCGCCCGGCAGAATTACCTGGCCGCCCTGCTGGCCCAGCCCCGTTTCGTCAACGTCTTCATGGGACGCCTCAACGCTTTCGTCGCCGACAATCGCCTCGGCGATGGCAACAACGTCGGGGAAAAGGCCACCCTGGCAACGCAGCGAGCGCTGTTGAAACTCCGGGAGGCGGGCCGGACCCGCAGCCTGCTCATCGGGGCCAGCATGAGAGAGGCAGCCCAGGTCGCCGCGCTGGCGGGCCTCGACGTCTTCACGATGCCGCTGAAGGTCGCCTCCCAGTACGAGGAGCATCCGCCGGAGCAGCCCTCGTCACAGCTCTGCGCCGAGACGACCGTCGATCTGGCCGACGGCGTGACATTTGCCGACTTCAATGCCGCTGCGCTCTGGGACATCCCCGAGGCCTTTGAGGAAACCGTGGACCAACTGCTTGCCGGGCACGTCGATATGCTGACTCCCGATGCCGTCCGGGCGCATTTCGCCGGCGCCGGGTTCGCCGATTTCCTGCCCGCCTGGTCGAACCGGGACATCGAGACCGCCACCGCCGACGGCAAGATTCCCGTCTACGACCGGTGGAAGCAAAGACTGGCAACCGGTGCGATCGGACTGGACGCATTGATGAACCTCAGCGCCTTCCAGTCCTTCGCCACGGACCAGAACGCCCTGGATCAGCGCATCCGATCTCTGCTGTGACTTTCGATGACCAGACGCCCAAGACGGTGGGGCCATGTACGACTATGACGTGATCGCGATCGGAGCAGGCTCGGCGGGTCTGGTGGCCTGCAAGCTGGCCAGGGGATTGGGCAAAAAGACCGCCCTGGTCGAAAGGCGAAAGATCGGAGGCGACTGCACCTGGTTCGGCTGCGTCCCCAGCAAAACGCTGATCAAATCCGCTTACGTCGCGCATCAGCTCACGCGTCTGCGCGCGTTCGGCATCGAGCCGGCCGCACCGATCGAGTTCAACGCCGACAACGTGATGGCTCACGTGCGAGCGGTAGTGGAAGCCGACGCCGCCACGCATCGGCCGAAATCGTACGAGGACGAGGGAATCAACGTCCTCTTCGGCGCCGCCCGGTTCCTCGACCCGCACACGCTGAAGGTCGGCGAGACGACGGTCTCTTCGAAGAGGTTCGTCCTCGCCGCGGGCTCGCGCCCGTCGATCCCGCCCGTCGAAGGGCTCGCCGATATCTCCTATCTGACGAACGAGACGATCTTCTCGTTGGAGAAGCTGCCCGCTTCGATGATCGTACTCGGCGCCGGGCCGATCGGGGTGGAGTTGGCTGCGGCGTTGAATCGGCTCGGCGTGAAAGTCACGATCCTCCAGCGCTCGTCCAACTTTCTGAAGAAGGACGACCCCGAGCTCGTCGAGCGTTTGATCGGGATCCTCCGCGACGAAGGCCTGGAGATTCTGCTGGAAACGCCGGTGAAGCGTTTCACGCAAGCCGGCGGCAGAATCGCCGTCGAGGTCGAAAGCAAGAATGGCCCTTCGCGGATGGAAACGGACTCCGTGCTGGTCGCCGTGGGAAGGACACCCAACGTTGACGAGCTCGATCTGGAGAAAGCGGGCGTGAAGTACGGCGCCGCAGGCGTCAAGGTCGATCGGCACTTGCGGACGACGGCGCGCAACATCTACGCGGCCGGAGACGTGGTCGGTCCCTACCTGTTCACGCACGTGGCCGAGTACGAGGCCGTCGTCGCCACGACCAACGCCTGCTTCGGCCTGCCCCTCAAGACGGCCCGTTACGAGAACGTCCTGTGGGCCACCTACACCGATCCGGAGCTGGCCCACGCGGGCCTTACCGAAGAACAGGCCCGCTTGCGCTACGGCGACTCCATCCGCATCTACCGCTGGGAGCACAAGCACGTCGACCGGGCCAGGACCGATCTGGCCGACAACGGGCTGAGCAAATTCGTCTGCGACCGCAAGGGACGGCTCCTGGGCATACACATCCTGGGCCACGGCGCCGCCGAGCTGATGCACGAGGCGCAGCTCGCCAAATCGCTGGGCCTGCCGTTCAGCAGAATCGCCTCGGTGATCCACGCCTATCCTTCGTATTCCGACGCCGTGCGCCAGCCAGCCAAACGCTGCTACGTCGAGAGCCTGCAGAACAATCCCGTCCTGAAACTGCTCCGCAAGATCGCCCCGAAGAAGGGCCAGTAGAAGAGGTGCCCAATGAGCAGGAACATCAAACTGGTTGTTCTGGGATGCGTCGTTGTCGGGCTCATCGCCGTGGCGTTTCTGCTGCCCGTGAAGGACTGGCTGATCCGGGCCCTCGAATGGACGCAGGGGCTGGGATCGCTGGCGCCGGTGGTCGTGGTGGCGTTCTACATCGTGGCGTGCATCCTCTTTTTGCCCGGCTCGATCCTGACGCTGGGAGCGGGCCTGCTGTTCGGCGTCGTTACCGGCACAATCGCGGTCTCGGTGGGCAGCACGCTGGGGGCCTGTGCGGCCTTTTTCGTCGGTCGGACCGTGGCCCGGGACTGGATCACCGCGAGGGTGGCCAAAAGCGAGAAGTTCTCCGCCATCGACAACGCCGTGAGCCAACAAGGGCTCAAAATCGTCCTGCTGACGCGTCTGAGCCCGGTCTTTCCCTTCAACCTGCTCAACTACGCGTTCGGCCTGACCAGGATTTCGTTCTGGAAATACGCTCTGGGTTCGTGGATCGGCATGCTGCCGGGCACGGTGATGTACGTCTACTTCGGGGCAGGCCTGCGGTCGCTGGCGGAACTGGCGGCGGGCCAGGTGCAAAAAGGGCCGGCCCAACGCATCTTCTTCTGGTTCGGTATGGCCGCGACCATCATCGTCACCGTCTTCGTCACGAAAGTCGCCCGCAAGGCCCTCAAGGAAGCCGCCGGCCCGGCAACCGGCGGACCCGAGCCGACCGGTGCCGCGCAAACCGTCGCATAGACAACCCAGGGAAAGTCCCACCCGTTCCAAAGCAACCAGAAATGATTACGGGCCGCCGGTCGTTTCGTTGCCCCGGTTGAGTACACCCGGCCTTTGAACGCAGTTCTGGGCCGCACGCTTTCGCGGCATCCGGGTATTTTGTCCAAATGCGTGCCTTATAGTCTTTTCGTCGGAGGCGATTGTCTCTACAATGACCTGTTGTTGTAAGGATTCATGATGTGGCGGCATCGCCAGGGCCGAGGATCTCGGCAGAAAGGCCATCGCCAGGCTTCGCCTGACGCTGCCAGCCGAATGGTGCAAAGGATTGGTACGACCGTGGTGGGGATCATTTCCAGGCCGGACACGCAGCGCAAGCTGGAAATCCCGGCGCGCCGGGACGCCCGGTACGATCTGGCCTGCGCGTGCAGCACGAGCCGGGACGAAGGGCGCCGCCGCGGCAGCGACGGACGCTGGATCTATCCGGTCGCCCTGCCCAACGGCGGCAATCCCGGCGCGCCGGGATGCGGCGCTGCACGCTCGGGCCCGAAGAGACCGTCCGGGCGTTTTTGGACTACTACGACCGCAAGAAGGTCTTCGGCCTGTTCCTCAGTTCCGGCGTCGTCGGCTCGCCGGAGGCCACCATGGACTCCCGGCGCGCCGGGATTCGACGAGCGCGGGCAGTTGTCCCTGGAGATCGACCCGAAGGAAGCTTGGGCCAGGTGTCACCCCGAGGCGTTTCCCGTGGACGTGAATCGGGCCTCGCGGCTGGAGCTGCTGCGCGTCCCCGGTCTGGGCCCGGTGACAGTGAACCGGATCGTGCAGCGGCGCCGAATCCCGGCGCGCCGGGACTCGAGGACATCGGCAAAGTCGGCGCCCGCCTGGCCAAGGCGAAACCGTATCTGATTTTCTGAATATTTTCGTTGCCAAAGCCCGGCGGCTCTCTATAATTCGCGGACCCAAATTACGGCTGACCGAAGTCAGTTGTAGAACGAAGATGGTGGGACAAGCCCCACCCTACAGGAGGTGACAATGGACAAAATGGTTCCGACCAGGGTCTTCTTGACGAAGGGTGTCGGTCGTCACAGATACCAGCTCAAATCGTTCGAAGAGGCGCTGCGGAAAGCGGGCGTGGCCCAGCAGAACCTCGTGCAGGTGTCTTCGATTTTGCCGCCGAAGTGCCGGATTATCAGCCGGGAAAAGGGCCTGGCGCAACTGACGCCGGGCGAGATTTGCTTCAGCGTGATGGCCCGGGCCGACACCAACGAGCACGGCCGCCTGGTGGCGTCGTCGGTCGGCATCGCCATGCCGAAAGACACGGCAAAGTGGGGCTACCTCAGCGAGGTCCACGGCCACGGCATGAATCAGAGAGAAGCGGCCGACATGGCCGAAGACCTGGCCGCGGGCATGCTCGGAACCACCCTCGGTCTGGAAGTCGATCCCAACAAGGCGTGGTCGGAAAAGGAACAGGTCTATAAGTCCAGCGGCCTGATCATCCGCACCTCGAACATCACCCAGTCCGCCCGCGGACAGAAAGACCTCTGGACCACAACCGTGGCCATCGCCATGTTTCTGTTCGACTGAGCTGTAGGGTGGGTCCTTGACCCACGCGTTTATCCCGGCGCGTGGTCCCGCGTGGGTTGAGAACCCACCCTACGTACTACGAACAAGGATGGTGGGGCAAGCCCCACCCTACTGGAGTGGATTTGATCCCGGCGCGCCGACGGGGGATTGGGGATTGGAGGACCGCGCTGGCGCGAATCTCCAATCGGCAATCGGCAATCCCCAATTGTCTCTGAATCGTCAATCGAACAACAGTTGCTTCGCTATTGGAGTGAATCGTGACCGTGACCGACGCGTCCAGCTTCGGAGACATACCACCCGAATACCGCCGGACGGACCAGGCCCGCGTGGTCGTGCTGCCCGTCCCCTACGACCGCACGAGCACCTGGATCAAGGGCGCCGACCGGGGACCGCAGGCCATCATCGAGGCGTCCGCCAACCTGGAGCTGTACGATATCGAAACGGATTCGCAGGTGTTCCTGGACGGGATTGTCACCGACGCCCCCATCGAGGGGGACCTGGCGCCAGAAGACATGGTTGCGGCGGTAAGGCAGCGCGTCGAGACGCACCTGGCGAACCAGAAGTTCACCGTCGTCGTGGGAGGCGAACATTCGGTCAGCATCGGCGCGGTGCAGGCCCACGCCGGCGCCTATCCCGGCATGACCGTCCTCCAGCTCGACGCCCACGCCGACCTGAGGGACAAATACCAGGGATCGAAGTACAATCATGCCTGTGTGATGGCCCGGGTCAAAGAGCTGTGCCCCGTTGTCCAGGTCGGCATCCGCAGCATGGACGTCTCGGAAAAACAGGCGATCGAGGAAGACCGGTGCTTCCGCGCCGAAGAGATTCACGGCAGCACGACCTGGATCAACCAGGTCGCGTCCCGCTTAGGCAAAGAGGTCTATATCACGATCGACCTGGACGTCTTCGATCCGTCGATCATGCCGTCGACGGGAACGCCCGAACCGGGCGGACTGCTGTGGTACGAAGTGCTGGCTTTGTTGAAGACCGTGACCCGACGGACCACGGTGGTGGGCTTTGACGTAGTCGAGCTGTGCCCGACCGAGACCAACCGGGCCCCCGATTTTCTGGCGGCCAAATTGATTTACAAGCTCCTGAGCTACAGATTCCGAGGGTAATATGGAAAAGCAAGACCTTCTGCGAGAGCCGGTCCAACACATCGATATTCGGACCTTCGACGCCTCGCCCATCATCGACGGCATGCGGGAAATGTCCTTTACGGCCCGTGACACCGCCCGGGCGGCCGACCTTCTCAACCGGATGATCGCCGACGAGGACTGCACGATTATCCTCTGCCTGGCCGGCAGTACCAGTGCCGCCGGGTGCATGAAAGTTTACGCCGACATGGTCCGCTATAATATGGTCGACGCGGTCGTGGCCACCGGCGCGACCATCGTCGATATGGATTTTTTCGAGGCAATCGGCTTTCGGCACTACAGAGGCAGTGCCACGGTGGACGATAAGAAACTCAGAGAGCTCTATATCGACCGGATTTACGATACGTATATCGATGAAGAGCAGCTCCAGGTTTGCGACGAGACGATCAAGGAGATCGCCGACGGCCTGGAACGCCGCCCTTACTCGTCCAGGCAGTTTATCCGGGAAATGGGCAGGTACCTCATGACGAACGCAAAGAAGAAGAATTCGCTGGTCCAGGCGGCCTACGAACACGACGTGCCCGTCTTCTGCCCGGCGTTTTCCGATTCCAGCGCGGGCTTCGGCCTCGTCAGGCATCAGGTCGACCACCCCGACAGCCACGTCTCGATCGACTCGGTGAAGGACTTTCGCGAGCTTACGGAGATCAAGCTCAAATCGCCCGTCTCGGGCCTCTTCATGGTCGGGGGCGGCGTACCGAAAAACTTCGCCCAGGACACCGTGGTTTGCGCCGAGGTCCTGGGACATTCGGTCGATATGCACAAGTATGCGGTCCAGATCACCGTCGCCGACGCCCGGGACGGCGCCTGCTCCAGCTCGACACTCAAAGAGGCCTGCTCCTGGGGCAAGGTGGACACGGCCTACGAACAAATGGTCTACGCCGAGGCCACCTCGGTGGTGCCTCTCATCGGCAGCTACGCGTATCACAAGCGCCTCTGGGAAAACAGGCCGCAGAGGCGGTGGAGTCGGATCTTTGCATCCGCACCAGCAGGAGAAGAAAAATGACCAGCCGTACAATGCCCGCCGTGGCGGCGTCCGTTCTGACGATCTGCGTCCTGACCCTGACCGGCTGCAAAGGACGCGAACTGGAGAAGGCCCAACGCGAGGCGCGACAGGCCAAGGTCACGATCGTCAAGCTCGAAAGCAATCTCGCCGACGCGATACAGGAAATCTCCGAAATGAAAGCCGAGCGCGACGCCTTCAGACAGGCACGCGACGAGCTCCAGCAGCGGGAGAACCAGCTCATCAAGGATCAGGAGGAAGCCTCAACACTGGTGCAGCGCGCCGAGGAGATGATCAAGCAATTGACCGCGCGGGCCAACGGACAGGCCGGCGCGACAGCCGCTCTGGAGAAGCAAATTGCGGACTTGAAGGCACTCGTCACCGAGCAGGAGAAGATCATCGAGGAGCTGCAACAGGGAGCCGACGCCGGACGCATCACCGCCGGGACCCCCGATAAGCTCGGACTGGAGACAACCGAAGACATCAACGACGTCACTGACGCCAACGACGTGATTGAAGAAGTGCCTCCGACGTAACCACTCCGGACGCCTCCACCCGACGGACAGATTCTTCCACCGTCACAGATCATCTCCCCCGCGAGGCCGAACGCTTCTCCCGCGGATGGTAGAAGACGGTGATTTTGTCGCCGGGAATGTCCAGGCCTTCTTCCTTCAGGACCGTCCGAATCCGGGGCAGCAACTCCTGGTCGATGACCCATTGCTGCTGGGGCCAGATCGCCACCTGCAAACGCACGAAACGCTCGTCGGTGGCGAGGGACACCTCTTCCGGCGACGCCGACGCCGACAAAACGACCCCCTCGAACTGCCGTCTCGTCTCCTGCACCGCCTGTCGCAGCCGTTCCTTGACCTCACCGACACGGGCCCCTTGCGTCACGGCCACGTCGAGATAGACCTGCTGGGCGCCGTGGACGTAATTCCCGACGGCCGCGATGTTGCGGTTGGGAATAACGATGCGCTGCCCCACGTAGTTGCGCAAACGGGTCATGCGCAAACCCAGTTCCTCTACCACTCCCGTGTGCGGGGGAATCTCCACCATGTCGCCCACGTTGAACTGTTCCTCGAAGACGATGAAGAACCCCGTCACCATATCCTGGACCAGACCCTGCGAGCCGAAACCGATGGCCAGGCCGATAACCGAAAGGGAGGCGAAATAGACGGTGTAGTTGACTCCCAGTTCGGTGAGGACGAACCCGAGAGCCAGCAGATAGATGACGTACTTCGAGAGGTTCAGGAAGAGGGAATAGAGCGTCATGCTGCGCTTCTTGTGGCGACGGTACAGATATCTCAGCGGCCCCCACTCCGAGTAGATAACGTGACGGGCCAGGGCGCGCAAGAGCCGCAGGAGAATCTGGTTGGCGAGCACCGCCAGGACAACGACGCCGATGCGATGCAGCTTGGTCTTGACCGATGCCAGCGACCAGTCCCCGAGCCGGCCCCCGGCCTCGCCCCACTGCGGGACCTTGACACACTCCAGCGCCCGGGCCAGATCCCCGCCCGACAGCGTCAGCTTTTTGCCCTCGAGCTTGATCTCATAGGCGATCTCGCTGTCTCCATTGTGCAGCAGGAGCGTGTTTCCCACAATTCGATACTGTCCCGCCTGCGCGCCGAACTGGAAGCGGCCGTCGTCACCGAGACGGAGCGATTTCCTGACTTGGCCAATGTCGCAGGTCCACGTCCCCACCAGGGAGAGCCGCATTGCCTGAAGCTGCTCCTGCCCCAGAATCGGGGGCTTTGAACTGGCCCCACAGTCGGCTCGTCCGACGCAAAGCACAAGGCTCGCGACCACAGCGGTGACAACGGCCAAAACAGCGGTGCGTCGATCAGACATTTCGTTCAACCTTGTTGTACGTACCGGAATCTTTTCCATCGGACAACCATTGTACGCATGCTCAAGGCCGAAATCCACGGGGATTTGTCTGGCTGCCACTCCATTCTGCGCATGGGATCTGCCGCCGGTTTCTCCTTGCATGTTTCGGGGGGTGCGGTAGCATGAAGGCGAACTGGTGACTGCAAGTGGGCCGGCCGCAGTACCTTGCGACCTCTGCCCATGCGTCAGGGAGGACAACACGATGTGGGATTTCGTGCAAGACTGGAAAACCTGGATATTGTTT
>Ga0272441_10006274_pt1 | contig 20053 bp, 20 predicted proteins | sample SSMProp6N_FD_193582 | JGI IMG/M metagenome (GOLD analysis project Ga0272441, IMG submission 193582) | Marine sediment archaeal communities from Little Sippewissett salt marsh, Falmouth, MA, United States - SSM-Prop-6N | ecosystem: Environmental > Aquatic > Marine > Wetlands > Sediment ...
GCCGTCGCCGACCATGCAAACAACACCGGCTTCACGCAGTTGCTCGACTGCGATCTGTTTCTCATCGGGCAGCAGATCGCTGTAGATATCCGTGATCCCAGCGACTGCTGCACAGTCCTCGGCCACTCCGCGCCGATCACCGGTAACCATGACCGAATGAACTCCCAATCGTTTCAGATCTGATACGACGGTCGCAGCTTCTGGTCTGATCTGATCCTTCAAACGGAATCCGGCAATCAGCTCGCCAGCCTCCCCCTCAACGACGACCATACCATTCGCATCGCCCGGTGGGCACAACATGTTCGGCAACGGAGTCAAGAAGCGAGCAGCGTGGCTGAGGAAAGGCCTAGGGAGTGCGACTCCGCCAGGGAATCGCACTCAACCTAGCGTTCACGAGCGTTCTTGAGGCGGCGCATCTGTCTCCGCCAGGTGTGCCGTTGTCTTCAAGATGATCTTCCGCGGGCACTTCTCGATGGCATCAACAGCGAGAACCGTACTGAATTGCGGGAGATCCTTCGTTTCGTTCCACTCGACTTCTCCCTGTTCGGAGGATCGGACGCAGATTCGGCAGTGAATACAGCCGACCGAGCACTTCTTGCGTCCGGCGATGTCTTTGCTGGAGAGATAGTTACAGCCGAGATATTGAGGAGTATCCGCCGGGATCAACTCGATCAATCCGCGCGGACAGACGGCAACGCACATTCCGCAGCCAATGCATAGATCCCAATCAACGGCGGCAATGCCTTTCTCGCTGTCGATGCCGATTGCGTTCACTGGACAGACGTCAACACAGTCGCCGTACCCTACGCAGGCATAGGGGCACTCCTTCTCCCCTCCGCCAACTTGAATGGCAGCGGCACAAGACTGCACGCCGTTGTAGGTTCCGATCCTCGGGGAATCCCCGGTGCAATGCACCACGGCCTTCACTCCCGGGCCGCTATTGCTGAGATCGATACCCAAGAATTCGCCAAGTGCCTGCGATGCCTCTTCGTCTTTGGCGAGGATCCGGCAGGGGCTCTTCTCAAGGACATCGGCGCTCTTGGCAACCGCTTGTGCGTAGGCAAAACACCCCGGATGCCCACATGCACCGCAGTCGGCTCCCGGAAGACGCTCTTTGATCTCATTCGCCTTCTCCAGCGAAGGGTCTTCCTTGGGCAGGACACGATTGGCGACAAAGATCGCGATGCCGGCAATGAGGCCAATCGAGGACAACAGGATGACAGCAAGGATTGTTGTGCTCATCCGACCATCCCTCCAAATGCCAAGAATGCCAGTCCCAACAACCCCGCAATGAGGAAGGCCACTGGTGCTCCTTTGAATACCTTCGGAACGTCCGCCAGATCAAGCCGCTCGCGAATCCCCGACATGATCAGAAGTACGAGCGTAAACCCTACGCCCGCCCCAAGTGCCGCGACCATCGATTGCGCAAATCCGTATTGCTGATCGATGTTGATGAACGTAATACCGAGGACCGCGCAGTTCGTTGTAATAAGCGGAAGGTAGATGCCAAGGGCATTGTAGAGCGTCATGTTCGTTCGCTTGATTGACATCTCGATGATCTGAACCAAGGACGCAATCACGAGGATGAAGATCACGGTACGCATGAACTCGAACCCGTATGGAACAAGTAGCAGATGGAACAGCGGCCACGTCACAGCGGATGCAACCAGCATCACGAGCAGGACGGCGATTCCCATGCTAAATGCACTTGATGTCTTCTTCGATACGCCAAAGAATGGGCACAATCCCAGGAACTTGCCCAACACCATGTTGTTAACCAGCGCCATGCTAAAGAAGATGGCTATCAATTCACTCACACTCGCTCACCCCCACCCAGCGAAACAGCGCCAACAAGACACCGATCACAAAGAACGCCCCCATCGGCAACAGGAAGATGGCCGCCGGATTGCTATCTAGTCCCGGGATCGAGAACACAGAGACGTTGAATAGTTCAAGCTTGCCTGAGCCAAGCACCTGGCGCACAAACGAGATCAACAAAATGGCCACTCCAAATCCGACAGACATTCCGACAGCGTCAGCAATGGAATGAGCCACATTGTTCTTGCTCGCGAACGCCTCGGCTCGTCCAAGAATGATGCAGTTCACGACGATAAGCGGCACGTACATTCCCAGCGATTTACTCAGCGCAGGCACATAGGCCTTCAGCGCGAGATCCACGATCGTGACCAGCGTAGCGATGATCACGATAAACGTTGGAATTCTTGCCCTGTCGGGAATCCAGCGCCTCAGCAGCGACACGATGACGTTGGCGGCCAGCAACACGAACAGGACAGATCCTGTCATCCCAAATGCATTGTCAATGGACGTGCTCACGGCCAATGTCGGACAAAGGCCAAGCAACAAAATGAACGTTGGATTCGCTCGGAGGATGCCATTGGTCAATGCCTTGATCAAGGACTTCATCAGTCATCGCCTCCTTCTTGAAACGAATCTCGAATTGCATCTCTAACCTCGTCGGCCACCGCTCTGGAGCTGATCGTGGCTCCTGTGATGGCGTCAATCGCCCCGCCGTCCTTACTCAACTCAACTTCACTGGCAGACAGACCCACGAACTGGTCAAGGAATGTCGGTTCACTAATCTTCGCACCGAGCCCAGGTGTTTCTTGCTGGGAGATGATGCGAATCCCTCGCAATTTGCCGTCCGGCTGGAGGCCAACAAGAATGTCAATCGCTCCTCCGTACCCTCCAGCTTGCAGCATTCGGGCTTGCCCGATCACCGCACCCTCAGCCAGAATTGTGTACAGCCCTGATGTTTCTTCGAATTGGTACGTCTCTAGGGTGGGGAACAGCGCCGCCAGCATCTCTTGGACCTCGGCTTCCTGTGCCGCCAGGATCTTCTCGTGTGTCGTCGCATCAATCAGCGTCAGAGAGACGACAGAAAGCAAGACGACCAGCGTAAGAAACACAATCGGGTAGGCGCTTCCGCGTTGCTTTGTCATGTCACTCAGCCCCCCTTTTCGGTTTGACGAACCCAAAAGGCCGCGGGCGCACATATCGGTCGATCAAGGGTGTAAACGCGTTCATGATCAGAATCGAGAACGCGACACCTTCAGGCATGTTCCCGAGTCTGCGAATGAGCATCACCAGGATGCCCGCGCCGACAGCGAAGATAATGCGTCCCAACGTTGTGAGAGGGCTGGTAACATAGTCGGTTGCCATGAAGAAGGCTCCGAGCATCAGCCCACCTGCCAGGATGTGGAAGACAGGATCTTGCCCCATGATCAGGCTCATCACGAACACCGTGCCAATGTAGAAGACGGGAACGTGCCACTTGATCACCCCGAACGCAAGAAGAATCGCTCCGCCGATGAGAATCAGCAGTGCCGACGTTTCCCCGGCACTTCCGGCAACATTCCCAAAGAACAGAGCCTTGTACAGCTCCGGCTTGCTCAGTGCCGTGGTGAATCCCTCTCCAAGAGGCGTCGCTGTCGTCACTGCGTCAGCAAGCCACGAACTCGTGGGCGCAATCCATCGGCTGAGTGCCCCGGCGAACGAGACGGACACGAAAGCTCGACCCGCAAGCGCTGGGTTAAAAATATTGTATCCCAGCCCCCCGAAGGCTTCCTTGACAATGGCAATGGAGAACACCGACCCTACCACGACAGCCCAAAGCGGCGTTCGTGGAGGCAGGACAAGCACAAGCAGCATTCCGGTCAAGACAGCACTTCCGTCCATATAGAAGGGGCGGCGACGAAGCTTCTTGGCGACAAATTCGGTCAGCACCGCTGTCAGCACGGAAGCAGCCAGCATCAGCAAGACGTAAAGGCCGAAGAAATACACCGCGCCAGCCGCGGGCAGACACAGTGCCGCAATCACGAGGACCATGTCTTTGGAGATGGACGTGGAGCCATGCAGATGCGGTGATGAGGACAGAACAAGACGTTTGTCGTTGCCCATTAGGATCTCCCTCCCAGCTGCCTCAGCTTCGCTTTCCCCGTCTTGATGTACGACGTAATGGGAATGTTCGCGGGACAGTCGTAGCTGCAGGCGCCGCATTCGACGCAGTTGAGCACGTGATAGTCAGCCAACTCCGCAATCATCCCTTTCTTGACATGGTTGACGAACATCAGCGGCATCAGCCCCATCGGGCATCGCTGGATACAGCGGCCACATCGGATGCACCCTCTCTCGGTTCGGATGTCCGCCTTCTTCACCAAGACACAATTCGTGCTCTTGATCAAGGGCGCATCAGCCGAGGGTTGAGCAATCCCCATCATGGGACCACCGAACACAATCGTATCGGCATCATCCGACATCCCTCCGCACTGATCGATCAACCAGCCCGCAGACGCTCCGAAGCGTACAAGCAGATTTCTCGGCCGCTCTACTTCTCCTGTTACCGTCACCACTCGCTCGACGAGCGGACGTCCATCAAGAACGGCATCCGCGATTGCCGCCAGCGTGGCTACATTCTGCACAACAATGCCAATGTCCGTCGGGAAGCCACCTTCGGGGACCTCAACGCCAAGCACAGCACGAATCATCGTCTTCTCAGCGCCCATCGGATACTTGGCGGGAATGGTCGCGACTTCGACTGTAGCAGAGAGGCCCGCTTGCTTGATCGCCTTGCGCATTTCGTCGATCGCGTTGGGTTTGTTGTCCTCGATACCTATGATCACTCGCTCGACAGACAACAGCCGCTTGAGGATACGAATGCCTGACAGAATGCGGTCAGGGGACTCGACCATCAGCCGATCGTCAGACGTGATATAGGGCTCACACTCAGCGCCGTTGACCAACAGTGTGTGTGCCAGGCTGCCCGGCGGGCGATTCACCTTAACATGCGTGGGGAAGGCAGCGCCTCCCAAACCCACGATTCCCGCATCGGAGATCCTCGTCACAATCTGTTCGGGCGACAATGACTCAAGCTCTGCCGACGCAAGATCCACCCAGTCATCCTCCCCGTTGCCTTCAATGATGATTGCCTGGACAGGTCCCCCCGTGGTCGGACTGATGATGGTTGTCAATGGCTTGACCACACCTGAAATTGAAGCATGAATAGCCGCCGAGAACCCGCCGCCACTCGCCGCAATCAACTGACCAACTTGTACCTCGTCCCCGGACTTGACGATTGGTGTCGCCGGTGCGCCGATGTGCTGTGACATCGGGAGAACAACGCGATCCGGCAACGGCGCGCGCTCGATCGCACAACTCGCAGCAACCTTCTGCCCCGGGGGATGTACGCCTTCTACACGACGTATTCCCAATAGCTCCAGCAGATTCACCTTCATACCCCATCCTTCTTCTGAATTTCGTAACGCCCCAGATCGCGAGAGCGAGCGATCTCAACGGGATCGTCATACGCCAATACCAGTGCCTCTACGCCCTCCAATTGATCGATGATCTCAATACCGGCGGCCGGTCCAAGAACGAAGACGGCAGTTGCCAGTGCATCCGCTTCGGTACAACTATCTGCAATCACCGTTGCACTCGAAGCGAGCTGCGCGGAGCGCCCCGTACGCGGATCCATGATGTGTCCAACTTGGGCCTCCGGATCGAAGAAGCGCAGGTAATTCCCGGACGTCGCGATCCCTCCGGCCATGAGCTCAAACTCCGCCAAGATGTTCCCATCATCTTCAGGGTCGCGAAGAGCGATCTCCCATGGTTGTCCCCCTGGCTTGCCTCCCGTAACTGCGATATCGCCTCCTGCATCGACCAATGCATGCTCAATCCCTCGACTTTCGAGAGCGATCAAACCTTGGTCGACCGCATATCCCTTGGCGATCCCGCCCAGAGTGATTCTCATCCCAGGTGCAAGCTCAATCTCGGGAGCATCTCCGTATCTCAACACGATGCCGTCCGCTCCAATCACAGCCATTGTTGAGACAATCTCCTGCTCTTGTACTTCCGCCGCAACCTCCCAGAACTGCACCTCTGCCTCTGGATCAAAACGCCACAGATCCAGCAGCGGCTCAATTGTGATGTCGAACGCACCGTCAGAGATCGCGAAGATGTCCAGTGCAATTTCGATGATCTCAATCAGCTCAGGTGATGGCAACGCCAATCGCCCGGTCGCATTGAGGCGAGCAACCTCGGCTGCCGAGTCAAAGGCCGAGGCAACGGCCACGACTTCTTCCATTCGAGCGAACGCGTCATGGATCGCGGCCTGGGCATGAGCCTCATCAGAGTCAAACACGGTGATGGATACCCAGGTGTCCATCATCTCGCGCTTCGCATGATAGAGATTGAGAGCTGGAGGGAAGACAAGATGATCTAGCAGGAACACACCAGCCAATAGACCTACAAGTAGGATTGGCCACCAGCGCCTCCATGAACACCACGATGTCTGGCTCCGCTCCATCGGATCGGCGTGCCTCCTCATTGGGGGAGAGGGTAACGATTTCAGATGAGAACGACAACGTGCATGAGGCAATCGTCCTTTTCATCAAGCGTGCCAATGAAGCCCGACTACGAATCATTCGCATGGTGCAAGCGTTCGTCCCCAGGATCAGCTCATCGGTAGCAGCTCATGCCGATGGTTGACTGCTAGTCGTAGGACTTCCTGATTTCTTCGTTTGCCAGTAGCTCCACCTCTCGCTCCAACCCCTCCCACGAAGGCAGCTCTCTGTGCGCTAAGTAGTACTTCTGAGGGATCGGGTGTGTACCGATGATCGCCGGGATCCCGTACTTCGTCTCGATAAACCGCTTAAAATACGCTTGGCGAGGGCAAGGCGGATACCCTACTACAAGTCCCGTCGCGAAGTGGATGGCATCGGCTCCGTTCTTGATCATCTCTTCGGGCACATATTCAACGTTGCCCCCCGGACAGCCATCACACGTCGAGTATCCCACAAGCTCAAGAGGTTCATCTAAGGAGTAGCGAGAAAACGCCCCAACGCGCTCCCTCATTGCGCGAAGACACTTACCGCCTCCGCATGTGTGATACCGGTTGCAGATGATGATTCCGATCTTCAATTCGTCCTCCCTTTCTCGATGTGTCCCCGGCGGCAGCCCCTTCAGTCTACTTCTTCCTCGTCGAGAAGTTGTTCCCGAAGTGCGCCGCTGTACTCCGACACCACAACCAGACGTGCACACCAAGAGCATCGCGATGCAACGCACCGGCGCTGCCCGCTCACCGAGGAGATCCAGTCAACGGCCGGCCGGCTGGTCTCAGGCGTCCTGCATGTCTCTTCCTGCAGATCCCGTTGCCTATGCCAGTAGACCGTTAGGACTCCCTAACCCGCGTCAGGACATCGAACTCGGGCGCGTTCTGGATCTGTCGCTTGACCGCGCAGAGGTTTGCCGCCTCAGTCAACGCGTGCAGGTACTTCTGCGGGAAGTCCTGGGGAACCTCAATCTCAAAGGTGATCTTGCGAATGCCCTTGCCATCCTCCGCCTTGTGCTGGGTCTGGATGATGCGCACATCCTCTGTCGGGATATTCCGCTTCTGGCAGAAAGAGTAAACGTAAATGCCCGCGCAAGTGCCCAGCGATGCCAAGAACAACGAGAATGGCTCCGGAGCGGCCCCTTCTCCCCCGTGACGTACTGATTGATCCGTCTCAATGGTAAACCCCCGGTACTCGGCGTTTACCTTCTTGCCGCCGCCGCTTGTGATGATGATTGTGTCCAAGGCAATGTCTCCTCTGTCTCTTGACACTTGTCTGTACCCAACAGCCGCGGATTATAGGTGTGCGCTCATCCGTTCCGCAACCGGACTAGCAATAGAACCTTGAGCAGCCGCGTCCGCAGATGAAGGCCGATCCACCCCAACTGGAAAGCTACCGACGGTTGTAGGTGCTCTATTGCCTGGTCGTGACACCAGACGTTGCCCTATTGGGCGAGACACACTATAGTTGCGTTCTCGCACAGAGTGAGTAACAACACACAAACAATAGAGATATAGGAGTCCTATCGTGTCTTTGCAGAGCAAGAGAGACGCCAGACGAGGCTCTTGTTTCGATTGTCTCGCCCCCACGAGCACGGCTCCTGGCCAACGCGAGCGATCCGAAGCGACAAGGGCAATCCGAAGCACTGCAAGACGCAGGAGATCACATCTCCTCATGAGCGGTTCCGCTGCAGGCGGACAAGCAGCTGCATCTGAGAGAGGATCCTAGCCCCATGAGCGTTCTGATCCCGCTTCTACTCGCCGGGACTTACGTTGGCTGGAACATCGGGGCCAACGACGCCGGGAATTGCATCGGAACCGCCGTCGGCTCGGGTCTGCTCACCTACCGAAGAGCCGCCATTTTAGTCAGCGTCTTCGCAGTACTGGGCGCCACTCTTCAGGGGGGGAGTGTGATGGAAACGGTGGGGAAAGGCATCATCTCGGTCGAATTGACCGTGACCGCCGTCGTCATTGCGCTGCTGTGCTCCGGTGTATTTGTGACCGTGGCGACCCTTCTTCGGTTGCCGGTTTCGACGTCACAGGTCATCGTCGGTGGCGTCGCTGGAGTGGGGCTTGCGGTCAGAGCCGATCTGAATTTCGGCACGATCATCTCGATCGCTGAGGTCTGGGTGGTCAGCCCGATTCTTACGGCTCTCATTGCGATCGTCATCTACTTGTTGTCCAAAGCCGCTTTGCGCAAGTTTTCCGGCAATGGTTTCTGGCAGAGGTTACCCAACGCGATGCTGATTCTCAGCGCCTGTTACCTATCGTTTTCTCTTGGCGCGAACCACGTGGGTACGGCAATGGGACCGATCGCGAATCTCAATTTGGAGATCTCGCCCCTTCTGATCAGCTTGCTGGGAGGGGTAGCAATGGCTATCGGAACACTCACATTCGGGCAGCGAGTGGCTGGCACTGTTGGAGGCGGGATCGCGCCGCTGGATCCAGTGAGTGCGTACTCCGCTCAGTTCGCGGCAGCCCTCGCGGTACACTTTTTCTCGCTCTACGGAATCCCGGTCTCAACATCGCAAGCCGTCGTGGGCGCCGTCATCGGAGTGGGAATACTTCAGGGCGTACGCACCGTCCGAAAACGAAAGCTGCTCGGCATTGCTGCCGGATGGGTCGCCACCCCCACGGCTGCTGGATTGTTCTCGTTCGGCATCTACAGAGTCCTACTGGCACTCACACTTTAGCTGGCGACGCCACCGAGCCCAATCAGCACATCGCCAGGTGTGAAAACGATACGGGTCGGCACTACGCTCAAGTTTTCGACCACTGATTCGGATCGTTCCACTGTCCTGCACTGTCGAACGACGGGCCAACAACCCGAGAACCTCTCGGCGATCCCATCCAACCCAGTCGCACGAAGGTGCTCGCGCTACTTCCAGAAGGCTTCCGACATCCGCGTTCCAGCGCTAGCGCCTGCGACGGGAGCCACGGCCTCCCCCGAAAGAACGGGGCAGACTGGACGAGCGCGAGCTGGTCTTCGGGAACTGCTGCTCAGGCACGAATCCACTGCCATACTCGAACTCAGGAAGGCTGCGACGTTCAAGCCGAGTTCCCAAGGTCTTCTCAATCTGCTTCACCATCAGGCCGTCTCCGCGAATGGCGAGGGTGAAAGCCTCACCAGAACGTTCAGCTCTTCCCGTACGCCCAATTCGATGCGTATAGGCATCCACTGTATCGGGCATATCGAAATTCACGACATGAGAGATCTTTGACACATCGATTCCGCGTGCTGCAATATCGGTGGCAACCAGCACATCATATCGGCCTTTTCGGAATCCGTTGATCGCCTGCTGCCGCTGATTCTGAGTCATGTTTCCCTGAAGAGCCGTCGCGCGATGTCCTTGCTTCTGCATGTAGATGGCGAGGCTTCGAGCGCGATGCTTGGTACGTGTGAAGACAAGAACCCTGCCTGTCGATGTTCGACGCAACATGGCAGCGAGCAGCTCCTTGCGGCGATCTTCAGGGACGGGATACAGAGCATGCGATACCGTCTCAGCAGGCGCACTGATTCCAATCTGCACTGTCTCAGGCTTATCGAGGATCTTATCAGCCAGTGCCCGGATATCTTTCGGCATCGTGGCAGAGAAGAACAGCGTCTGCCGTTTCTCGGGCACCTGGCGGATGATGCGTTTAATGTCGGGAAGGAATCCCATGTCGCACATTCGGTCCGCCTCATCAAGAACGAGAACTTCTACGTGAGACAAATTTAGTGCTCCGGCATTGACATGATCGAGCAAGCGCCCAGGACAGGCAACTACAATTTCCACACCGCGCCGCAAGGCTTGCAGCTGCGGTCCCTTGCTTACGCCGCCATAGATGGTCACGCTACGAATCTCTGTGTCGCGCCCTAGCTTGACGATCTCTTGATGGATCTGCTCTGCTAATTCGCGAGTGGGGGCCACAATGAGAGCTCGGATCTTACCCCGAGGCCCCTGACTTAGTCGCTGAAGAATCGGCAGCACAAAAGCGGCCGTCTTCCCCGTTCCCGTCTGTGCCAATCCCAACATATCGACGCCTCTAAGGACGACAGGGATAGCTTTGGCTTGGATGGGAGTGGGCTTGGTGTAACCAACAGACTTCACTCCGGCGACAATGCGCCGGTCAAACGAAAATCTCTCAAAACTCAATAGGAAACTCCTTGGCTCCGTTGAGCCAAGTCGCACGCTTAGCTCTGATTGGTTTGGTTGCAATTTACATCTAGGTTGGTATGCGAATGAATTGCGTACGAAACTGAAGTGAAGTATACCCGCTAGTTCGACTCCGCGCCAGATGGAACGTCCCCGCCGTCTTTTACGGGTCACGAATCACGGAATGTACATCTTCCTCTCACACTCCCTTCAGATGCGCAGCGTAGATTTGCAGTGTACGAGTAGTCGACAGGCTCTCGACTCGCAACACTCAAGAGTCCAGGACGAGCACTGAGCGCTGTCCTGGACTCACCCTTTCCAACTCGAACGTCATTCCCACGTGAATCTCACGTCGGCACATCTTGCGGATGCACTCCTCAATGACACCCTCGCGGAGGCGGTAATTTGAATCGCGTTCCTGGTCATCCTTCTGCCGGAATCGAACACAGAACACGCAGACGAGGAGTCCGACTTGCCACGGCGACACTCGAATTGCCTCGTACCCGGCCGTGTTGGTCACTTCCCAGAGAATGTCGTATGCTCACTTGGATGTCCGACTGGACATCGAAAGGAGCGCTTCATGACGTACTCTCCGGTTTTGGCAATCGTTACAGCGATTTTCGAGGTTTCCGTGGGAATCTGGGCGCTAAGAGGACCAGGACGCAGGCCGATCATTCGAACGACCATCATGATCTTGTTCTTGCTGGCCGCATACCAGATCGCAGAAGTGCTCGTCTGCACGCATGTTCCTACCTATCGATTCATGCCACAGATGGCATTCATTGTCGTAACCTGGCTTCCTCCGCTTGGTCTGCTGTTGATTGCCCAGCTCACTGGCTCGCAGTCAACTGTGAACTACGCCATCTCGTATTTCATGCTTGCGATCGCACTCACCGTTGTCATCTGGATCGCCTTGGACGATCGCTTCGTTTCCGATTCCGTGTGTAACGTTCTGTATGCCAAGTACTCCAGTCCGATGCTACGCTTCCAGATCTACAGCTTGTTCTACTGGCTCGGGTTGTTTGGAATGATCGTTTCGTCAGCACTCGGTGTACGAAGTGCCGCCGATTACCAACAACGCAGACTACTTGAGTGCGTGTTGGCGGGTACGCTCGGTTTCCTCATTCCAGCCATCGTAGTCACCCACTTCGTCGCGCCCGCTGAGGGCGCACTGCCATCGATCATGTGCCATTTCGCCCTCGTCCTCGCCGTTTTCTTAGCAAGGTTGATTGCCATCGAACGCCGCAGCAGTGTCCCCGTTCCGAGTGCTGCAAATTACCGAGAACAAGTCAGCCGTTAGGAAGCACAAGAGCACAGCAAGGCAGTTAACAGCAGGAGGCCGAACCCGGCTTCATGTTCATGATCCGGTCACAGTTCGACTCTACGGTTTCCGCAACGGAAGGAAGAACAAGTGGCCGGCCGTCTCATGGTCGTCGATCTCGAATCCCGCCTGCCGCCCCAATTCACTGTAGAAACACAAGTCATGTGCTTCCTACGGCGAGGGCTGCCCTTAGCCCGTTTGGACTTCCAGCTTGTTGGCTCAGATCGTCAAGAGCGCGAGTTGGCTCGGCTGAGCTGCGTCGTGACGGTTGGAGATGTTCGTGTCCCAGATCAGAAAGCGCCCCCCGGGACGAAGGACCCGAAAAACCTCGGCAAACACCTGTTGACGGTCCCCGCTGCCTCTGAGAACCATCAACAAGAAGAACGCAGTCGCCGTGTTGAATGCATGATCGAGACATTGCAGATCGCGAGCACCCATGACGATCCTGAATGCTCCTAAAGACAGCAACACTCCTCTAACGTTGTCGAACTGTGGTCACTCATTCCGTTCGTCTTCTCCTGGCTCTCAAGTCCACTCGAATCATCAGTAACAGCAGCATCGAAGTACAAGCAATGGCGCGAATCGCATAGATCGCTGCCAATGTCCCTTTGCTGGACAGCAGTGAGAACACGGGGGCTAGCAGCAGACCAATCCACATCGTGAACGATTCCGTGTTGCTGTCCGATTCCCAAAGACGCTTGATCACTGGGAGATAGGCGATGATGAGGATCAGCTGAATTCCTGAATGAGCGATCACGTGCTGTTGAGTCAGCAGCCATGCGACTAGAATCACGACCACGCCACCCAGGCAGCCAAAATCAAAGCGGCTGAACCGCGAGCTTCGATTCCCCCATAGAGCAATCGCAATCGCCACGCCGCCGCAAAGCAGAAGATCGGCGCTGTTCAGGGCGTTGTCAAGCAATCCGTAGTTGCCCTCCGCGAGATACGTCGCGAGACTTCCAACAACCGCGACCGTAAAGAACACCCACATTGCCAGTGCGGGGCTGATTCTGTCCTTGCGAATCAGATAGACGTAGCGAAGACCAATGAGGCAGTTCGTCACGCACACTGCCACGATGGAGAACGTTCGCATGCCGAACCTCTTCACGCCGTCAATTTCGCGACCGAAGTCTAGCCGCAATGTCTGCGGCCTTCCAGCAACATGAAGACCTTTCAGCTGATCAGTATCATTGATCTGCGAGGTGGTTTTGTGGCTTCAAGCAATGTCGAAACCCTAGGCAATCATGAAGACATGGCGTCCTTCTTCGCCTCACGAGCAGCAGGATACGAGCGCCACATGCAAGCAAACGTCGAGGACTTCGATTCATTCTATCGCGGCATCGCCGACGCGCTGCCGCCACAGCCCGCTGCACCCGATGTTCTCGATCTAGGCATTGGCACGGGCCTTGAGTTAGACCGCTTGTTCGAGCGCTTTCCCGACGCTCGCGTCACGGGAATCGATCTCTCGTCAGAGATGCTCGACGAACTGGCACGTAAGGATCGCCCATGGCACGCGAGCCTGCATCTCATCCGAGAATCGTTCCTAGAGCTCGATCTGGGGCAATCCGTCTACGATGCTGTGATCTCTTCGATGGCTTTGCATCACTGGGTTCCCGACGTAAAGCGCGCGCTGTACGGCCGCATTCGCGCCGCGCTTCGTCGTGGAGGCACGTTCGTCAATGCTGATTACGTTGCATCGCAAGGTGAGTCGATGGAGCGGCTCGCGGCCTTCAGAGCGAGCTCAATGGATGATACGCATGAACGCCACATCGATCTTCCACTCACCATCGAGCACGAGCAGGAACTGCTGCGAGAGGCCGGGTTCGACGCGATCTGCGTGATATCTCACGGCGCCAACGCCTGCATCTTTGCAGCATCCGGCGCTGTTACGTCGGCGATGCAACGCGGCTGAAAAGCAAATCGAGGCCGCGTGCAGTGGCCCCGATTGCTTGTCCGGCGATCTCTTACTTCTAGGGTGCACAAAACTACCGAGATTCAGGATCTCAAACAGTCCGGCTTCACCATTCATGATCGGCGTGTCTGGGAAGTGCCTGTTCCAAGCTTGAATCACTTAAAGCATCACGTACTCCTGATCACGATTAGCTGTTTGATTTCCGACGTTACTCGTCCCCAAAGCGCCTCATGCTGCAAACGACTTCCACCAAGCCTCAAGTAGCTCGCTACAGCAGCCACAGACTCATCGCCATGACCCCCATTCCGCTCATGGCGCCAACGATGGCTAGATGCTCATGCCCGAACGATCGGGCTACGGGGATCAATTCGTCCAGTGAAATGAACACCATGATCCCTCCCACTCCCGCCAACACGTATCCCAGAATTGCCTCACTCAGGAATGGCAGGAGAACGAGTGCGGCAATGCCCGCCCCCACAGGTTCGGCAACTCCAGACAGGAACGAATACAGGAACGCGCGTTTCCGACTGCCCGTAGCTGCATAGATCGGGGCCGCCACAGCCAACCCTTCGGGGACATTGTGAATGGCAACAGCGACAGCAATTGCGATTCCCAGCGATCGATCTTCCAGTGCTCCAGCAAAAGAGGCCATTCCCTCAGGGAAATTATGGATGGCAATTCCCAGCGCCACAAAGAGGCCCGTTCTTAGCAAACTAGAACTCTCCATGCCTGCGCCAGAGTGCTCTTCCTGACCAAGGTAGTCATGCGGAATGAGCACATCGACGGCAAACATGACGCTCATTCCGATGAAGAACGCCACGTGGGCGGGCATGAATCCTGCAGATGCTACGCCGCCCTGCAGCAACTCGACAAACGATACATGAATCATCACACCTGCCGAGAATCCGAGAGTAAGTGTCATGAATTGGGGTCCGGGCTTTCGAACCGCAATGCCGAGGAGGCTGCCAATGGTTGTTGACAGCCCCGCCAATGCGGAAAGCAGTAGTGCAAAACCGATCGTCCCCATACTCCTCCTTCCACACAGCCTTAGGCTCGCAGGCACCGGAATATCGCAAGCCAGTTATGATCTGCAGATTACGCCTGGAACCCGTAGGAGTATCCGTGAGGCACCAATCCGTGCGTTCATGCTCCTCCGGTCGTAGGACCCAGGACAACACGGCGGAGTCCCATCTCAATCAGCGCAGCGATCGTCCCCCTCATGAACCGCGAGCGGACGGAAATCAGATGGGCTCAGCGCTATTCAGCGGGGCGGAACAGGCTATGCACTAGATGCTGCTGCAAGTCGGCCAGTTTCTCCAACGCCGAGGCCAGCCGGACGCGATACTCCACTGGGAACGGTTCCGATCGCTTGGAGCAGATCTTCGAGATGTCGATCTGGAAGACGGGGTCACTCGCCCGCTGCTCCGCGTTCAAGGAGACATAGCTCAAGCTCTCACGTGCCTTGAACACCTCGCCTAGGCCCTGTTCCGTAATGTTTGCCGCATCAGCCAACTCAGCCAACGTCGGTAGTCTTCCTGTTTCGCGCAGCAGTTTGGCCTCGATCACTTCAATCTGTCGATTGAGCTCATTCATCCATTTGGGGACATCCACGCGCTTCACCTGATCACGAATGTGGTGTCGGATCTCTCCCTTGATCAGGTTCTCAGCGTATGCGCGAAACTCCTTGCCGTGAGACAAGTCGAAGTTGTAGACCGCGTTCATGAGCCCGAGATAGCCAGGACGGAAGAGCTCTTCCGTCGTGAACCCACTCGTTGAGAAGTCGGAGTCAATGAGATCGTGAATAATCGAGGTCTCGCGCTGAAGGATCTCCTCCCGAACCTGGTCAGGATTGCCACCTTCGTCGGTCAGCAGTTGGAGGAGCTCATCAAGAGAAAGATCCTTCAGCGTGTCCTCCATCGTCAGTTCCCAAACGCCAACTCAAAGCCAACTGTCACCAACTGGATGCCCGAGAAGTCAAACTCAGTTTGGGTCGATAGAGTCACGCCGCAGAACTGCACATCTGCGTAGATGCACTGACCGGCAAAGCCAGTGGCGTCAAACGTAGTTAGACTCTGGAACGTTACTGGATCGATCCAAGCTTCAATCGCAATCACTTGCTCGGCAAAAAAGAACGACGAATCGAATGTCGTTGCCATCGTGATCAGAACGCTACACAGTTCAAACGAGACGGCAAACGCCTGCGAATCGAACACAATGGGGATGATCAGCGGAGGCGGAACCTCTGCAAAGGACGTGTGTGACGTAAAGGAGACGACATCGATCCGTAGGTCGAAAATGAAATCGATGGCCGTTATGCTGAATCCACCGTTCAAGGTCATCGAGATCAGGAAAGCCATTCCCGGATCGTCGAATGCATATCCCATCTCGAAAAGCAGCTTGGTCAATCCAGTCTCGTCGAACCAGGTCGTGTTGCTGGCGACCAAACCCATGCCTTCAACTTCCAGTCGGAACAGCTCCTCCTCGAAGTAGAAGTCAGGCACAACGGTCACATCCAGATCGACGGCCGCTACGCACAATCCGCTCAGATAATTGAACAGATACAACAGCTGGTGGCTGTAAGGCGCTTCCACGCCGCCCAGCAGATTAACCAGATCCTCGGCACCAAATCCCGTCAGGCTCGTGATCGTCAGCCCGCAGACAATGCCACTCGATAACTCGAGCACTCCCCCTACACTGTAGGTTGGCGTCGGCGGCCCTGCGATATCGGCTAGGATTAGGTCAACGCCAATCTGAACGCTGACAATGGACAGATCCATACTCAGTTCGTTCCAGGAGAAGTGCGGTGCGAAACGAATCTCCTCCGAGATCTGAACGGCTCCCAAGTCAACCGCCAATTCCACGGCTTCTGATTGGAAACCAAACAAGTCGAAGCCTGTTGTGGATGTAAACGTGCACCCACTGATTGAGAACGCCATCGTTAGGTCGGAGCCAATATTGAACGAAGTCGGAGGGATTGGAGTATAGGTAATGCCTAGACCTACACTTCCCGAGAACTCCGCTTGGGCAGCAGCTACAGCTCCCACCGTGAACAGAAACACAAACACGATCATTCCTATCCGAGCGCACATGCGTCGCATGATGACCTCCTCCAAGATCTCGTCCCTAGGGTATTCGGACGAGGTCCATTGCAGGGGGAAACGCGTGCAGGCGCAGTTGTGGGTTTGTCCTGAGCAAGATGGACATGTGGCCCCGGTCAGTACAGCACGCGAACCCGCTTGCCTTCTTGGCAAGCGGGTTTACACGTCTGATCGCGTGCTATTTGGCGATCTCCATCTTTGTCAACACGAGTCCGGTCAGCAGTTTCGGATAGAAATCCGTCGACTTCTGCGGCATTTTCTCGTTGTGGTCAGCCACTCGAACAACTTCCTCGGGGCTGGTGGCATTCAGATAGAAGAACAGCTGTTCTTTCCCGCTCGTAACCATGGAGATGCCAGCTTCAGCATCAACGGTGTAGGTCACATTGCGCTGCTCTTCGAGCGCCTGCGCGTCGATCCCTAGCAGCCGATCCAGAATGGCCGCATGAAGGATGGAGACGTCCAGTCTCTTGTAATCGAGCGAGCGATCCGAGCCAACCAACTCGTCCATGATTGCCTCGTCCTTCAGGGTCAGGGTGACAAAGGAATCCCCAGCGATACATCCGAACGTATGCTGATGCCGACCAAGCTTCGTCGCTGATGCCATGTCCTCAAACGAATCGTGCATCTGAACATCGAATTGCTCGGCCGCAGCCTGAAAGAACGCCGCCCCGTCAAACCCCTCCACGCCATGCACAAGCCTGTGAATGGGGCGAATGGACATGCCCGGCTCGGCGACATTGAACAGCGTCATCATTCGGACCTCAAAAGACTCGGCCGCCACCGGTTGCCATGACTGCTGTTCACACTCGCCCAGGAAGGTCACAGCTGTCTCGTAACGGTGATGCCCATCGGCGATATAGAGATCCTTGTCAGACAAGGCTTCTTGAATCACTCCGATGACTTCAGCATCAGTGATTCTCCAGACCTGATGGCTGTTCCCATCGCCGTCCTCGGCTTCAATCACAGGCGCCTCGCTGTCAACGATCACTTGTAGAGCGGCTTCAGTGGATCGAGTCGGATCGTCATAGAGCATGAAAATGTGACCGAAGTTTGCCTCGGTCGCACGCATCAGCTTGAGCCGATCCTCTTTCGGTCCAGTGAGTGTCTTCTCGTGAGCATGGACCTTCTCTGGCTCCAGCTTCCCGAGCGCAATCACTCCCTTTCGCGTCAGGCGCTCGCCTTCAAACGTGTAGGTCTGATGATATGCATAAAGCGCAGCCTCGCTCTCTCGCACCAAGACTTCTTTCCCAATCCACTCATTGAGATACTCAGCCGCTCGCGTATACACGTTGTTGCCTTCCGAGTCGCTATCCTCGGCCAATCCCTTGATGATACGCACGATGTTGTAAGGGCTGCGCTGATAGCACGCTGCCTGAACATCTGGATAGACGCGATCGTACGGTGGCGCGACAACGTCAGAAATGCTCCCTACGATCGCCGGATCGTAGCGATATCCTCGAAACGGAATAATCTGAGCCAATGAATCCTCCTAAGAACTCGATCGCGCGAACTCAATCACAATGTCGGCGGCTTCTCGTCCAACGCGCGCTTGCGCTTCCACAGTCGAAGCGCCGATGTGTGGAGTCAGCGAGACGGCCGATCGCGCGAACAGCGGGTGATCGCCTGCCGGCGGCTCTTGTTCGAACACATCAAGAGCGACACCAGCCACCTTCCCGGAGTCCAACGCCACCACCAAGGCGGTTTCGTCAATGACGCCCCCGCGGGCGCAGTTCACCAAGTAGACCCCGTCTTTCATGGCAGCAAACTGCGCGGTTGAAATGGACGGTCCCATCTCAGGGTCAAACGGAATATGCAGCGAGATGAAGTCCGAGCGTTCCAACAACTCATCTTGCGTCACCATCGGCGCAATATCAGCAATCGGACTCTCGGTGAGAAAGGCGTCCGAGCAAAGAACCTTCATTCCCAAGGCGGATGCCTTCTGAGCAAGCGACTGGCCGATGCGGCCAATGCCGATAATACCCAGCGTTTTGCCAGCAATCTCGACTCCCTTGAGCTGTTTCTTCTCCCACAGGCCTGCCTTGGTCGAGACAGTTGCCCGGGCGATGTGGCGGGCCAGCGAGAAGATATGCCCCATCGCCAACTCAGCTACTGAATTAGAGCTCGCAGCCGGTGTATTGCGCACTTCTACACCCTTGCTTCGGGCATACTCCACGTCCACATTGTCCAGCCCCACACCGGCTCGCACGACCAGCTTCAGATTGGTGCCGGCGTCAACAATGTTGGCGCGCACTTTGGTTGCACTGCGAATGACAATGGCGTCGTAGGCCGCGATCTCCTCAGCCAGCTGCTCGGGGGTCAGATCGGTCTTCTCGTCGACCTCGACGCCCCCCTCGCGCATCGCTGCAACAGCCTTCGGGTCAAGTGGATCTGATGCCAACACACGGAATTCCATGGTATCCCTCCTAGAGTCCAAGCACAGACTCGATGGCCTTGAGCAAGCCTTCGATTTCGTCGATCTGCGCATCGCCCATATGTGCAATGCGGAACGTCTTGTTCTTGATATCCCCGTACCCGTTGGAGATTCGAAGGTTGTACTCATCAGCCAGCGTCTTGATCATGCCCGGGACATCAAAGCCCGTTGTGTTCACAACCGAAGTCAACGTCTGCGACCAGTAGCCCTCTTCAGGGAAGATGTCGAAGTGCTTCTTCGCCCATGCCTGCACGATGGAAGCCATCTTGGAGTGACGGGCAAAGCGCTGCTCCATGCCTTCGGCCAGCATGTCATTCAGCTGAGCGTTGAGAGCATACATGTGCGGAATGGATGGGGTCGACGGCGTCTGATTCTTGAGATGCGATTTTAGCATCAGGGGTAGATTGAAGTAATAGGATCGCGGCGGGACGGTCTTCGCTCGCTCGAAGGCCCGCTCACTCACTGCCGCAACCGCAAGTCCCGCTGGCAAAGCGAATGCTTTCTGAAGCCCAGCCAACACGAAGTCAATTCCCCAAGCATCTGTTTCGATGGGAACACCCGCCATCCCGCTGACGGCATCCACCAATAGGAATACGTCTGGATACTTGGCGACTACCTCGGCGATTTCCTTCAGCGGGTTCATCAAACCGGTAGACGTTTCGTTGTAAACGAGTGTGACCGCATCATACTTGCCCGTTGCCAATTGCTCATCTACCATTTCCGGCTTCACGGCAACGTCCCACGGAAGCTCGAACACATCGCACGGCACACCGTTTCCAGCCGTTATCTCGTGCCAGCGCTTTGAAAAC
>Ga0272441_10006275_pt1 | contig 20047 bp, 15 predicted proteins | sample SSMProp6N_FD_193582 | JGI IMG/M metagenome (GOLD analysis project Ga0272441, IMG submission 193582) | Marine sediment archaeal communities from Little Sippewissett salt marsh, Falmouth, MA, United States - SSM-Prop-6N | ecosystem: Environmental > Aquatic > Marine > Wetlands > Sediment ...
ATAAAGTCTTCTAATTGTCATTCCTGTGAAAACAGGAATCCAATGAAAACGATAAAGAACTGGATTCCCGCCTGCGCGGGAATGACAAATTATGTTGGATTGTTGGGTAAGATAGCATATCTCTTATTATTTCGTGAGAATTTTTCGCCAGATTGGGTTCGTTTTGCACACTTCCAAATGATCCCAAATTAACGTATTAATTTGTCATAAAATAAGTTATGTCAATTTACTCGGCAAATTGGGTTCGTTTTTTCAAATTTTTTTACGCAATACGCACCACGCAATACGAATAGATTGGCTTCGTTTTGCATTTTTCTTCAGAATCCATTAATTTAGGATTTAGGATTTCGGATTTAGAGTTTCCGGCCGAAGGCCGGCGATTGGCTTCGTTTTTTATCCCGCAAATTGCCCGAAAGCCGCTATTTTTTCATAATCCTTTAATTTCAAAGAGCTTACGCCAAATTGCCCAAATTAACATCGGGTTCGTTTTTTCAAATTCCTTTCCTTGGGTCTTGTGTCTTTTGACATTGGGTTCGTTTTTTCAAATTACTTCGTATATAGTATATAGATAGTATGTTGTATGTCGTAAAAAACGCGTTTTTCTGTGATTTCCAGACTGGAATTGTAAATTCGGTTGATTTTGAGCATTTTGTTTTGAAAATTTGATGTTGTTTAGGATTTAGAAATTAGTGCTTTGAATTTGTTGATTGCCCCCCTTTCTGTATTGTGTATTCAGTATTCTATATTCTATTTGTTCATATTGTATGGCATTCCGGCTAAAACAAAAGGAGAATCCGCCTTTTTCGTGCATATTTTCCCTGATATAAAACTGTTATTGACGGACACGAACATGGCTTTATTTTAGCCAAAAAACAAAGCGGGACTGACAGAAAAATATTCCGCCAATTTTTTGATATGTGTTTTGCTTAATGAACGCTGCCCCCGAAGAAGGGCCGGGCCTAAAGTCCTGTTACCCAATATGCGTCCGAGGTCTGAGCCGCTCATTTGGTTCTCTTCCACAAGGAATTCCAATATCTCTTGAGGACTGTGTTTCGACATTTTAATATGTTTTTCTTCGTAGTCGGCGATAATTTTCGTTAATATTTCCAGATAATCGGCCTGCTCGCAAGTCAGATCGTCCCGCGAGGCATGTGCCACTGCAACCGCAAGTGCATCATGATAATCGCTTTTTTTGTGAATAGGCCGAAGCAACATTTCACACCTTATTATTATCCCCAGACGTTAACTCGTATTACGTATCGAAGTACATATAATTGGTGCGATTTTTTCGCACCCTACGAAACTTGAGAAAAATAACACCGATTAAAGGAATTATATTAACCGTCAAAAGGGCGAGCACCGGGATATTCGTCCATAGCTCCGTACCCTTTTCAGGCAACAGCGACACGAATTTTTGCTTCGAGAATTTCATAAAGTCTTGTCATTGTCATTCCTGTGAAAACAGGAATCCACTGAAGTCGATAACGAACTGGATTCCCGCATGCGCGGGAATGACAGACTGTATGGTTGAGTAAGATAACACATCATCTTCGGTTGCGGGAGAATTTTTTATGGAATGATGGTATTTCGAGTATATCGTTGGGAAATTGATCACATTTTTTTATGCTATCCATTACTATCTCATCATAACAAACGTCAGAATGACATTACCACGAGACGAAATGAAGTCTGTCAGATATGATATATGAAGAATCAAAAATCGCTTCAAAGAAAGAGTGTTGCTTGATTTTCCTCTCTTTTAATTTATTTATTCTTCTTTTAAGGAACGATTTTTGCATGGGCTGAATCACTTAGCTTTAAATAGTCGATCATATATAATTGAATTAGATTTGCATAGCTGAAGCCATATGGAGGTCCATGGTTGACTGTTTGTGTTATTATCTTCTCATATTCTGCGATTCTTTTGCTCCACTACTAAAAGCGGTTGTTGAAATGATAATCATCATTGCATCTTGAGGGTATTTTGGATTCGATGTTATATCAATTGCATTATATTTAAGGATTTTTGGGACCGATGGATCTATATTTTTAAGTTTACGTGGATTTTTCTGGCATTTAATTCGTTTGCATTCAATTAATACAAGAGTTGGTTTTGGGAAAGACTCATCAATTAAGGAAACATCAACTTGATGATATTGTCCTGATATTCCTTGTAGTTTATTTCTCCTTCCACGTCTTAATTCTCTGATAATTCTTCCTGATTTCTTGATGTTTTCAATAAGAGAAAAAATAAACTTTTCATATTTATCATATTGTTGAGTCATAAAAAACTTTCTTAAATATATTCTTTATTACATAACTTACTTTTATAGCAGTTTATCTAAATGTCAGTATCAAATTTCAGTTTGTGCTAATGGATGTTATTAGACAATGATAATATCGTCAAATGATATTTAAATTGACAGTAGTAACGGATTAGAATATGATTCTTATATATTCGTAATACTTATGAAGGATGGTGCAAGTTATGTCGAATAAAGGATTTACACATCTTCATTTGCATAGTCAATATTCGTTGTTAGACGGGGCGATATCATTCGATAAACTCCTGAAGCAGTGCAAAAAACTGGGGATGGATACGGTAGCCGTAACGGACCACGGCAATATGTTCGGAGCAATTGAATTCTATACCAGGGCAGTCTCCTCGCATATCAAGCCCATCCTCGGCATCGAGGCTTACATCGCGCCGGCCAGCCGGTTCGACCGGACGAAGACCAGCATATCCGATGCTGCATATCACCTGGTATTATTGGCGGAAAATATTACCGGCTATCACAATCTCCTAAAACTCGCGAGCGCCGGTTTCACCGAGGGGTTTTATTATCGCCCACGGATAGACAAGCAGATTTTAGCCGAACACAGCGAGGGATTGATTTGTACCTCCGCCTGTCTCAAAGGCGAGGTTTCGATGTCACTTCTCAGAGGCGACGAAAAGGGCGCTATCGCCGCGGCGGAAAGTTATCTTAAGATTTTCGGGCCCGAAAGATATTTCATCGAGATACAACATCATGAGCCGGACGAAGCTAACGTTCGTAGGGGATTGATAGAGATAGCTCAGAAACTGGGTATCGGATTAGTGGCAACGAACGATGTGCATTTCCTTCGAGAGGACGACCACGAGGCCCATAACTGCCTGTGTGCCATAAGCACCGGCAAAAGGGCCGACGACCCCGACAGGATGGTTTATCCCTCGGATGTATATCTCAAAAGCCCCGATCAGATGCGGCAGCTTTTTGCCGAGGCGGAAGAAGCCTGTGACAATACTCTTTCAATCGCCAAGCGCTGCAACGTAGAGCTCGATTTGAAGACACGTCACGCCCCGCGTTTCGAGCCCCCGGAGAAAAAAACGCCGGAAGATTACCTGACCGAGATATGCTACGAGGGGGCGAAAGAACGTTACGGCGAAATCACCGATGAGATTAAGGAAAGACTCGACAGGGAGCTTAAGGTCATCGAATCCAAGGGCTTTGCGAGTTATTTTCTGATTGTCTGGGATTTCTGCAAATTTGCACACGAAAAAAATATCGCTATCGGCGCCCGCGGAAGCGGCGTGGGGACACTGGTCGGCTACTGCCTGGGGCTGTGCGATGTGGATCCGCTTCGATATGACTTGCTTTTCGAGCGGTTTATGGACCCGCACCGAAACGAAATGCCCGATATCGATATCGATATATGCCAGGCGCACCGGGGGGAAATTATCGATTACGTCCGGCAAAAGTACGGCCACGTCGCCCAGATTATCACGTTCGGGACCATGAAGGCGCGAGCGGTGATTCGCGATGTCTGCCGGGTGCTCGGCGTGCCGCTTATCGAAGCCGACCGGCTGGCCAAGCTCGTGCCGTTCTCGCTCGATATGACACTCGAAAAAGCATTGGAGACCGAACCCGAGTTTAAGCAATCTTATGAACAGAATGAGCTTACCCGTAAAGTTATAGACATCGGCAAGAAACTCGAGGGCCTGGCGCGTCACGCCTCGGTCCACGCCGCCGGTGTCGTGATTGCCGATGAGCCTTTGACGAATTTTGTGCCGTTGTATCAGGCGTCCGGCTCGGAAGACCTTGTCACTCAGTTCGACGGGCCTACGGTGGAAAAGGTCGGCCTGCTGAAGATGGACTTTCTTGGGCTAAAGACACTCAGCGTGCTGGACAGGGCCTGCATCCTGGTACGCGAGATTCACGGCGAAGAAATCGACCTGGAAAAGGTTGACCTGACCGACCAGAAGGTGTTCGAGCTTTTTTCTGCCGGTAAAACAAAGGGAGTATTCCAGTTCGAGTCCGGCGGTATGCAGAACCTCCTGATGAAAATGAAGCCGGACCGGATTGAGGATTTGATCGCGGCCAACGCGCTTTATCGTCCCGGCCCGATGATTCTTATTCCCGATTATATCGACCGCAAGCACGGGTCCAGGTGGAGCCTGCCGCATCCGATTATGACCGAAGTCCTCGAAGAGACTTACGGCATTATGACCTACCAGGAGCAGGTCATGCGGATTTGCAACCGCCTCGGTGACATCCCGCTGCGGGAGGCTTATACTCTTATCAAGGCTATCAGCAAGAAAAAGGCAAAGACGATCGCCAAAGAGAAGGAGCGGTTTATAGCCGGTTGCGTGGATAAGGGTCTGTCCAAGAAGCAGGCCGAGCAGATATTCGAGCTTATCGAGCGATTTGCCGGCTACGGTTTTAACAAGAGTCACTCGACACGTTATGCTTTTATCGCGTATCAAACCGCTTATTTAAAAACGCACTGGCCCATCGAGTTCATGGCGGCACTGCTGACTTATGAAATGGATAACACCGACAAGGTCGTGGAATATATCGGCGAGTGCAACCAGATGGATATCGAGGTTCTGCCGCCCGATATCAACGAAAGCGGTGTGGACTTTACGCCTCTTTATGAAAATGATGCCGACGGCCGACAAAAGAAGGGGGTAATCCGTTTCGGACTGGCCGCCGTCAAGGGAGTTGGGGGAAAGGCGGTCGAGCAAATCATTGCCGCCCGTAAACAGGTAGGGCGTTTTCAGAGCCTGTTCCATTTCTGTGAAAACGTGGACTTGAGGGCCGCCAATAAACAGGTGCTCGAGGCTCTTATCAAGGCCGGTGCTTTCGACAAGCTCGGTGGAAATCGTGCTCAAATGATTGCGGGTTTGGAGAGGGCTATGGAAAACGGCTCGGGCCTGCAGGCCGACAAGCAGGCGGGGCAGATGAATTTCTTCGGGCAGATAACCGGCGGAAACGATTATTCGAAGGACCATCAGCGTCTGCCCGTAGTAGCACCGTGGCCGGAGCCGCAGATGCTTGCTTATGAAAAGGAAGTCCTGGGCTTTTATGTCACCAGCAATCCGCTGAGTCACCACGCCGAGACGATTAACATTTTTTCGAACTGCAACAGCTCGGATTTGTTGGAGGCCAACGGCGAGAGACAGGTAGTTATAGGCGGTATGGTGATAAAGGTCAGATACAATATTACAAAATCCGGCCGAAACGCCGGCTCGAAAATGGCCGTCTTTACTCTCGAGGATTTGCAGGGCCAGATTGAGGTCGTCATGTTCCCGGAAGTGCTTAATAAATTCGGGGACAAATTAGCCCCGGATACAGTTGTCTTCGTCAAAGGCAAAGCCGATTACAGAAGAGAGACGCCGAATATAATCGCCGACGAATTAATCGCTCTCGATGAGGTTCGAGACAAATTGGCCGCGAGGGTCAGGCTCAGGCTGGCCGCCAAGGATGTCACCCAGGAGAAGGTGACGATGATTAAGAGTATTTGTCAGCATCATAGAGGGAAAAGTCCCGTCTATGTCGCTGTCCAGACCGAGAAAGGGAAAGTCTATACCGCCGCCGATAAGCAGTTAAGTGTCAATCCCGACCCGGAATTCTGCCGGAAGATGAAACAGCTCGTCGGCGAGGAAAACTTCCAGCTCGCAAGATAAAAACTATTTAATTTTCCTTACGGCGAGGGTGTAAATCGGCCTGTTATCTTTGAGGTATTTTCGCTCGAAGTTTGTCCCGACCCATTCTCCCGTATCTGCTCCGGCGGCGGGGGCAAAATCGATTTCCTCCAATATGTCACTGCGTGCGGCCAAGACCGTTTTTATTTGTTCGAAATAATCGGTGTGGTCGGTGGCAATTCGCAGTTGTCCGCCGGTCTTTAAGCAGCGAATCAGGAGTTCCAGATTTTCCGGGCACAGGAAACGTCTTTTATGGTGGCGTTTTTTCGGCCAGGGATCCGGGAAATATATGTGGAAACAATCCACGCAGCTATCGGGGATAAAGTCGCGGATAAAAACGCCGGCGTCCGTGCGAATGATGCGCACATTCGTCAGGCCCCATCGGCCGATTCGATCAACGGCGTAACGATAGTACTTTCGCGCCCATTCGATACCGAGGAAATTGTCACCGGGCCGGGTTTTAGCCTGGTTGAGAAGAAACGTCCCTTTGCCGGAGCCGATTTCGATATGGACCGGGCCCGAACGTCCGAAAAGATGGGTAAAATCGATTTTGCCGTCCAAATCTTCCTGTTTTAAAGATACGGATTCGTAGTCTTTTAAAATTCGTGACATAGGCCTGACCGTGTTCGCAACTTCAAATAATTAAATAAAATATAGATTCCATGGTCCTATTATACGCAAAAAAATCCCTTATTACGAAGCATTAATTGTCTTTAGACGTTCTGCCGCGGTTAAAGTGCCGTTAAATAGTGTTCGATATGAGGGAGTGAACCTGATTACTCGCTGATGCGTATTCTTTATAGGACGGAATCGCTGATGCGTCGATAAGGAAATCTGAATAATGATTCTACAATTAGTCAGAATACGAAGAAAACAAATCCTGATAGACATCGATACGCAAAAAGATTTTCTCCTGGTCAGCGGCAAGTCCTGCATCAGGAACCACCGGAGAGTTCTGGCGAATATACGCAGGGTGATGGCCTGGGCAAGAATCCATAGCGTTCCTATCATCTCGACGGCGGAAGTTTATTCCAATAACAACGGCGATGGAAATCCGACTCACTGCATCGACGGCACCGACGGGCAAAAGAAAATACATTATACACTTGTCGATAACAGAATATCTATGGCTGCAGACGGGAGCACCGATTTACCGAGGGATATATTGCGTCACTACAGGCAGGTAATTCTCCATAAGCGTTGTGTGGACCCCTTCGATGAGCCTCGCATCGACAGGCTTCTGAGCGAGTTAAGGGCCAGCGAATTTATTCTGGTCGGAACGAGTCTCGAAGGTGCCGTCAAGGCTACGGCACTCGGATTGCTGCAGCGAGGAAAGAAAGTGACAGTAGTAATCGATGCAATAGGCTCGCATAATACCGGCGATGCTAAGCTGGCGCTTCGAAAGATGGAAACCAAAGGAGCGAAGGTAATCGAGACCAAAAAACTTGCCGGCTTATCGCATTTGCGGCTGGTGGGGGCATGTAATTGCGAAAGCTGCCGGAGACTGGGGCGAAAAGCACAAATCAGCGCTACCGAGAACAATTGATTTTATTTTTTCTCCCGCTGCTTTATTTACACCTGTAAAAACCGCCGAATTATAAAAAAGGGTGAAAGAGGGGACTCGAACCCCCGACCCCCGGATCCACAATCCGGTGCTCTAACCAACTGAGCTACTTTCACCACAATTTTCTGCCCACCAAAACCTGCATTTTATCAGGCCCGTCTGTTTTAGTCAATGCCTTTGTCCGCCAGTTTGTTTCGGCGAAAAAATATACCTGTAAATCCGGCTTTTTATAATATGATACCGGTAATAATGCGAGTATGGCATAATACGTCTCAATACAACACTTTGAAATCTGCTTTTGATTCGAATTTGACAAAATCTGCATGCGGCCATACAATTTAAATCGGTCGAGGTTGCTCAACTTCGGCTCGGTTGCACTCAGAACCGCCGAAGCCGACAGAATATTGATTCTTTTGTGGATATGGATAAGGGCATTACTAAGAAACTATAGAATATTATGTTGGCGCAAATAATAACGGGAGGATTCAAAATGAAGAATCTAAAACACCATTTCACAGCGATTATAATTGGCTTGTTTACCGCAGTTGCTTTCGTACAGGAGAGCCCTTCGAAACCCGAAAGCAGTGTGCAACAATCCTCCGCGTATACAGCCGGCGATTCAAAAGTTTCCAAGAGACTGCGTGTGGTCATCTCGACGGACTTTCCACCGATAGGTGTCGTCAAGGGTGGCAATGTACCCAACGATCAAAAAAGCGATCCGGATGATATGCAGTCGATGGTTCGTTTCCTTTTATATGCCAACGAGTTTGATATTGAAGGATTGATAGCTTCATCAGGCACATTTGCCAATATAGCCAGGAAACAAAATATACTGGATGTGATCGACCGCTACGAAAAGGTCTATGACAACCTGAAAAAGCATGATCCCATGTATCCGACCGCAGACTATCTGCGTTCGGTTACCTTCCAGGGCCGTAGTGGCACCTGGGGGAAAAAGGGCACTGTTAATATTGGCGAAGGCAAAGACAGCGAGGCTTCGGATGCGCTGATTGCTATTGTGGACAAGCCTGATCCCCGTCCGGTGTATATTGGTATTTGGGGCGATTGCAGCGTGATAGCGCAAGCAGTGTGGAAGGTGCAGAATACGCGCAGTGCTGCCGAGCTGGAGGCCTTCCTTAGCAAGTTGCGTATCCATCAAATAGCGACGCAGGATGGTACTATTGGTTGGTTGCGCGATAATTTTCCAACGTTGTTCATCATCCACTCGGCCAAGACTTACCAGGGGATGTTCGGCGGCTCTGATCCGATTTCGAAACTCGCCTGGGTTAACGAGAACATTCGTAATAACCACGGCCCTCTCTGTGATGTGTACCCGCATGAAGGGATGGGGTGCACCGGGGTATGTGAAGGGGATTCGCCTTCATTCATGTGGCTGGTGAGCGCGAACCGCGGATTAAATGATCCCGATGATCCCACCCAGGAAAGCTGGGGCGGACAATTCAAGAAAGATGGCGACAAAAATCATTATATTGATGGTCCCGGCGGATCGAGCATCTCCAAGTGGCGTAAGGATTACCAGAAGGAGTTTGCAGAACGCGCGGACTGGTGCGTGGAGTAAACAGTGCGAACTGGACAATAAATAATGCAAAGGAGAAACTATGAATAAGAAACGTTGTTGTCTAATTCTAAGCTTTTTGTTTGTTTTATCACAAGCTCCCTTAGCCTCGGTGCTTGCGGATGTCAGCTATAAGCCTCGGATCATTAATACCACCGATCTCGGTGCCGATCCCGACGACGAGCAATCCATGGTACGCTTTCTGGTTTGCTCCAACGAGTTCGATACCGAAGGCCTGATTGTCGCGACCGGTTGCTGGAGGAAGTCTCAGAGCAACACCGATATGCTCGATAAAATTGTCAGTGCGTATGAACAGGTTTATGACAATCTGAAAGTCCACGCCGATGGCTATCCCACTCCTGAATACCTGAAATCCATCTCTGTCATGGGCCAAAAGGGTTATGGTATGGGTGACGTCGGAGCTGGCAAAGACAGCCCCGGTTCGGAGATGATCATAGCTTCAGTGGATAAGGACGATCCCCGTCCGGTTTGGGTTACCGGCTGGGGAGGTGTTAACAACGTAGCGCAGGCGATTTGGAAAGTGCGGGAAACTCGCTCTGCGGAAGAACTTGCGGAATTCATAAGTAAGCTGCGTGTGTTTGACATTCTGGGTCAGGACGACGCAGGGGCCTGGCTTGCGAAAAACTTCCCGGATCTTTTCTATATCCGCGCCACGGGTGTCTATGGTTGGCAACCTCCGAAAAATGGTTCTTACCAACGTGAAGACATCCAAAGCCATGGCCCGTTAGGGGCCGTATATCCGGATACGAAATGGGCAACCGAAGGTGATACGCCGTCTTTCATGCATGTCTATCCTAACGGCCTCAACGATCCTGACAAAATCGATCAGGGCGGCTGGGGCGGTCGCTTCAGTTTCACCAAAAAGAAGAACATTCGCAGTATGTCGGGTGTCAGAAAAATTAAGGAAGACGGAGAAACACAGTACGACCCATACTACATGTTCGGCAACACTTCGGAAGGTGCCGGAGCGATTAAGCGCTGGAGCGCAGGCTATAACAACGATTTTGCAGCGCGCATGGACTGGACTATGACCAGTGATTACTCCAAGGCCAATCACCATCCTGTCGCTGTTGTCAATGGCAACGCGACTAAACAGGTTCTGGCAGTCACAGCTGCGCCCGGTTCTACAGTTGTTCTCAGCGCAGCTGGGTCCAGTGATCCCGACGGCGATTCGCTGGCTTACTCGTGGTCTTTTTATAAGGAACCGAGTTCTTATAGCGGAGCTGTATCCATCCAAAACAGTTCCTCTGCCTCGGCCACAGTGACAATTCCGTCAGATGCAGGTGGCAAGACCATCCATATTATTTTAGAAATGCACGACAACGGTTCTCCGAATCTTTTCGCCTATCGCAGAATCATCTTTGAACTTGGGCGGTGAATGTTTAACAGCCTACCCTTTTTACTGTGACTAAAACCGGTATAGTATCGACAATGCACACCCGCGTTCGTACCGCGGCAGTGGTCGCGTCACTGTACCGCCAACCTCGTATTCCTCGTCCAGTAGATTAATAACCTTAAACTGCAGCTCATAGTTCTTCTTATTATATGTAGCTGTAAAATCGAGATGTGTCCACGGAGCAATTGTTGTATTGCCTGTCACCGAATCGCTCGTCTGAACCTGCGAATACGAACGGCCCCACAGAGAGAGAACCATATCCTTCCACGGCTGATACCTCAATCCGTATCGTAACACATGCCGCGGCACATGCTTGATCTTGCCGTCCTGGAGGAACTGCTCATCGCTCTTGCCCGTGTCGTCCACCAAACTATACGATCCGAAAGTCCGCCACTTTTTAGTCACGTCAATCTTAAATCCGGTTTCCGTGCCCCAGTACCGGCTGCGTCCCATGTTTGTATAAATCTGCTTGCCCGCCTGTGTGACCGGCGTAATAATACCGTCGATGTCATGTATAAAAATATCCACCCATCCGGAGACATTATCCTTTTGGTATTGCACAATATAATCGCCGCTTCGCAGCTCCTCGGGCTCGAGATTGGAATTTGAAACAAATGCAAAATAGTTCGGATTCAACTTCGTATGTTCCCACTGTGGTGACAAATATGACTCGCCATATAACGCCTTAACCATCCAGTTGTCGTCCACCGTATAAACCGCTCCGATCCGCGAGGTCAGTTTCGAGTCACCCTGATTATCGAAATCGTCGAATCTCAATCCCGCCGTAATATCCAGCTTCTCAGTCGGATGCCACGAAGTTTGCGCAAACGCCCCGATAATCGGCCATGTTCCCAGATTGTATCGCTCCGGGATAATCTGTATTGTCGTGCCGTTCTGAATAACGAGCCCCTCGGACTGCGAAAAATCGGCGTACAGAAGATCGATACCCAGCATAGCATCCAGATTCTCGGAGAACGTCCGATCGATATACGATTTTAACTGCCAGTGTTCTTCTATGGAATTCTGCCCGCTTCGCGATCCCAGTGGCGGCAGCCGATTGGCTCCATACTGGCTGATCCACGACTGCTCCCGCAGGTGAATCCTGTGATAACTCGGATTAATTACCAGCTTCGTATCTTCATTAATCTGGTGTTCTGTCTTGACATCGATGAAGAGATCGTCCTGCTGATACACCGCGGGCCAGCCGGTGTCTTCTTCCTGCTCGAAGATATAGAAGCTGCCGTTCGCTGCACGGGGTGTCCCGCGGGAGGCGTGACCCCGGCGAATAGTAACATCGAAAGTTTTATACTGAAACGACAGTAATCCGCTCCAGTTCTCCGGGTAACGGTTCCAGTAAATGTCACCCGGCGCCTGGGTTTGTCCGCCCGGTACGACATCCAGATACGCCGGCTGAGAAATCTCGTCGCCTTCGCCGTCGAGATAGGTGAAATTAGCGAAGACGTTTATTTCATCGCTCACTTGGCCGTATGTAATGCTGTGCTCGTCGTGGAAACTACCGAACCTGCTGTGTAAAGAAACACCATCGGCATCGGCCCCTTCCTTTGTTATAATATTTACTACACCGATAACGGCTCCTGTGCCGTACAAAACCGATCCCGGCCCCATGATAAACTCAATTCGCTCGACAGCGTCCATCCCGATGTACTGGTCGGTATTGTAACGCCCCAGGCTCAGACTGTTCATACGGTGACCGTTAATCATAATCAGGATTTTATTGGTAGTACTGGCATATGCTCCGCGGACACCGGCGATGTTTTCGTTAGTATCGGAAAGGTCGATAAATCCCGGCACATCTTCTATTGCATCTTTGAGTGTCGTATAACCGCGCTCTTTAATGTCACTTGCCGTGACGATATACATCGGCGCCGCCGCTTGTGAAAGAGTCTCCTCGCGCAGCGAAGCGGATACGATGTTAATATTCATTAGCTCTTCGATTGACATCTTAAAGATATTTTCGATGGCACCATCGTTTTCAAATGATTTCTCTTCGGCCGGGCTGATGCCTGTAATTATAGATAGAACGAAAAACATAGGAATTAAAATCCTAATCATAATTTCGCCTTTCAATCAGACTTGCGAAAAGAACTGCTTTAACCTGTTCGACTGCTTATGGAGGTGTTAATCGTAATTTTACAGTTTGAAGTTTATGTCAATTTTAGATTTTTTTCATGTATTCTTATTAGAGTTGGACAAAAGGTCCTAAAATATCATCGTAGTGACAAAAGAAAACCCCCCGGAGGAGCCGGGGGGCTAAAATTAAACGACATATTATATACTAAATGCGCAATACGAAATTATTTCGCTGCCGCCTGTGCCGCTGCGAGTCTTGCAATAGGGACTCTGAACGGTGAGCAGGAAACGTAGTTCATGCCGACGCGGTGACAGAAGTCGATACTGCTCGGTTCTCCACCGTGTTCGCCGCAGATGCCGACCTTGAGTTTCTTGCGGGTTTTTCTGCCGAGCTTTGTCCCCATCTCGACGAGCTTTCCGACACCTGTCTGATCGAGCTGCTGGAACGGGTCGGAGGCATAAATGCCTTTGCGAACGTATTCGCCGAGGAACTTTCCGGCGTCGTCGCGAGAGAAACCCATCGTCATCTGTGTCAGGTCGTTTGTGCCGAAGCTGAAGAACTCCGCCTCTTTGGCGACCTCGTCGGCGGTAAGTGCCGCACGCGGGACTTCGATCATTGTCCCGACCATATACGCGATGTAGTCTTTTCTTTCTTTGAAGACCTGCTTGATTTCAGCAACGATTTCGTCTTTGACCAGTTTGAGCTCGGTAACTTCACCGACCAGTGGAACCATAATTTCCGGTATGGCTTTTTTGCCTTTTTTCTTAACATTCAGTGCAGCTTCGATAATGGCTCTTGCCTGCATTCTTGCAATCGCGGGATATGTAATCGACAGTCGGCAGCCACGGTGTCCCAGCATGGGATTGAACTCGTGCAGCTGCTCGACCTTGGCTTTGACAACGGCCGGTTTGACTTTCAGCCGCTTTGCCATCTCCGCCTGGCTTTTTGTATCCTGTGGCAGGAATTCATGCAGCGGCGGGTCCAGCAGGCGAATCGTAACGGGCAGGCCGGTCATCGCTGTGAAGATGCCTTCGAAGTCACTACGCTGATACGGCAGTAGTTTCTTTAATGCCCCTTCGAACTGTTTTTTAGCACCGGTGTGTTCTTTCTCGATTGCTTTTTTCTCTTTGGCTGTTTCGGCAGCTTCCATTTTTCCGAGCATTAGTGCATACTCGTCTGCGGCGAGAATCATCGATCGCACAGCCCATATTCTGTCACCTTCGAAGAACATGTGCTCGGTCCGGGTAAGGCCGATGCCTTCGGCGCCGAAGTCTCTTGCCCGCTGGGAATCTTCCGGCGTATCGGCATTCGTACGGACACCGAGTCGGCGAATACCGTCACAAATCGTCAGGAATTTGCCGAAGTCACCACTCAGGGTGGGTTCGACGGTGGCAAGCTGTCCGGTCATGACTTCGCCGGTCGAGCCGTTCAGACTCATCCAGTCACCTTCTTTGAAAGCCTTCTTGTCGATGGTGAGTTTTTTCGTTGCGTAATTGATGCTAAGTGCGCTGACACCAGCGACGCAGCATTTTCCCATACCGCGGGCGACTACGGCCGCATGTGAGGTCATGCCGCCTCGTTCGGTGAGGATGCCTTCTGCCGCGTCCATACCGCCGATATCTTCGGGGCTGGTCTCGATCCGGACCAGGATGACCTTTTTATCCTTTTTCTTCCAGGCTTCTGCAACATCGGCGGTGAAGACTATCTGGCCGACGGCGGCGCCGGGTGACGCGGGAAGTCCCTTGGCTACGACGTTCCGTTTTGCCTTCGGATCGAAGTGCGGGTGCAGCAGCCGGTCGAGTTGTTCCGGAGTAACACGGGTGACGGCTTCTTTTTTGGGGATGAGCCGTTCGTTGACCATATCGACGGCGATTTTTACCGCTGCTTCGGCGGTGCGCTTGCCGGTACGGGTCTGGAGAATATATAGCACTTTGTTCTGGATGGTGAATTCCATATCCTGCATATCCTTGTAGTGCTTTTCCAGGCGTGACATCAGTCCGGTGAGCTGTTTGTAGGCTTTGGGCATGACCTTGTTCAATTTTTTCAGCTCGATGGGAGTTCGGATGCCGGCGACGACGTCTTCACCCTGGGCGTTCATGAGGAATTCACCGTAGAATTCTTTTTTGCCGGTGCTCGGGTTGCGTGTGAAGCAGACGCCGGTGCCGCAGTCGGGGCCCATGTTGCCGAAGACCATCGCCTGGACGTTGACGGCGGTACCGAGCAGGCCGGTGATTTTGTTGAGTTGACGGTATTTGATGGCCCGGTCGGCGTTCCAGGAGCCGAAGACGGCGTTGATTGCGTGTTCGAGCTGTTCTCTGCCGTCCTGCGGGAATAGTTCGCCGACGTGCTTTTTGTAAACGGCTTTGTATTTATCGACGACTTCTTTGAGCTGGTCGGCCTTGAGTTCATTGTCGAGTTTTACTTTGGCTTTTTCTTTCGCGGCGTGGATCACTTCTTCGAAGTATTCGTGGCTGCAGCCCATTACGACGTCACCGAACATGTCGATGAACCGGCGGTAAATGTCGTATGCGAATCGCGGATTTTTCGTCTTCTTGATAATTCCCTCAATGACGTCATCGTTCAATCCGAGATTCAAGACGGTATCCATCATACCGGGCATCGATATGGCGGCTCCGCTTCGGACGCTGACCAAAAGCGGTTTTGCCGGATCGCCGAGCTTTGCGTTCATCGCCTTTTCCAGCTTCGCGAGATTCTTATCGACTTCCGCTGCGAGTCCCTTAGGCCACTTCCCGCCGGACTTATAATATTCCCGGCATACCTTCGTCGCGATTGTAAATCCCGGCGGTACCGGCACGCCAAGACTGGTCATCTCGGCAAGATTCGCCCCCTTACCGCCTAAAAGTTCCTTCATCTTCGCGTTACCTTCGGCCTTTCCCCCGCCGAAAAAATACACCCTTTTTTCTGTCATTATAAAATTCTCCAGTTAAAAGTTTCACAAACAAATTCAATCGTTCCGGCCCATGCAACCCGCACAAGCCCATGAGAGCAACCCCCTCATAAATAAAGTTATCCAATATATTGTGCCGTAGCGTTCCTGTCAAGAACTCAATTATTTTTATGCTGCAAAGCACGAAGCCCACCGAACCGCCGAAACTCCACCGTCGGAAAGATGAAGGGGGATCGACGATATACGAGAATACTCATACCGCGCAGCTTATCTCCTGCCTGCCGAACGCTGCACCCTAATTTATCAAATCCTTTCCGCCTGCTTTGAATGTGTCGAAGGGCCAAACGCTAAATCCTAAAAATGGATTTTCGGCTTGATTTTATTTATCGTCCATGCTATTTTACCCCACGAGAGATGTATGGTCTTATCAAACGAGGGTGATGGCATTGTTATGGATATACAATTGCCAGATTGAGGATAAAATTATGCCGGACAATCACATCGACCAGGAAATGGATGAAGACGCCCTGTTGAGAAGCATGGGTATAATGGTCCCGCGGCACAAGATCGTTAACGTCGAGAGCGAGGCCGCAAAAGAAACCCATGCCGACGGCTCGAAAATAGACCGACACAAAAAGGCAACGGCGTCGAAGTACGAGAATATCGCCAGGCGGGTCAAGGAAATCTGGCAGCAGCACGGCTTCGGGCCCGGCGAAGACCAGCGGGCATGGCACGGCGTCCTCGCGGATATCAAGAGTATGATAACCCCGCTGCCGGATATCGAAAAAACCAGAAGCAAGATCAAACGGGTCAGTCCGGCCGAACGCTCGGAGGCCGACCAATCCGAATCGGAAACGACACAGGAATCGACACATGAGCTAATCACTGAGCAGGTGGAGGAAACCTGTCAACAACAGAGCTGCGAATCCGGCGAAGACCAGCAGAACCGGACCGAGACAGAAGGCTCGGATTTTGGCAAGAACGAAACGGAAACGACACCGGAACTTGTGCCGGAATTGACCCACGAATTTATCGACGACCCTGCCAGGGAAATCTGGGAGCAGAGCGAAAGCGAATTCGTCGAGGACCAGCAGAACCAAATCGAATCCGAAGACTTGGATATTAATCAATCCGATACGCTGCCGGAATTGACATACGAGCTTATCGCCGAACGTGCGAAGCAAATATGGCAGCAAAACGGCTGCCGGCCCGGCCAAGACAACCAAAACTGGGCCGACGCCGAAGCACAACTAAAAGCCGAATTAAACATCGATTGACATTCCATTCCACTTTTCTTTGTCGTCATGCTGAGTGGAGCGTAACGAACTCTAAGTATCCGGCAGTTAGTCTAAGCCCTAAGGGATATTTTATAAAAATGAATGCCGTCAGGAATCACAAGAATTCAGGCTTACGTACATATGAATATTAATTGCTAATCCAGGGGCTGATCCGATACTGACTCCGAGGGAGCGGTTTTAAACTTTAATCCCCAAACGCGATTGCCGTCGTAGTTGGTATTAGATTCCGGCTCGCAAATATTCAAACAAAAATCAAACCGGCCGAATTTTTGTAAGGCCTTCACAAGCAGACGATTTTCGCCTTTCTTAATTTGCACCTCAACCTTGCTGTTAACAAAAGTACTCTCGGAAAAGGATCGCGTTCCATTGTAACGGTAAACCTCACTGCCGTTGATATAGATTTTTAATGCCTCATCGGAGCCGATCCACAGTTCAGCCGTCTGGTCTTCGGGAGCGTCAAAATAAGCGAAAGCATAAGCAATACAATCATCTGAAGATGAAAGTTCAAAATAATCCTTTAGATCAATATGGTCATCCATAAAATAAACACTTTCACTCCAGTCATCCTGTGCTTCAAGGGGTGCAAGGTCACCCTCATTAGCCAGAAAAGGATAATCGATGGGTTCCGTTGTAAACCTGCTGAGGAAAAATGGGCCGCACAAGAGCCAGGTTCGGTTGGATTGTCCGAAATCTCCCGTGCTTGACCTGCTTTTGCGAAATCGCTTTTTCGTCAGGTCCAGATCAGCGCCATAAATATGAATATTGCAAGGATCATTCGTTCCAAGTCCAATTCGTTCCGCCAGTGTAATATGTTCGATATCATCCGGATTAAGGCCCATCAGCCTTGAACAGACATGGTCGGCAGCCACCGGATCGGGACTGGCGACGATCATGTTCATGCGCACCTGGTTAGCATTCCCACTCATCCGTGATTTTTGAAGATCAAGACACATAATGGCATCGACCACGGTAAATTTTATATTGGCAATATTGCTCAAATCCACTATTTCTTTGTGGGTCCACATTTTAGGCATCTGGCTGGTGTGGGTCAGCTTATGAAAATAATTATCCTGCGGCACACCTGCAGTTTTTGAGAAACCATACAGTGTGGATGGTGCCAGACCAATTTGATTCTTTAATGCAACGGTTATACCGGGACTATGTATTTTCATCACCGGGACTGTAATATAGACATCTGCATTTAAAACGTCCTTGTGAATAAAATACCTGCCGCCCTGGGGTTCTGCCAGACCACCGTCGGGGATTTCCACTTCGACCAGGTCCTGCCAGGGATTTTCGGGCGGGGAACCGTTCAAATTGGACAGCCGAAAATTAATGCCCGAAAGGTAAGGATCGGTGAGCAAATCCTGAAAACCGGCCACATCCCAGAGTTTGTCCCAGCAGGGGGAGGAAAATTTCCACTGGTATTCCATCTCATAGTCCATTGGGCGGGGAGAACCTTCACCCACAACAATCTCGATTTGTCCGGGCGCCAATTCATCGATGATTTTAATGAGTGCCTTGATGACACGCACATCCGTGATCTCTCCGGACCCGGGTGGTTCCGGATCGACAATATTGGGTTTGAGCAATACCATATCGCCGGGTTCGATCATATAGTCCAGTCCGCCCGCCAGCTCGACGGCACGCCTTACCATCTCTTCGATGGTTTCGTAGGAGATATCGGGATCGGTAATGGATGTCGGATGAGCTAATGTATCATCGTCGGATCGGACGATGCTCACCTTTGCTGTCGCTGCTGTTACGGCGTCAATATCGTTTTCCATTTTAAAGGATCGATAAATTGCAATCTCTTGATTGCCGGCCTGGGTAAAATCCCAGTATAACCAGCCTGTAACAAGCATCGAGACGATAACGATTTTGATGATGCGTTTATGAAGAAATGATTTCATGATATTCCACCTTATAAAGAAAGTTAAAACAGGAAAAGCAAAGCTCCGCAGAGAACACTGCTTACAAGATTAAATACGAGATAAAGAAGCATAAATTTCAATCCTGTTAATGATTTATAAACGATCAATGTTTCCAGTTTTGTTGTCGGTCCCGAGAGTAGAAAAGTAAGCACGGCACCTTTATGCATCCCCATTTCGGATAGCACCTGAACCAATGGTATGGCGGCACCGCCACAACTATAGAAAGGGACACCCATTACCAGAGCTGCCAGTAAATTCGTGCTCGCCCGGCCGCCGCCAAATAATCGTCCGATCATCTCATCCGGTACAAAGGCCCTTACAAAACTGCTCAGCAGCAGTGCAATCAGCATGTATTTGCCCATAAACAGCAGGCTGCGTTTCAATTCCACACGGAAAGGACGAGATGTCACCTTGAAGGAAGATTCATCCTGATGACGTAAAAACTGAAAATGTTTTAACAGAGCCTGGGCCAGGAATCCGCCCGAGAGGGAAATAACAAGAACGGAAATCAATCGAGCGACGGCAATTTCCCAGCCGAGCTGTGTAAAGGTTAAAACGAATATTCCGGGATTTAGCAGCGGGGAGGCAATCATGAATGCGACAACTGCTCCCAGTGGCAGCCCGCAACCATGCAGGGACAATCCCATCGGCAGTGCAAGATACGTGGGAAGCGGAGAGACGATACCGATGATGCTCGCTGCAGGAATTGACCAGAGTGTATGTGGATTTCGAAATTGAATGTTTTTCCTTGAGATATATATCTTTAGAAATACATTCAGAAATACAGCGATTATAAAGTAAGGCCCGATTTGTACGGCATACTCGAAAAAGGTACGAATAAACAGCCCTGTATAAGTGCCTCTGAATAAATCGGCTATTGTGTAATAAAGATCAATCACATTTAGATCAGCTTCTTTAATAACTTATGAATTGAAATCTCCATTTAAACAGGTAAAAAACACAATTGCCTCCATAAAACATCAATAATTGTACAAAATTTACCACTGAATGGTCAAGATAATTACATTCCATGCCCGTTTTATCTTTAAATCACGTATAAATACGGAGGTTTCGGCTCGTAAAAGCTCACTTTATAAATAATACCAAGGGTCTTAAATAAATTCGCTTTCGACATATTTTGTTCTGCACATAGATTTGATTTTAATTTTATCCAGACATGTTTCTTGCCAAGACTCTATTGCAGCACAACGTAAGGCATCATAATCAGCATAAACTCGATTTGACCAGTGATGTTTTCGAAGATATTGCCAGAGTTTTTCAATAGGATTCAAT
>Ga0272441_10006276_pt1 | contig 20046 bp, 7 predicted proteins | sample SSMProp6N_FD_193582 | JGI IMG/M metagenome (GOLD analysis project Ga0272441, IMG submission 193582) | Marine sediment archaeal communities from Little Sippewissett salt marsh, Falmouth, MA, United States - SSM-Prop-6N | ecosystem: Environmental > Aquatic > Marine > Wetlands > Sediment ...
CTGGCTTTCAATAAGCATTTCGTCAGGCTCAGCTGTTAAAAAATGCAAACAATTTTATAGCGCTGAAGTTGAAACACTTAATCTGGATGGATTCAGTTACAGGGATCTGAATAAAAACGGAAGGCTCGATAAATATGAGGATACCTGTGAACCGTTGGAGGAAATGCCATCCTCAATGGATGCTTTCAGGATTCAGAAGGAGGATATGCCTTATAACTCTGACAATCCGCTGTAGTATGAGTACAGATTCGGGTTGAATTACTGATAGCGGAACGGGCTTAATTTATCGCTCTTAGTCAATCCTTTCCGATACATCAGGCAATTCACTTAGTCCTGTTGTGGGTGTATCAAGATAAAAATATGAAGTTGCCGAATAATCATCAATACGGTAAAAATTAACCCAGCCGGCCGGGAAATCTTCATCAAAGATATTCTTAGGATCATCCATTAGCCGTCGGAAACCACCTATTCCTGATACTGAAACTGGTTCGAGCCTTGCACCGTCTTTGATAAGCTGCCGTACTAGATCCCGTGCTCCGCCTCCGATCTGCTGTATGGCTACCCTGAAATTCTCCTTAAAACCTATGACATCGGGAACATGGAACCTGTAGAAGGCATATCGCTTTGTACTGTCATTTGCTACAGTACATCCCTGGTACAGATTGGTGAATTCTCCCATGCCCCAGGCCGTGCCGATATAGTCTTCGGTTCCGGTACCATTGATAGTAGGCAGCTCTTCGTCATTGTCAATATACATTTTTACCTCGCCTTCACCCCACCATGTGTCACCATATACCGGATCAGCATTTACACCGATATTTACACCGATGAACCTTCCCCGGCCGGTTATTTCAGGCAGGAATTCAAAATCCTGTCTTAATTCTGAGGTAAGCTGGCGGATCCAGAATGCATGGAAATAAAGGGCATCTTCCTCAGGATTATCAAGTTTGATAAAATCGATATCATAAAAGACTTCCCCAACATTTCTCTGGCTTTCATTGGTAAGTACCACCTTTGCACCTTTACTGAACGGCATAGGTATCATACAATTAAATGACCGGCCTTCGGGATTGGAGAAAAGGGCTGTTTCGAATTTAACGACTTCGGAAAGACCATATCCGAAGAAATCCCCAAAGGGTACATCAACTGCGGGTTTGGACTCCCTATCCCAGTAGATACGCAAACGCATGGACCTCATCATCTCAGGGGAACGGTCTCTTACTGTGAACCACATCCTCTGTATAATGCCGGGACCTTCAATATCCAGCAGGGTTTTTGATTCCCCTCTCATGAGGCTTTCAAAGGCATTGCCTTTTGCTGATTTGTTAGTTTTTCCACCTTCTCCTTTTATGCCGTTGAGGTTTTCGAAGGAACTTATAGAACTGTTTTTGAAATTTTCAGGAAGTGTATAAAGATTCTGTGCCAGAATACCGTTAGCTAACATTATACATAATGCCAGAGCAAAATACTTCTTCATGGGTTAAGGTTTTAATATTAAAGACAAGACAAGATAATACTATAAAACTGATGAACCATACTGTTATTCCAATATAGTATTATTTAATAGACTATTTGACAGAAAAAAGTATCTTATTTTATTTCATGAGCAACCATGGTTTTAATGTGTCTCTTGTTCCTGGGAAAAGGGAAGGGGATCATGGAACCGGAAATATAAAATGGGCATGTTTGTGGTTGAAGGTGTACGTAAGACGGAGAAAAATTATTAAATTCGAATAAGTTTATACTTATCAGGTTGTGAAAACTAAATTCTGCATACAGCCTGTACATATTGTATTTTCTTGAATTGACAGTGGAGCAGAATTAAAAACATTATTAATTAAATATTAACACTATGCGTAATTATTTCATTCTATTCTTAGCTATGATATACAGCCATGCGGGAGCTCAGATTGCTACGGCAAAATATCCGGAACCGGTTACATTTACCACACAACAGGACCATCAGAACATGATGGAGCAGTTAGGTATAAAAAGCCTAAGACCGGGGCCCAGCGGTGATGAATCTGCCCCTGATCATGCAAACTACGATGAGTCGAAGGCAAATCCATACCCGGTTCTGCCTGATGTCCTGACTCTTAATAACGGAATGAAGGTTACAACACCTGAACAATGGTGGGATCAGAGACGGCCTGAAATTATTGAAGATATGGAGCGTGAAGTATACGGACGTCTGCCGGAAAATATTCCGCCTGTAACATGGAAGATTGAAATTGAAGAAAGAGAGTTTGTGGGCAGAACTCCTGTTATTGCCAGGCAACTTGTGGGACATGTCGATAATTCGAAATATCCACTGATAGATGTCAATATTAAAATGACTGTTGTTATACCTGCCAATGCTGATAGGCCTGTCCCTGTACTGATGATGTTTGGATTTTCAGCTCTTCCTGCACCGGTTCAGCCTGCACGGGATGACCTTAGTAAACTTAATACCGCTCTTCGGGAGCTTCTTTCGCGTGATCCGGAAATTAAAACCATACTTGATAAATATCCCGCGTATGCTCCGCTGGTTCGTTCAACACCGCAGTTCCCGTTTGGATTTGGGGGGCAAAATAGTGAAATTCCATCAAATCAACAGCTGCTTGAAGCAGGCTGGGGGTATGCAATGATTGATCCTTCGAGTATACAGGCAGACAACGGTGCGGGTCTTACCCGTGGTATTATCGGACTGGTCAATAAGGGTCAACCCAGGAAACCAGATGACTGGGGTTCACTTCGTGCGTGGGCATGGGGCGCAGCACGTGGCCTCGATTATCTTGAGACCGACCCTTTAGTTGATGCAAAGCATGTGGGTATTGAAGGAGTTTCCCGTTATGGTAAAGCGGCATTGGTCACTATGGCTTTTGAGCCACGGTTTGCGGTAGTGCTGGTCGGATCATCAGGAAAGGGAGGAGCTACACTGCATCGTCGTGTTTTTGGTGAAGCTGTCGAAAATCTTACCGGTACGGGTGAGTATCACTGGATGGCAGGTAATTATCTAAAGTACGGTGCTGAGGAGTCTTCTTTTGGAAGCATGAATGCAAGCCATCTTCCGGTAGATTCGCATCAGTTGATAGCATTGTGCGCTCCCAGACTGACTTTTGTCAGCTATGGCATTCCTGAAAAAGGAGATGCAAAATGGCTTGACCAGCAGGGAAGCTATATGGCTGTAATAGCCGCAGGACCTGTTTTTAAGCTCCTTGGAGCAAAGGATCTTTGTGTTTCAAACGATTATATGAAAGAGAAGATGCCTCCTGTCAACAAGGGTATGCTTGATGGTGAGCTGGCCTGGCGTCAGCATGATGGAGGACATACGGATACACCAAATATCAGTTACTTTATAAAATGGGCAGAAAATAAATTCTAAACAAATTTTCCCGGGACTCGGGAAACGGCATGAAGAATGGTAATGCTTTAATAAAAATATTCAAGCATTTTTATTTTATCTGAAAACAATAATGATCTGAAATCATTAAAATATCAGGAAAGATGTGCATTTTTTAAATAAATTTTTGGTTATAAGAGAAAAAAATGATAATTTGTGAATGTATAATCTTAAGCCTAACATGATTTTATTGTTAATTATTTCATTTTTATACAATTAAATACTAACCTATAAAATTTATGCCTATGAAGAATTACTACTTTAACCTAAATTTGTTTTTATTCTAATTACTCTTATTATTTTTTTTAATATTTTTTTGCAACCGATTGCAAATTATTAATACTTGTTATAATTAATTTTAATCTATACTATGAAAAAAACAAGTCTTATTTTATTGACAGATTTGAAATCTTACCTGAGAAAATCGGGCAGGATTTGCAAATTCTGGATTTTCGTTATCTTTTTAACCTTTCTCGGATTATTCCAGTTCAATGTAAATGCACAGGATTCGTACTCAGTTGATGAGGGTAATGTGACACTAATCAGCCCTGGTACAGATCAGAATAATGCTGAATCCATTGATCAGCAACGCACGATAACTGGTACCGTTAAAGATGAAAATGGAGATCCTCTCATTGGAGCTACAGTACAGATTGTAGGGACAACAATTGGTACCCTTACTAATGCTGATGGGAACTTTTCTATAGAAGTACCTAATGAGGATGCTGTATTGATGTTTTCTTACGTTGGATATGTGTCCCAGCAGGTAGCAGTAGCCGGAATGACAACAATTGATGTTGTTCTTTCTTCCACACTGGAGAGTCTTGAGGAGATAGTGGTGGTAGGATACAGTACTCAGAAAAGGGCATCTATTACCGGTGCTGTGAGTGTTGTCAAGGGCGACGCTGTGGCAAAGATCCCGGTAGCAAATGTTACCAATTCACTGGCAGGTCAGATTTCAGGTGTGATTACCAGGCAGGTTGGTGGAGAGCCCGGCAGGGATGACTCTGAAATCTATGTCAGGGGTGTTGCCACTACCGGTTCAGGTGTTCCCCTTATCGTTATTGACGGTATAGTGAGAAGCCGTGCTGAGTATGATGGCAGTCGCGGTAAATATGTTCTTGTAAGTAACCTGAACCAGATTGATCCTTCGACCATTGAATCGGTTACCGTACTCAAAGATGCTGCTTCAGTTGCACAATACGGAATGGCAGGTGCAAATGGTGCTGTCCTTATTACCACAAAATCAGGAGCAGCAGGCTTGCCGACCCTGACATTTAATACTTATTATGGCTGGCAGACACCCACATATTATGCGGATTTGCTTAACGCTGTTGATTATATGACACTTCGTAATGAGGCAGTTATCAACGATAAGGGGCCCAGCGCTACCTTACCTTTTGATCCGGCAGTTATTGCGGATTATGCAAATCTGCATGCCAGCGATCCTGACAAATACCCTGACAGTGATACCTATGACCTGGTCAACTTCAACATACCGATCCAGAAGCATGATATTCAGATTTCAGGAGGTACAGAGAGGCTGAGATATTTTGCAGGTTTGGGTTTTTATGGTCAGGCTGGTCTGTTTGATAAGGTTAATTATAAGAGATATAACTTTAGTTTAAACCTTAATGCCGACGTCACTAACACTACAGCCATATCAGCTTCTTTCATCGGTTCTTATGAAAGAAGGAATGACCTGGATGTAGCATCATCGGCAAACCAGCTTTTCAGGAATGGGTACAAGTTCATACCAACAGAACCAATCTATTATTCAAACGGGCTATGGGGTCAGTTTGCTGGTAACTCGCCTGTTGCAGTACTCAAAGGTGACGGTTATGAATTTGACGACAATAATACTATCCTTACCTCACTGACTATTGAACAGCAACTACCTTTCATTGAAGGATTAAGTGTTAAGGGAGTATTTAGTTATGATGCAAGATTATTATATTCAAAAGGATGGCATACGCCTTTCTATTATTATTTAATTGACGACATCAATGCTTCACCACGTACCTGGTCAGAATCGATATCCACTCAGGAAGGTAATGTTCCGGCATATACATACCTGACCCAGAGAGACTCAAGATGGAGGACTTACACCTACCAGGCTTACCTTAGTTATCAACGTTCATTCGGCCTGCACAATGTTGCAGGTCTGTTGGTTGCAGAATCAAGAAACGGTGATTATGATTATCTGTATGCACGCAGGAATAATTTTGCTGTCAGCATAGATGAACTGAGCCTTGGTAGTTCCAACAAAAATGATTATGACAACGGAGGTTCGTCATCAGTAAACGCCCAGATAGGGTACGTCTACAGTTTTAGATGGAACTACGACAACAGATATATGTTCGAAGCATCAGGCCGTTATGACGGGCACTACTATTTTGCACCTGGCAAGAGATGGGGATTTTTCCCAGCTTTCTCAGCTGGATGGAGAATTTCGGAAGAAAGCTTCATGAGCAGTATTGACTGGCTCACTAACCTGAAATTGAGGGCATCGTGGGGTAAATCAGGTAATCTTGCAGGTTCGCCATACCAGTATCTTTCAGGTTATACTCTATCCGGAAACGGTTATGCTTTCGGAAGCGGAACTATGGTTCAGCACGCTTATGTCAATACTGAAAGTAACCCAAACATCACCTGGGAAGTATCTCAGAAATCAGACATAGGTTTTGAAGTCTCCTTGTGGAGGGACTTAATAACCATCGAAACAGACTTCTTCTATGAAAAGAGATCCGGTATGTTACTAAGCCCTGCCATAACTGTTCCTTATGAATATGGTTTAGGCTTGGCAGAGGAAAATGCAGGTAAAATGGACAACTACGGTTTTGAATTGGCTGTGGGCTCAAGGAAAGATTTCCAAAACGGTCTCTCTTTGAATATAGTCGGAAATATTAGCATAGCCAGGAATAAGATGGTTGAAACATTTGAAACTGCTGCCACTTACGACAATCCAAACCGCAGGCGTACGGGAAGAGCTTACAATACTGTATTTGGTTATAAAACACTTGGTTTCTTCTCAACAGATGAAGATATAAACGGCGATGGTATAATCGACAGTGATGATGGTTACAATATTACCCAGTGGGGAGTTCTGCATCCGGGTGACATTAAATATGAAGATGTCAGCGGCCCGGATGGGGTACCTGACGGCGTAATCGACAGTAATGACGAATGTGTGATCGGCTATCCTCAGGATTATCCTTTGATGATTTTCGGATTTTCCGGAACCGCCAACTGGAAAGGATTTGATCTCAGTATGTTCTTCCAGGGAGCAGGGATGACCTCATTCAATACTCAAAACTTTATGACATTTCCATTCCTTAACAACAATAGTAATGCCGATTATGAATATTACAACGACCACTGGACCCCGGATAATCAGGATGCCAAATACCCGATCTGCTGGCCAAGTCCGGTTGCCAACATGACACAGGCAAGTGATTTCTGGCAGAAAAACGCTTCATACCTGAGACTAAAGAATATCCAGTTTGGCTATACACTACCGTCATCAGTATTGCAGAGATTAAAGATCAATAATATCAGGATCTATCTGGCAGGCCAGAATCTGATAACGATCAGTGGCCTTAAATTTATGGATCCTGAGGCACCTTATAATCGTACTGATGGTACTGGTTATCCTACTATGAAGTCATATACTATTGGTGCAAATGTGACCTTCTAATTGTAACATTTAAAATTAATTGCTATGACAAAATTTAATATAATCAGGAACATTGCATTTATAGGACTATTGCTTGTTTTTACCGTTTCCTGCGAACAGGAAGATTTCCTGGAAACAACGAGCAAATCGACTCTGACTGATGCTACGATGTGGGCATCTGAAGGTAATGCAGACATATATCTGAATACTTGCTACAATAGGCTTGAGGCCAAGGGTAATCAGCCTGATAACCTCGATAACTTTACATCTGACAATGATGCAGGCTTCTACTATACTTCCTATAACTGGAAGAAAGGAATAGTTGATCCTGCAGGTGGTGCTGGTGGTTCAGTATGGTTTGGTACCACAGGTCCTTCCTCATATGTTGGCTGGAATACTATCTATACCACGGTCAGGAGGATCAATACGTTCATTGCCAAAATAACTGAAAACAAGGATAATTACTCAGACACCTGGTACAATAAACGTATGGATGAGGCAAGATTCCTTAGAGCATATTTCTTAAGTGAAATATTTATGAAGCTCGGGGGACTTGTAATCGTCACAGAACCACAGGACAGGTTGACAATGACCGAGGCTGAGATTAATCTTCCAAGAAGCACATTCGAGGAAACATTCAATTTCATTGTCAATGAACTGGGCTCGATAGTTACGAATGGCTATCTGCCTGTGAAATATAACAATGGCGATGCAGATGCCGGAAGAGCAACCCTGGGTGCTGCACTCTGCCTTAAAGGATGGATCCAGCTGTTTGCGGCGAGCCCGGCATATAATTCAAATGATCCGGCTGTGCCACGTTCCCCGGATAACCTGCAGTCTTTTGCAGATTATCAATTGTCGCGTTGGGCCGATGCAGCTGCAACCAACAAACAGTTCATTGACACATACGGGCATAACGGTTCGGGAGATTACCAACTTTTCTCCCCCATGAAAGAATTCTGGCACGAAGCCAATGAATACAATTGTGAGGTCGTATGGGACAGGCAGCATGTTGGAACAACAATGGCACAGACCTTTGATACATACGGAGGCCCGGTATGGATTTTAGGAACCTACTATACATGGGGTAACTACTGTCCTACCCAGGAGCTTGTTGATGAATACCAGATGGCAAACGGACTTAATATTACCGATCCTGCCTCAGGCTATGATGATCAGGATCCTTATGTCGGCCGTGAACAAAGGTTCTACGATTTCATTGTTTACGACGGAGCTCCGTACAAACAAGACTGGATGACAACATGGGATACTATCTATACACGTATCGATAAGGTCAATCCCTCGCTTAACGAGATAGACTTCGGAGGCGATGATGTCGGTAATACAGCTTATTATTTCAAGAAGAGACTGGATAACGCTCATCCGAGAGGTGGCAACCAGGATGGTAGGAATTATGTATATTACCGCTATGCAGAAGTCTTGTTGAACTATGCTGAGGCACAGAATGAAGCTGTAGGTCCGGATGCATCTGTCTATGAGGCAATTAATGCTATCAGACAGCGACCGGGAACAAATCTACCTCCTCTTGCGGCAGGCTTGACACAAGCTGAGATGCGTGATGCCATTAAACGTGAAAGGAGGATCGAGCTTGTATACGAAGGTCACAGATTGTATGATCTATGGCGCTGGAAGGATGCAATGGTCGAGATGAACAAAGATCTTCACGGGATGAAGATCGAGAATACTGTCCCTGAAGATAACAGTGGAGTATGGACATATACACCGGTTTCTCTTAACCATCCGCATACATTTACACAGAAAATGTATTTCAATCCAATTCCACAGGCTGCTATAGACAGGAATCCAAAGCTTATACAAAACTGGGGCTATTGATATAGTAAGCAGATATGATTTAACTGGGGAGGATGTCTCAAAATGACATCCTCCTTTCATTCCTGCTGAACAGAACGAAGAATCGAATAAATTGATTGTCTGATGTTTAAGGGGAAAAGAATATCAATTGTAAAGTATATTCTGTCAGGAGTATTATTTTTACTTTTTTTCCTCTATTTTGCAGTTTTCAACAAGTATCATATCCTTTATCTGGAACAAAATCAACTATTTCTCTGGAGTTTAGATTTTAATAAAGAACTATTCTCATTACCCGGAGGTTTAACTCTTTATGCTGGCAGCTTTTTTACTCAGTTTTTTATTTATTCGTGGATAGGGGCATTTATCTATACACTGAATGCTTTTGCAATTTTTGTGCTTTCATCCTATATATACAAAAAACATAATTTTAATAATATAGTATTATCTTTTTTCCCCGTGTGGCTTATTGCAATATTACAGAGCAGCGAACTATTCACATTTGACCAGGCTATTGGCTTTCTATTGTTTTTGTCGTTTTTTGCTTTATATATTAAAGTAAAGAAAAATACAAATCGCCTTATTTTCTTTTTTACAGGATGGCCTGTTTTGTATATACTTGCAGGAGGCTTTTCGATGCCTGTGGTAGCATTATGTATACTGCACGAATTACTTTTTAGAAAAGAGAAAGGCAGATATTTAACTTCTGGTTTATATTTTGCCGCCGGATTACTGATACCTTATATATTTTCTAAGCTTATCTTTTACATTCAGCCAGATAATATATTTACATATCCTGTTACTTCTGAATTAAGTTCATATTATTTGTATGCCTTAATAATAATTTTTGTATGGACTCCATTAGTCTTGATTATGATCTATTTTCTAAACAGAAGAATATCTGTCAGGAATAACTTATTATCATGGAGTTTAATTAATGTACTGGCCGGAACTCTGATAATTATATTTTTGGGTTTTACTGTCTATAAGTACGCTTATAATAAAAAGGCAGAAATGATGCTGGGGATTGACCATCATGTTCAGAAGGCTGAATGGGGGGAAGTCCTCAAGCTATCAGACAAGTATCCTGGTTTTAATACTTTGGTAATTTATTATACAAATATTGCATTATACAAAAACGGGCGACTACTTGATAAAATGTTCAACTACCCCCAGATAGGTTCAATGGGATTGAGACTGCAATGGGTACGTAACCTGAATCTCTTCTTCGGTGGGGAACTGTTCTACAATCTTTCTTATAACAATGAATCTATTCATTGGGCATTCGAAGCTCTTGTGGCAAAAGGATTAAATCCAAGATCATTAAAAAGACTGATTGTAGGATGTATAGTAAATGAAAATTATAATATTGCAGATAAGTATATTAATATTTTAAGCAAGTCACTTTTTTACAGAGAATGGGCTCAGAAACATAAATTATATTTATCTGATCCGGCTTTGGCTAAAAACGACTCCGAAATATCCAGAAGCATTGAATTACGGGTTGATTCAAATTTCTTTTCAGAAGTCAGCGGTATGAATCTGGAAGATCTCCTGTCAAACCATCCTGAAAATAAAATGGCTTACGAATATTTAATAGCATCAATGCTTCTCGATAAAAACCTTGATGGATTTGCCAAAGCCATTCTCAGTCTTAAAAATTACGGCTATACCAGGTTGCCTGTTCATATTGAAGAAGCATTGATTTTTTATAATTTTTATGAAAGACAGAATGTAATACCAGCGGGATTCTCTTTCAGACCGGAAACAATAACAAAGTTTAATGCTTATGCAACCACTTATACGAGATTCAGAAGCGATCGTACAGCTGCTGCAAATGTACTGAAAAATAAGTATGGGAATACATATTGGTACTATCTCCAATTCATTAACAACTGACTATGATGATGATGAAAAAGAAAAGATACTTAAGGATTGCTAAAATCTGTTTGATCAATTTTTTGGTGATTTTTGCTTTCTCATCCTGCAGACAGAAATTGCCTGATTTTACAGAATCAAATGAAGATATTGCTCTTGATCCTGATTATAAATCAGTTACAATACCTCCAAATATTGCACCTCTGAATTTCAGGATAAAAGAGAATGCAGATCGCTATTTAGTCAGGTTTTATAATGCGAATGGCATTGATTTCATAATTCATTCCAAAAATGGCAGTATAAAGATCCCGATGAAGAAATGGAGGCGTTTATTATCGGCCTCAGTTTCAAAAGAAATCTATATGGATATCATAGTCAAAAGATCTCACCAATGGCAAAAATTCAATACGATTACTAATTATATTGCACCCGATTCAATAGATAAATATTTGGTTTACAGACTGATTGATCCGGAATTTGAGACCTGGAATGTGATGGGTCTCTATCAGCGAAATCTTGAGAATTTCAGGGAAGTACCACTCCTCTTGAACAGGGTAAGTGACGGGAATTGCATGAATTGTCATACATTCTGCAAAAACAGCAGCAGTATTATGACATTCCACATGAGGGGGCCACATTCAGGCACTGTAATATTCCGTGATAATAAACTGACAAAAATAAATACAAGTACAGATAGTACAATTGCCCCGGGAATGTATCCTGCATGGCATCCCTCGGGTAATTATATTGCTTTCACTAATAACAGAATTGTACAGAGTTATCATGCAATACCGGGAAGAACAGTTGAAGTTTTCGATACTCTTTCAAATATTGTGGTATATGATGTAAATAAGAATATAATTACAAGTTGCCAGACTCTGTCAGATCCTGACCGGCTTGAAACATTTCCCACATGGTCGCCTGATGGGTGTTATCTCTATTATTGTTGTGCTGATAAACATTTTATTAGAAGGCCGGATTATGAGAGTTTTATGGATGCACATAGCCGGATGCGGTATGATCTCATGCGTATTTCTTTTGATGAGGAAAATTGTACTTTCGGAGAGGCTGATACAGTACTTAAAGTATCGGATCAGATTAGCAGTGTATCATTTCCCAGGATATCGCCGGATGGTAGATACCTCCTTTTTTGTAAATCAGAACATGGAAATTTATCTATCTGGCATCCTGAAACTGACCTTTACATGCTTGATCTTGTTACAGGTAAAGTCTCCCGGCCGGATATAAACAGTGACAAGTCGGATAGCTTTCATACCTGGTCATCTTCAGGAAGATGGATAGTGTTCAGCAGCCGGCGCGATGATGGCTTGTTGTATACAAGACCCTATTTTGCCTATTTTGATTCATCGGCACAGACACATAAACCTTTTGTATTACCTCAGAAAAGGACGGAATTCTATTTAAATATAATGAAGTCGTTTAACCTGCCTGAACTGGTCACTTCACGAATTGAGTTAAATCCAAGAAAATTTGCCGGTATAATAAAGGCCCAGGCAGTAGACGTAAAGTACCGGTCTTTTTATACCAGAGATGAAAAACAAATTGCATCTACTGAGCCTGATAAAAGTATGCTTCCTGAACCATAATACAAATACGGCTGAAGAATAATGTTAAAGACAGTAATGTATTTTTTATATTTATATTAATCTGTGCACTGAAAACCTAATGTTTAACCAAATAAATACTTACAAATGAATGCAAAAATATTTCGAACATGTTTTTTTATTCTTTCCTGCCTGGCAATAATGGCTTTTATGCCTGGTAGCGAAAGTGCTAAAAAACCCATTTATCTGAACACGGCTTATTCTTTTGAAGAAAGAGCTGCTGATCTGGTATCAAGACTAACCTTAGAGGAAAAGCAAAGTCTGCTGGGTAATAGTATGCCAGCTGTTCCTCGTCTGGGTATTAATGCCTATAATGTATGGGGTGAAGCTCTTCACGGTGTAGTTGGGATGTTTAATCCGAATGCCGGAGCCGCAACTTCTTTCCCAAGCAGCGCCTCGCTGGGATCTGCCTGGGATCCTGACCTTATGGAACTTGAGACTTCGGTTATTTCCGATGAGGCCAGGGCATTCAATTACACGGTGATTTCAAACCTTACTTACTGGTCGCCTGTTGTGGAACCTGTAAGAGATCCACGGTGGGGAAGGACAGGTGAGTCTTTTGGTGAGGATCCATTCCTTATTTCAGAGATTGGAGGTGGTTTTGTTCGCGGCATGATGGGTAATGACCCGGTTTATCTGAAATCTGTGCCCTGTGGTAAACATTATTTTGCCAACAACAGTGAATTCGACCGTCATGTCAGCAGTTCCGACATGGACGACAGGGACATGAGGGAATTTTATCTGTTACCTTATAAGAACCTGATAGAAAAAGATAAATTGCCAAGTATCATGACCTGTTACAATGCCGTAAACGGAATACCAATGTCAGCAAAAAGATTTTATGTCGATACAATAGCCAGAAAAACATATGGATTAGATGGTTATGTTACAGGCGACTGCGGAGCAATTGAAGACATTGAGACAGGTCATTTCTATGCTGAAACAAGTGCCGAAGCTGTAGCTATGGGATTAAAAACTGGTGTAGATACCGACTGTGGCAGTTATTATCAAGCCTATGCTCTCGAAGCGCTTGAAAAAGGTCTTATTACTGAAGCAGATATGGATCTGGCACTTGTTAATATTTTTACTATTCGAATGAGGCTGGGTGAATTTGATCCTAAAGGTAAGGTGCCATATGCATATATTCAGCCTGATGTGGTCAATTGTCCTGGTCATATTTTACTTGCAGAGGAGGTGGCAACACGAACCCCGGTTCTATTAAAGAACAATGTAGTTACCAAAACAAGCAGCAAAGCTCTTCCAATAGCAGCTGATAAGATTAAGAAAATTGCGGTAATAGGTCCAATGTCAGATAGGGTTGAACTTGGCCCATATTCAGGAAGACCTGAACAGGAAAATATGATTACCCCTCTTGCAGGAATAAAGAACTATCTGGCAGAAAGAGGTTTGTCAGCCGAAGTGGTATCCAGTACCGGTGCAAACACGGCAAACATGAGCAATTTATTTTTTGTTCTCGATTATGAGATTGTAAGGAATGATGGCTCAACAACGAAATATGATGCCACAAAGTTTTCATCATCAGCTGAAGGAATAACAATTGGATCAGGTATGAGCGATGAAAATTCAGTAAGGACCATTAAAGACGGTGACTGGACAGAATACACCGGAGTGGATGTAACAAATATTGAGAAGATGAACATCAGATTAAATATTCCTGCACACGGTGGAACAATTGAGGCCAGAATAGGTTCTGTTACGGGAAATGTGCTTGCAACGTTTGATGCATCCGGTGCAGTAGATGGAAGAATGGGTGGACCTTTCGGAGGAGCCAGAACAATTGAAGGTAAGATCAATAAGCTTGGATTAACCGGCCCTCAGACATTGTACCTTGTTTACCGTTCATCTGCAAATGCTCCTATTGATAAAGAAACAATTTCAATGGCTGAATCGGCAGATGTTGTAGTAGTCTTTACCGGTACCGATGATCAGACTGCGGGAGAGGAAGGTGACAGGCTAACACTTGTTTTACCGGGTAACCAGTATGATCTTATCAACTCTGTGGCAGAAGTTAATCCAAATACCATTGTTGTTATTCAGGCACTCGGAATGGTGGAAGTGGAACAATTCAAAGATAATCCCAATGTGGCAGGTATAATATGGACTGGCTTCAACGGCCAGGCTCAGGGTACTGGAATGGCCAGAATTCTTTTTGGTGATGTGAATCCCGGTGGAAAACTTAATGCCACCTGGTACAAATCGGTCAATGATCTTCCTCCTATCACCGACTATAATCTAAGAGGCGGGGAAGGCAAGAATGGAAGAACATACTGGTACTTTAAAAAGGATGTTTCATATGAATTTGGTTACGGGCTATCATATACCACCTTTGAATACAGTAATTTCAGCATCAGCAGAAATGATATCACACCTAATGATAAAATTACTATAAATGTAGATGTTAAAAACACAGGAAATGTTGATGGAGATGAAGTCGTTCAGGTATATATGAAGACTCCCGATAGTCCTGCTTCACTTGATAGGCCGATAAAGAGGCTGAAAGGTTTCAAGAGAGTAACTATACCAGCAGGACAGACCAGAACAGTATCGATCGACATTAATTGTCCGGATCTGTGGTTCTGGGATCAGGAAAATGACAGGATCACATTTGATCAGGGCAGATATGTATTTGAGATTGGTTCCTCATCAAAAGATATCAGGGGACAGGTTGAAGCAACAATGAGCGGCTCCTTCAAGTCAGTTTTGAAGACAGTAGTGGCAGAGTGCGGTAAGGTGGTTTTGAGGCCGGGGAATACAGTTCAAACGAGTGTAACTGCAGCAATGTCGGATGACAGTTTCTATAACATTAAAGATGCAAAAGTAACCTATAAGAGTAACAATCCGGCAGTGGCCAGTGTAGATGAAAAGGGATTTGTAACTGCGAATGGAGTAGGCACTGCATCAATTTTTGCATATGTTACAATCGATGGTAAAACTGTATCTGACAGTTATCCTTTGAAAGTAATGCCTGATCTGAAACCGGCCAGCATCAGTGTAAATGGGAAGATACTATCCGGATTCAATCCTGATGTCCATAGTTACAGTTTTCTGATTTCTTCAGCTTCGGCAAAAGCACCTGAAGTAACGGCAACTCCTGCAGGAGATAATATTTCAGTTGACATAATACAGGCTAATAGTGTGCCGGGAACCGCTGTAGTAACACTTACAGATAAAGTTACGATAGAAAGGAATTACTATTATGTAAACTTTGGAACAAAGTCAGTAAATGATGAATTCAATACCACGACACTTGGCAAACAGTGGAGCTGGGTAAGGGAAAATCCTGATAACTGGAGTCTTTCGAAAAAAACAGGATCACTGACCATTACTTCTGAAGAAGGAGATATTCAGGCAGCAAACAATAATGCTGTAAATATCCTTTTGCAAAGTGCTAACAATGACTGGACAATTGAATCAAAGCTCATATTCTCAAGAAGACCGTCAGGCTTTAGTCAGCATGGCGGATTACTGGCCTACCAGGATGATGATAATTATATCAAACTTGTTTACAGTGTGGGTGGTGACAGAAGAGGTTTTGGTGGATTTGGAAGACAAGGCCAGAGCGGATCAATGTTGCTTGTTACAGAGGAGGATGGATACCAGCAAAATGCAGCAATGCTTAGCATGGCAGATATAATTAAGGATAACAATACACTCTTTCTGAAATTCGAAAAGAAAGGCACTCTTTATACTGCTTCAGTTTCATCAGATGGAAAGAACTTCAAAAACATAGGTAGTACAGACATAATGCTGAAAGATATCAAGGCCGGTATAATGGTATGTGAAGGAGTTCCTGATCCAAGATTTGCCAGATATATGAATATGCCAGGAATGCCTCAGCAACAAAGAGAGCCTGAAACACCATTCGAATTATCATGCGATTACTTTCATATTAAAAACAAAGGTTTGAAATAGATTTTTACGGTATCCTGAAAAGATAGGATACATACGAACATTGATTAAAAGAAAACAGTTTGAAACCTCCATGTTTTAAACACAAATAAGCATGAATATAATTCAGATCATGGAGGTTCTCCCGCTGAGCGGGACAAGCTATGTGACCATTAAGATAAATTATATACACATGAAAAAATTAGTTCTGAGAAAAGGTCTTTTTATATTGCTATTTTCTTTATTGGTTATATTTATTAACACATGTAAAACTGATACAAAAAGACCTGTTTACCTTGATACCAGTTACTCTTTCGAAGAGAGGGCTGCAGACCTGGTATCACGATTTTCCATTGAAGAGAAGCAGAGCCTTCTTGGTAATACAATGGCTTCTGTTCCCCGGCTTGGCGTCAATACCTATTATGTCTGGGGGGAAGCTCTTCATGGAGTAGTCCAGATGTTTAATCCTTACGCTGGTGAAGCAACATCATTCCCCAGCAGTGCAGCTTTGTCAGCTTCATGGGATCCGGATTTAATGCAACGTGAAGCAAAAGCTATATCCGATGAAGCACGAGCATTTAATAATCCGGTAATAGCTAATCTTACTTACTGGTCGCCAGTAGTAGAGCCTATTAGGGATCCGAGATGGGGAAGAACAGCTGAAACGTATGGAGAGGATCCTTTTCTAATTTCCAGGATTGGCAGTGGTTTTGTTAGTGGTATGATGGGAGATGATCCTGTTTATCTGAAAACTGTTCCCTGCGGGAAGCATTATTTCGCAAACAACAGTGAATTCAACCGCCATATAAGCAGCTCCAATATGGACGACAGGGACATGAGGGAATTTTATCTGTTACCTTATAAGAACCTGATAGAAAAAGATAAACTGCCAAGTATCATGACCTGTTACAATGCAGTGAATGGAATACCGATGTCAGCCAACAAATATCTTGTTGACACAATAGCCCGAAAGACATACGGATTAAATGGTTATATAACGGGCGATTGCGGTGCCATCCAGGATATTCAGACAGGTCATTTATATGTCAAAACTGCGGCTGAAGCAACAGCTTATGGTTTGAAATCCGGAGTAGATACCGACTGTGGAAGTGTTTACCAGACGAGCGCTATCGAGGCTTTGAATCAAGGTCTGATCACTGAAGCTGATATAGACCTGGCTCTAGTAAATATGTTTACAATAAGAATGAGAATAGGGGAATTCGATCCTGTTTCATCGGTACCCTATTCCTCTATTGACACCAGTGTAGTCAATTCTCCGAAACATGTAGCCCTGGCTGCTGAGGTGGCCACGAAAACACCTGTCTTGTTAAAAAATAACCTTACGAAAAACTCAGATAAGAAAATTCTTCCACTTAATGCATCTGAGCTTAAGAAATTAGCGCTGATCGGGCCTCAGACAGACAAGGTTGAACTGGGACCTTATTCGGGAACACCGCTTGAAAAGAACAAGGTGACTCCGTTGGAAGGTATTAAGAACCTTCTGGCCACAAAGGGTGCAACAACAGAAGTTGTTTATAATGAGGGAGCTAATACTGTGAGTAATAGTAACCTCTTCAATGTCTATTGGTTTGAAGTTGTCAGGAAGGATGGAGCTGCTAAAAGATATGATGCATCACAACCCTCAGCCACTTCAGAAGGAATAACAATCGGCTCCGGAATAACGCCACAGAAATCTGTTAAAAGCATTGTTGACGGAGACTGGACATCATACAGAAATGTAAATATCTCCGGTATAGAAAAGATAAACCTTTTTATCACAATACCTGGTGACGGTGGATATGTGGAATTCAGGGTAGGTTCACCTGCAGGGGCGTTACTTGCCACAATTGACGCCAAAGGAACGATGGGAATGAGTGCATTAATGCCAAAAACTCTTACTGCAGAAGTCAATAAGATGGGGGTCTCAGGCAACCAGACTATTTGCCTCGTTTACCGTGCTCCTGAAAAACCACCGATAAGCAAAGAGACAATTGATCTGGCTGCATCATCAGATGTGGTAATCCTGTTTGTAGGAACAGATGACAAGACATCCAATGAGGAAGCCGACAGACTGACACTTGATCTGCCTGGTAACCAGTATGAACTGATTGATGCTGTAGCAGCCGTTAATCCTAATACTATTGTTGTAATGCAGACACATGGAATGGTTGAGGTCGACAGGTTTAAGGATAATCCCAATATTCCAGGAATAATCTGGACAAGCTTCAATGGTCAGGCACAGGGTACTGCAATGGCAAATATTCTTTTTGGCGATGCCAACCCTGGAGGGAAGCTTAGTTCGACATGGTTCAGATCAATGAATGATATCCCTCCAATTACAGATTATAACCTTCGGGGGGGAGAAAACCGGAATGGAAGGACATTATGGTATTTCAACAAGGATGTATCATACGAGTTCGGCTATGGGCTATCATATACCACCTTTGAATACAGTAATTTCAGCATCAGTAAAAATACTATAACACCCAACGATAAGATTACTGTAAATGCAGATGTTAAAAACACAGGAAGTGTCGATGGAGATGAAGTGGTACAGGTGTACGTGAGAACACCAGATAGCCCCGCATCGCTTGAACGGCCTATAAAAAGACTGAAAGGTTTTCAGAGGCTTACTATCGGAGCAGGGCAAACAGAAACAGTTTCGATTGACATAGATTGTTCTGATCTGTGGTTCTGGGATGATGAAAATGACAGAATCACTTTTGACGAGGGAGAATATATTTTTGAAATTGGTTCCTCTTCAAAGGATATCAGGGGACAGGCAGAGGCAATGATGAGCGGCAACTTCAATCCGGTGTTGAAGACTGTAGTGGCAGAATGCGGTAAAGTAGTGTTAAGACCTGGAAATACGGTTCAGACAAGCGTCACTGCAGCTATGTCGGACGACAGTTTCTATAATATTGAAGATGCTCAGGTAACCTATTCAAGCAATAATCCGGCAGTGGCAAGTGTTGATGAAAATGGACTTGTAACAGCCGTTGGAACCGGGGTGGCAACAATTACTGCCGAAGTTACAGTCGATGGAATGACAAAAGCGGATGGATATCCTCTTAAGGTAATGGCTGATCTTACACTTGCATCTATTGAAATGAACGATGTTAAAATAGAAAACTTCAATCCTGATATCCATGCTTATAGTTTTCTGACCGAAGATATTTCTGCAAAACCTCCAATAATAAACGCTGTACCCGCAGTTGAGGGAATGTTGACCACTATTACTCAGGCAAATTCAATTCCTGGTACGGCATTAATAGTACTTGAAGATGATATCTCCGGGCAGACAGGCACCTATGCAGTCAATTTCGGTACTCCCTCTTACAGCGATAATTTTTATTCTGATTTGCTGAAGGAACAGTGGAGCTGGATCAGGGAAAATCCAGATAACTGGAGTCTTTTGGAATCACCGCGTAATCTTACAATTACTGCACACAAAGGAGACCTGAAAGGATCAACCAATAATGCTGAAAACATCCTGCTGCAGAGTGCCAATACAGACTGGCTGGTGGAAACAAGGATTGAATTTTCCAAAAGGCCATCAAAAACCGACCAGCAGGGAGGAATTATAGCCTATCAGGATGACGATAATTATGTGAAACTTGTTTATATCTATTCGAGTAAAGGATTTATGGGCGGTGATGAGTATATTGAGCTTCTCGTCGAAAGAGAAGGAGCTCAGTACTCAGCAGGCAACATAAAGACAATCGGAGTGATACCTGATGACCTCT
>Ga0272441_10006277_pt1 | contig 20044 bp, 12 predicted proteins | sample SSMProp6N_FD_193582 | JGI IMG/M metagenome (GOLD analysis project Ga0272441, IMG submission 193582) | Marine sediment archaeal communities from Little Sippewissett salt marsh, Falmouth, MA, United States - SSM-Prop-6N | ecosystem: Environmental > Aquatic > Marine > Wetlands > Sediment ...
GTCGGGAGGGCTGAAAAGGGGTCGGGAGTCGTTTCTGGGAAGTAAGAACCGCAATTCCCGTGCACGGATCGAAGAAGACGCCGGACCAGTTCTGTATTGCGGGCTGAAAAAGACTCCCGACCCCTTTTCTGATTTGACGCGTTGTGGAGTGAGCAACGGCCGATGGCGACAGACAAGCTGCAAATCCTGAGCCTCCCGGTCGCCGAGCAGGCCTATTCCTGCCACTCCTGCGCGAACTGCTGCCGGAGCTTCGCCATCCCGCTGATGGAAGATGACCTGGAGAAGATCCGGCGGCAGAAATGGGAAACGAAACTCGGCCGGCCCGTGACGATCGTCTTCCGCGGCGCAACGTACCTCGCCCAGGAGGATGACGGCTCGTGCGTGTTCCTGATGGAAGACAATCGCTGCCGCATCCACGCCGAGCACGGCTTGTCGGAGAAGCCGCTGGCGTGCCAGCTTTATCCGTTTCATCTCACGCCGACGACCGAAGGGGTGGCGATGGGATTGAACTTCGCCTGCCCCTCGGTGATGGAGAGCAAGGGGGCCGCCCTGCCGGCGCATCTGGATGATCTGAAGCGGCTGGCGGGGAAATTGCCGCAACTGGCATCGACATCCCGCCCGCCCCATCTCAATCACCAGCGCCGGGCGACCAGCGCCGAACTCAAAGCGCTGACATCATCGACGGACGGCTGGCTCGCCGATCGCGGGCACGGACTCCGGACACGTCTCGACGGCCTGGCGTGGATCATTCAGTCCCTGGCGCAGGCCAGGCTCCAAGCGGTGCGCGATGAGCGCTTCGGCGAACTGCTCGATCTTCTCTTCGGCGTCCTGCCGGGCGAACTGGACCTGCTGCCGATCGAGCCGGCCACGAAACGCCAGAGAAAGATGCTTCGACAATCGGTCTTCGCGCGGGCCGAGGAGGTGAAGCTGCATCAGATCGCCGCGCGCCGCCGGCTGCCCACCGTGCTGAGCCAACTCAGGCGCAGCCGACGGTTCGGCGCCGGCCGCGGGCTCGCGCCGCGGCTGGGCGACGACTGGCCGGCAACGGTCGCCCTCGAAGCGGTCGAACAGGTCAAGGGGGCCGATGACGCGGCCGAAGCCGAGGCCATCGACGAGCTGGTCACGCGTTATCTTCGATGCTGCCTGCTGGGGGCGCGCTACTGGGGAGCCGGCTACTATGGCTGGCCCGTGGTGGCGGGCCTGACGGCGCTGCTGGTGAACGTGGCCGCGACGGGCTGGCTGGCCCGCCTCTTCGCGGCCGGCGAAGGACGCTTCTCGATCGGCCTGACCGAAGCGCGCCAGGCCCTGGCGCGGGTGGATCGCCATGCCGGGCGCGCCCCGTGGCTGGGTTCGGCCAGCGAGCGGCTTCGCCTGCGCTACCTCCAGCAGGATGACGGCCTGCGCCGCCTCCTCCAGACCTACGCCGTCACCTGAAAAAGGGGTCGGGAGTCGTTTCTGCGGATGCTCCGCACACGCCGGTCATCTCTGAGGCTCCTGGCAGTTGAACTCGTGATGGAGCAAGGTGAGAATGCAGCGGCAAACCGGAGTTGGAGTGGCGCATCAAGTGGTGAGTTCAGTGGACGATCCTCGAAGATGTCCGGTGCTGTGCGCATCAGAAATGCGACTCCCGACCCCTTTTGTCTCAGGAGGAGTAAACGGCCCATGAAAGCCGAGGCGGAAGGTCGGCGCAGAATCGCTCCCCGCGCATTCACACTTGTCGAGCTGCTCATCACGATCGGCGTCATCATCATCCTGACCGCGGTGACCGTTTCGGCCACGGTGGCCCTGGTGCGTCGGGCGGAGGTCGACCGCACGCGGACGGTGCTGAAGCTGCTGGACATGGCGCTGGCCGAATGGCAGGCCCAGGCGGGCCGGACGCTGAGCTGGGGGGCCAATCCCCTGCCCCCGAACCCGCCGATCTTCGACATCGGCGACGGCACGCCGCACGTCTTCACCGTCTCGGAAGTGCTGCGCCGGATCGGCGCAAACGATGCGGTCAAGACCATCCTGGCCCGGATCGACCCTGACCTGACCTACGTCTACCAGCAGTCCGAGCCCATCCCGCCGTGGCTGCCGACCGCGCCCGATCCGGATGATCCGGACCCGTTCCTGGACATGGCGAACCCGCGCTATCTCGTCGAGAGCGGCCTTGCGAACGGCTCGGTGGCGGTTCTTGACGCCTGGGGCTTGCCCATCCGGGCCGTGCACCCCGGCCGGCTGCACGAAGAGGGCGATGCCGGTCAGCCGGACGTGGACGGGACGATCTTCCTCTGCGATGCGAACTCCGACGGGTGGAACGAGCAGATCTACGGCCGGGCGGAGAGCCGCCGGCTGTATTTCGTCTCGGCCGGGCCGGACGGCAAGTTCGGGAATCTCGGCTCGGCCGATGAGAGAATGCGCGGGCAGGCCGAGGACAACCTGTATTCGTACCGGGTGGGGAAGCCATAGGAGGGCCGGGGATCTGGCGGGGCGCTTCGAGGAGGCACGGGCTGGGGTGGGCGGCGGCGATACAACGACAGATCCATCCGCATTCGGGGCCAGGGCGGGCGCGGACTCCTTTTTTCCGCACAATCTTCCTGTCCCACCCTGGACGGCTTGCCATTCCCGCCGCGGCAGCGATACTCAGCGCGACCGCCCGCATAGACCCGCAACCGTCTTTCGGAAGGGATTCCTGATGGCGACCATCCACGCAGCCGACACTATCTCACGGATGACTCGGGAGTACGGAATGGACCGAACAAACGCCAACGTGTCGCCGCCGGAGCTGTTCGGCTCGCTCACGTTCACTGGCGACGTGCTGCTGAAGCGCCTGCCGGCGGACGTGTTCGACAAGCTCCAGCAGACGATCAAGCACGGGGCGACGCTGGACTCGAATATCGCCAACACGGTGGCCCTGGCGGTGAAGGACTGGGCCGCCGAGCACGGGGCGACGCATTACTGCCACTGGTTCCAGCCCCTGACGGGCACGACGGCGGAGAAGCACGACGCCTTCCTCAGCCCGGACGGAAACGGCGGGGCGATCAGCAAGTTCTCAGGCGACCAGCTCATCCTCGGCGAGCCGGACGCCTCCAGCTTCCCCTCCGGGGGGATCCGTGACACCTACGAGGCCCGCGGGTACACGGCCTGGGACGCCACGAGCCCGGCGTTCATTCTCAAGACGGCCGACGGGGCGACGCTGTGCATCCCCAGCGTGTTCGTCTCCTATCACGGCGAGGCCCTGGACAAGAAGACCCCCCTGCTCCGCTCGATCCAGGCGGTGCAAGAGCAGGCGATGCGCATCCTCCGCATCTTCGGGACGGACCAGAGCGTGTCGCGCATCATCACCACCCTCGGCTCGGAGCAGGAGTATTTCCTCGTCGATCGGGACTTCTACAACCGCAGGCCGGACCTGCAGATCTGCGGCCGGACGCTGATCGGCGCCCCGCCGCCGAAGGGTCACCAGCTCGATGACCACTACTTCGGGGCGATCCCCGAGCGGGTGATGGCGTTCATGACGGAGTCGGAGCGCCGGCTGTGCGAGCTGGGGATCCCGGTGAAGACGCGGCACAACGAGGTCGCCCCGGGCCAGTACGAGATCGCCCCGACCTTCGAGAGCGCCAACATCGCCGCCGATCATCAGATGCTCACCATGCACATCCTCCAGACGGTGGCCGGGCATCACGGCTTCGTCTGCCTGCTGCACGAGAAGCCCTTCGCGGGCATGAACGGCTCGGGCAAGCATAACAACTGGGCGCTGGCCACCGACACCGGGCTGAACCTGCTGGACCCGCGGGAGGAAGCGCACACGAACATGCAGTTCCTCGTCTTCCTCCTGGCGGTGATCCGGGCGGTGGATCTGCACGCAGACCTGCTCCGCGCCTCGATCAGCGGCGCGGGCAACGACCACCGGCTGGGCGCCAACGAGGCGCCGCCCGCCATCATCTCGATCCACCTGGGCGAGATGCTCTCGGACATCCTCGATCAGCTCGAAAAGGGCGAGCCGAAGAGCACCAAGCGCCGCGATTCCCTGCACCTGGGCGCCCGCACGCTGCCGCAGATCCCGCGACACGGCAGCGACCGCAACCGCACGAGCCCCTTCGCGTTCACGGGCAACAAGTTCGAGTTCCGGGCGGTGGGCTCGATGTCCACCATCGCCTGGCCGAACACGGTGCTGAACACGATCGTGGCCGAGTCGCTGGATTACATGGCCGCACAACTGGAGCGCCGCGCGGGCCAGAGCCACACGCCTCGGAAGCTCGAGACCGCCGTCAAGGCGCTGCTGAAAGACGTGGTCAAGAAGCATCGCCGCATCGTCTTCGACGGTGACAACTACTCGGCGGCCTGGCACAAGGAGGCCGAAGAGCGCGGTCTGCCCAATCTCCACACCACCGTGGATGCCCTGCCGGCGCTGAAGAGTCGCGAGGCGATGAACCTCTTCGCCAAGTACGGCGTGCTGAACAACCGCGAGCTGAAGGCGCGGGTGGACGTGCTCTTCGAGAAGTACAACACGATCCGCGACATCGAGGCCCGCACCCTGTCCTCCATGCTCAAGACGCACGTCATGCCGGGGGCGGTTCGCTATCAGACCGAGCTGGCCGAGGCCGTCGCCGCCACCCGGTCGGCGGGGCTGGAGAGCCCGGACACCGAGGGTCGGCTGAAGTCGCTCATCGAGGTGATCGGCGAGCTGGGGGCGGCGATCGCCGCCGTGGAGAAGGCCGCGGCGAGCCACCCGGCCGAGGCCGAGCGCCGGGCCCGGCACGTGCGGGACAAGCTGATGCCGGCCATGGACCGGGCGCGGGCGGCCTCGGATGCCCTGGAGGAGATCATCCCCGATGATCTGTGGCCGCTGCCGACCTATGCGGAGATGCTTTTCGTCCGCTGACGGGGCGGAGCGTGTCGGCAGAACCATGAACCGGCTCGTCTTCCCGCGCCGACGGAGTATGCTGATGACTTTGATGTTGCCTGGGGCCGTGTCGCCGCGGGAAAGGGCCCGTCGGCGCCACCGGCCCGCGGAGGACGGCGATGCGGATCATTCGCTTCCTCGGTGAAGACGGTCGCGTGCACCATGGCGAAGAGCACGGCGACGGGTCGGCCACGGTGCTGCTTGATCCGATGGGCGTCCTCGGCACGCCCGATCCGGAGTTGCGGCAGGAGCTGTTCCGCGGCAAACACGCCCTCATCGCCGATGACGATGAGAACATGCGGCGGATGATGGCCACGGTGTTGACCAAGGTCGGCTGCGAGTGCACCGTCGTCGCCGACGGGGCCGAGGCGATCAGCGCAATCCGCAGCGAACCGCTGGACCTGGTCGTCTCCGACATCATCATGCCGCATCACAACGGCTACGAAATCTTCGCCGCCGCCCGGCAACGGCGGGAGAACATTCCCATCCTGCTCGTCACGGGTTTCGGCTACGACCCCGGCCACACGCTGCTGCGCGCCTCGCGGGAAGGCCTGGCCGCCGTGCTCTACAAGCCTTTCACCCCCCAGCAGCTCCTGGACGAACTGGACAAGGCCATCCATGCCGCGCTGAAGTGCCCGGCCGACGCCCTGCTTCGCTCCGACCAGCGCCTGATGATCCGAAGCGTGCTGGCGCCGCTGGAGCCCCGGGCCATCATTCGCGTCGGCCCTGATTCCCGCCGCGGCGATGCGGCGACTCAGGCCGCCGCGGCCGGTGAACTGGATGTCTTCCTCAGGCCGAGCACCGCGGTGACCTGCTCGGGCCGGGCGATCCCGGTGCCGGATCCGGCGGACGGCGAATCGCGTCTTGAGTACCACGGCGAACTGGCGATCATCATCGGCGCCACCGCCCGCGATCTCGGTGAGGAAGAGGCTCGGCGCAGCGTGCTCGGCTACACCGCCGCCTTCGATGTGGTGGCGCGGCGCGGCCGGCCGGGCCGCGAGCCGGCAGAATGGGATCTCGACGAAGGCCCCGCCCCGCCCTGTTCCCTCGGCCCGGCCCTCGTCACCTGCACCGAAATCGACGCCCCCGACCGACTCGGGATCCGAACCACCGTCAACGACACGGCCGTCCGAGACGGGTCGACCGCCGACCTCGGCCGCGGCATTGAATCGCTGATCAGCAAGCTGAGCCGGCAGATGACGCTCCTGCCCGCCACGGTCATCCTCGTCGGCCCGCGGGCGGCGGGCTTGGCGCCGGCGGCGGCGGTCTCGCTCAAGCCCGGCGACGAGGTGGCCGTCGAGATTGATGGCATCGGCCGTCTCGTGAACCGTCTCGTGGCGACTTGACGCTCCGCCCGGTCCGCGGGTAACAGGATCGACGCATGACACTTCGCACGAAAACGATCATCATCATCGGCGTGACGCTGGTCGGCCTCGTCGTCGTGCTGTGTCTGATCAGCAACCCGATCGTTCTGGAAGGATTCGCCGAGGTCGAGGAACGGCAGGTCCAGTGCTGTGTACGGCAGGCGCTGAGCGGGCTGGAGACCGACGAAGTGCTCAACACGCTGGCCAGTGATTACGCCGGCTGGAACGACACCTATGCCTTCATATCCTCCGGCGACGAGGCGTACATCCGCTCGAACCTCGTCGACTCCACCTTTCTCGACACCCGACTCAACCTGATGGTGTTCGTGGACAGCGCCGGCCGAACCGTGTTCGCCAAGGCCGTCGATCTCGAGCTGGGGCGCCATGTCGACGTCCCGGCGCCCTTCACGAACGTGGCGGAGACCGTCCCCCAACTGCTGAATCACCCGGACACGCGCAGCGCCATCAACGGCATCGTGATGGTCGGCGAGAAGGCCATGCTGGTCACCTCGCATCCGATCCTCACCAGCGAGAAGACCGGCCCCATCCGCGGCAGCCTCATTATGGGCCGCTATCTCGACGAAGAACGCCTGCAGCAGTTACCCCTGGCCACGGGCTTCGCCCTCCACGTGGAGACGATCGGCGAGCGGCCGCTGCCGGAACCGGCCCAGGCCGCGCTGGCGGCGCTGGAGGGCGGCGCAATGGAATGCGTGCAGCCGCTCACCGACCACGCCATCGCCGGCTACGGCCTCCTCCGCGACGTCTTCGGCCGGCCCGCCCTGCTCCTGCGCGTGGACTCCAGCCGCGACATCTATCAGCAGGGTCGACGCACGTTTTCCTATTTCCTCCTCGCCGTGATCCTCATCGGACTCGGCATCGGGGCCATGGCCCTTCTGCTGCTGGAACGTTTCGTGCTGCGGCGCATCCTGCGCATGAGCGGCCTGGTCAGCGAGATCGGGGCACGGGGCGACCCTTCCGCGCGCCTGCTCGTGCGCGGCCGGGACGAGGTGTGCAGCCTCGCCACCACCATCAACGAGACCCTTGAGGCACTCGAGCAATCCCAGGGCGCCCTGCAGTACATCGGCAAGCACGCCCGGTGCATCCTCTGGTCGGCCATGATCCAGGAGACCGCCGACGGGCGCTTCAAGTGGGATTTCAGCATACAGGACGAGGACGCGGCCCAGCGCGTCCTGCCCCTGGACGTCTTCCACGGCGGCTCCTATGCCCATGCCTGGAAGCGCAGCATCCACAAGGAAGATTACGAGCGCCTCCAGCAGACGCCGATCGACGCGATCCGGGCCGGGCAGTCCGCCTACCGCCAGGAGTTCCGTCTCCGGGGCAAGGACAAATCCGACCACTGGATCCAGGAGGAAGTCGACATCGAGCAGATCGCGCCCGATCGATGGCGCCTCGTCGGCGTGTGCACCGATCTCACCGCGCGCAAGCGCGCCGAGGAGGAACTCCAGCGGGCCCGCGACGCGGCCCTGGAGGTCTCGCGAATGAAGAGCGAGTTCCTCGCCAACATGAGCCATGAGATCCGCACGCCGATGAACGGCATCGTGGGCATGACGGAGCTGCTCCGCGACACGCAGCTCACCGATGAGCAGCGCGAATACCTGGACCTGATCAACACCTCGGCCGACGTCCTGCTCCGCGTCATCAACGACGTGCTGGACTTCTCGAAGATCGAGGCCGGCCGGCTCGACCTCGACACCGACGACTTCTCCCTCCGCCACAGCGTCGGCGACGCCCTGAGCTTCCTCGCCGTCCGCGCCCATCAGAAGGGGCTGGAACTGGCCTGGGACGTGGAGCCGGCGGTGCCCGACGCCCTCTTCGGCGATCCGGTCCGCCTCCGCCAGATCCTGGTCAACCTCGTCGGGAACGCCATCAAGTTCACCGAGGAGGGCGAAGTGGTCGTGCGCGTGTCCTCCGAGCCCGTCACCGAGCGGCAGGTCTACCTGCACTTTGCCGTCTCCGACACCGGCGTCGGCATTCCGGAAGAGAAGCGGCAACTTATCTTCCGCGCCTTCGCCCAGGCCGACAGCTCCACCACGCGCAAGTACGGGGGAACCGGACTGGGTCTGGCCATCTCCTCCCAACTCGCCCAGCGCATGCACGGGCGCATGTGGGTGGAAGGCGAGGTCGGACGGGGCAGTACGTTCCGGTTCACCGTCCTGCTGAAGCTTCAGCCCCAGGAGAGTGAGCAACGCGAAATCGTCGCGCCGCCCCAACTGAAGGATCTGCCGGTGCTCCTCGTGGACGACAACGCCACGAATCTCGCCATCGTCCAGCGCATGCTCGGCGAATGGGGCATGCAGGTGACGGCAACCGGCAACGCCCTGGCCGCCCGCGAGGCGATCGAGGCGGCCAATGAGCGAAGCGACCCCTTCGCGATCGTCATCTGCGATGCGGCCATGCCCGCCATCGACGGCTTCGAGCTGGCCGAGGCGCTCAAGCAGGGCGACGATTTCGATGGGGCCGTCATCATGATGCTGACCACGATCGACCGGCACGGCGATGCGAAACGATGTCGGGAAATCGGCATCGACGGCTACGTCACCAAGCCGATCCACCCATCCGACCTGATGCGCGTGCTGTTGAGCAGCCTGGGCCACGAAGCCGGCGCCGAAGAGGAGATCACGCTCGCCGAGCCGCCGCCCGCCGGCGCCGGCCAGCGGTCCCTTCGAGTGCTGCTGGCGGAAGACAACCTCGTCAATCAGCGGGTCGCGGTGAAGATGCTTGAGAAGCGCGGCCACCGCGTCGTTGTCGTCAGCGACGGACACCGCGCCGTCGAGTTGCTGCGGAGCGAACCCTTCGATCTGGCCCTGCTCGACGTGCAGATGCCCGAGATGGGCGGATTCGACGCCACCGCGGTCATCCGCGACGAGGAGCGCGGCACCCGGCGGCACATCCCCATCATCGCCATGACCGCCCACGCCCTCCGCGGGGATCGCGAGCGCTGCCTCGAGGCGGGCATGGACGGGTATGTCGCCAAACCCATCAGTGCCGCGGCTCTCTTTGATGAGATCGGCCGGCTCGTGCCCGAGGCCGTCAGCGTCGGCGCCGACGACTTCGACGAGGCGGATCTCCCCTCCACCGGCGAAGAGCTCTTCGATCGCGCCGCGGCCCTGAGGCGAATCGACAACGATGAGGCGCTGCTTGATGAGCTCATCCAGCTCTTCATCAGTGAATATCCCAAGCAGCGGCTCGCCATGCGCGACGCCGTGAAAGACCGCGACTTCGCCAGGCTGGAGCGCACGGCCCACGCCCTGCGCGGCGCCCTGAGCAACTTCTACGCCGAGTCGGCCTGCGACGCCGCCCGAAGCCTCGAGCACATCGCCACCACCGGCGAAGCGGACGCCGCCAAACGCGCACTCAAGGACCTGGAGCACCAGGTCGATCGCCTCAAGCCGCACCTCATCGCAAGAAAACCGGATCTCGCCCCATGAGAATCCTTATTGCCGAAGACGATGCCGTCTCCCGTCGTGTTCTCGAAGCCACTCTGGAAAAGGCCAGCTACGAGGTCATCGTCACCCGCGACGGGGACGAGGCGTGGAAGGCCCTCGAGGGCGACGACCCGCCGCGCCTCCTCGTGCTCGACTGGATGATGCCCGGCCTCGATGGCACGGAAATCTGCGCCCGGCTCCGCCGGCGCGAAGATGGCCAGTCGTTCTACATCCTGCTCCTGACCGCCAAGACGCAGAAGGAAGAAATCGTCGCCGGCCTTCGTTCCGGCGCCGATGATTACATCGCCAAGCCCTTCCACCACGAGGAGCTCAAGGCACGCGTGCAGAACGGCCGCAGGCTCGTCGAGCTCCAGCAGGGTCTGGCCGACCGCATCTCCGAACTGGAGCAGGCGCTGGCCGAGGTCAAGCAACTCAGCGGGCTCCTGCCCATCTGCGCCTATTGCAAGCGCATCAAGGAAGGCAAGGACTACTGGGAGGCGGTGGAGAAGTACATCGCCGGCCGCAGCCAGGCCCAGTTCAGCCACGCCGTCTGCCCCGACTGCTACGAGAAGATCGTCAAGCCGCAACTGGACAAGATGTAAGTCCATTCCGACGGTGGGACGGGCATCCCGACGGTGGGACGGGCGTCCCGACGGTGGGACGGGCGTCCCGACGGTGGGACGGGCGTCCCGACGGTGGGACGGGCGTCCCGACGGTGGGACGGGCGTCCCGCCCGTCCGTGTGGCACACCTGTATTTCAGCCGTATCGTCGACCGACTCGCCGGCCGGCCAGATGACAATTCAGGGCAATCGAAATCGACTCAATGATGAGGCGTTTCGCGACACTGAGTTAAGCCACACTCGATTGGCAGATGCTCACCCATACGCGCCCCACAGGCCGAGGAGCAGAAGCAGATCGGCGACGTTCACGACGCCGTTGTGATCGAGATCGGCCGTGCAGGGTGTGTCGGGTGGGCACTCGCCCCACTGGCCGAGGAGAGAGAGGAGATCCATGACGCCGACATCCCCGTCGTAGTCGACATCGCCGAGGCGGAACTCGTAGGCGCCCATGTCCACGATCGGCGGCTCGCCGGTCCCCGTGTCCTCCATCGTCGGGTCATCAACGTAACGCGGATGGCCATCGAGATCAGCTACGACCTCGGGGGGCAGGGCGCTGTTGTCCGCCGCGTCGATACAGGGCGAGCCGGGCAGGAGGCGCACATCGTCATCAGGCGTTCCAATGATGCCATCGTCGCCCGGGACATTCACGAAGCGGGGATCAGCATCGATGATGTGCTCGCCGACGCCTTCCCATCCGCCCTCCACGACGCTGTGGTAGATCTCGACGGTGCCAGCGGCTTCATCGCCGCCCACCGTCGCGCTGTCCCCGTACAGGATCGAGTTGGTGACCGTCGTCGGCACGCCACAAGCGGATGAGATGGCGCCGCCGCCTTCGGCTGTGTTCGCCGTGAACGTACAGTTGATCACATTCGCGCTCTCGCCCGTCCACTCATCGTAGATCGCGCCTCCCGAGGAGGCTTCGTTCGCGATGAACACGCAGTTCGTGTAGACCGGCCTTGCACTTGCACTTGAATGAAAGACACCGCCGCCCCAGTGCGCGCTGTTCGCGAAGAACATGCTGTTGGCGACGGTAGCGGTGCTGTCCCACAGACGGATCGCTCCGCCTTCGCCCGGGCTGGAGTTGCCGAGAAAGAGGCAGTCGCAAAACAGAAGGTCACAATAGAAATCCGCCGTGATGGCGCCACCTTGGGAATCGCACAGGTTATCGACGAACATGCAATCCCGAGCCGACGATTCAGCCTCCCAGTAATCCTTGATCGCGCCACCTTCCCACTCTGCATAGTTGTCCACGAAGGAGCAATCAACGAGCTGCATCTGGCTGACCCAGTTCGTGATGGCCCCACCGAGGTCTGCGTAGTTCTGGTCAAACGAGCATGCTGAAATGACAGCGTTGTCGTTCACTGTCACATAGATCGCACCGCCCGTCAGGGCCCTATTCCTGATGAACCTGCAACCGGCCAGGTCCACTGCCCCGCGCCGCACGAAGAGCCCGCCACCGCCGCCTTCCGTGGGGACGCCCTCGTTCCAGGCGCGATTGTCGAATACGGTGGAGTCCACGAATGACACGACGCTCTCATCAAGGAACGCGCCGCCGCCGCGTTTATCCACGTACTCCTGATCTTCCTCGGAGTTGGCGTTCCCGCCCGAGATGGTCAGGCCGTCGAGCGACACCGTCTCCGGCACGAACTGCACCATGACCACGTGCAGGCTGTTCTCGTCGTAGTTCACAAAGCCCGGCTCGTCATCGACGGCCAGGTCGCCGCTCAGGATCGTCTCGTAGAGATCGATGTCGCGCTCATCGGGATCGGGCGCGCCGAGGCCGGCGTAGCCGCCCTTCAGCGTGAGCGCGTCGATGAGGTCGAAGGTCGCCTGACGATCGCCGGGCGTGACGTAGCCCGCCTCATCCTGATCCGGCCGGTAGGTCCCCTGGGCGATGCGGATCTCCTCTGCCCCGACGCCGAAATACGCCTCGGCGAGCGCATCCTGCAGATAGCGGAAGGCGGTGTCCCAGCTTTGCCCATCGCCGCCCGGCGGAGCATCATCATCCACATACAGCACACCCCCGGAAGTCCTCCCGCCCCCGGAAGTCGTGGCGGCCCCGGAAGTGCCTGCAGTTCCGCCCTCCGCTGGCGAGATGAGGACTGTCAACACGGCTGCCACCGTCAAGACACAGGGCGCCACCGGCCCCGAACCCCGATTGAACAGCATAATCGCACTCCCTTGCCGCGAGCTTGTGCGGGCCATCCGTGCCCGAATCGCCTGTGCCCACAGAACCGTCTGCCAAGCGATCCTGGGCGCACTATACACGATGCATGCATCCTGTTCAATGGGTATCTGACGGTACGCAACGGCGTCGCGTTCGCTCCGTCGAGGATGAATGCCGGCATGACCCGGCGCGTTGTCGGAGCACGGTCTTGCGGGCAGAGACGACTTTCATGATACTCCGGCACGGTTGAGGATCAGGGAAGGACTTGAGGATGACAACATCCCGATACTGCAGCCTCGCTCTGCTCTTGGCGGCGCTGCTTGCGGCCGGCTGCCGATCGAGTGAATCGACCGGCTCCGCCTCCGCGCGCGCTTCGGCCACTGCATCCGCCGCAACGGCGGGCGGCGAAACGGCGACGAGCGCAGGCGAGATGCGCTGGTTCCGCTTCACCTACGCCGCAACCATAGACGGCCTGGAACCCCGCGCCAGGGCGCGCATCTGGCTGCCCGTCGCGCAGAGCACGCCCGAGCAGAAAGTGATGCGCAGTGTCATCCACCTGCCGGGCGCGGTCCGCGAGACGGCCGAGCCCGTGTTCGGCAACGCCCTGCTCTACCTGGAGGCGAGGGCCGATGACCACGGCGAGATCCCCCTGGAGGTTCAGTACATCGTCCAGCGCCGCAAGGCCCGCCCGGCGAAGGCAGCGCCGGACGCGCGACAGAATCAGGACCTCTTTCTTAGGTCGTCGACGATGGTGCCCGTTGACGGCTCGATGCTCGCCGCACTCGTCGGCGATGAGAAGCCGGCCGGCGACCGGACGGCGATGGCCCGCGCGCTGTATGACGCCGTCCTCGCCCGGATGGACTACGCCAAGCCCGCCGGCGAGCCGTGGGGCCGCGGCGACGCCCGCTGGGCCTGCGATGCCGGCTTCGGAAACTGCACCGACTTCCACAGCCTCTTCATCGCCGCCTGCCGCGATCTGAACATCCCCGCCCGGTTCGAGATCGGCTTCCCCATCCCGACCCGGCGCGGCGCCGGCGAGGTCGGCGGCTATCACTGCTGGGCCTGGTTCCTCGCCGATGATCGCTGGGTACCCGTCGACATCTCCGAGGCCGACAAGCATCCGGAGATGAAGGACTACTACTTCGGCAACCTCACCGCCGACCGCGTGATGTTCACCACCGGCCGCGACCTGCAACTCGATCCGCCCCCGGACGCGGGGCCTGTGAACTTCCTCATCTATCCTTATGTCGAAGTTGATGGGCATCGCCACGACAAGATCACCAAGCGATTCCGCTACGAGGACCTCAGGTGATGCAGGTCCGACCAAACCGGCCCGGGTCCGATGGAGGCGAGAGAGCCGCAGGCGAACTTACGCGCGGAACACGCTGATGCCGCGTCGCATGCTGCACCGCGCAGAAGGAATATCTGCCGACTGTGGAATGTTGCTGCAACAAAGCGCTACGATCCCGCCCAAGAGCAGTCAGCATAGGGCTGCCCGCCTTTTTACCGGATAATGACATCAAGAAAAGGGAATTCGCGAATGAAGTATCTGTCCGCCGGATTATGGATTGCAGCCTCGCTGATGATCGTGTTGCTCCCGGCCCGAAACAGCCAGGGTGAGTTCATCCTCATTGAGGACTTCGATGACCTCGTTGTCGGCCCCATCGACGATCAGGGCGGCTGGTACGCCCAGAACGACACCTCGGTGGTCACGGCCGATCCGGCCGACGAGGAAAACCTCGTCCTCGCGGTGACGACGGATTCCACCCACCTCCATCGCGAGGCGCTCCTTCTGGACGGAACCGTTCGCATGCTCTTCTTCCGCTTCCGCCTCGGCGGGCAGCAGAACTTCTCGGTGGGCATGTCCGGCTCGACGTTCCCCGATCAGTTCGGGGAGTTCGAGCCGGAGCTGGGCATGAGCAATTCCACCACCGAGCTGCGCATCAACGACGGCGGGATGTACGACATCCTCACCGTCCTCGAGCCGGACACCTGGTACAACTGCTGGATGCTCATCAACAACATCGATGACGACTCGCAGGTGTACCTGCACGCGCGCGCCGGCGATGCGGCCGAGTCGGCCGATCAGCTCGACTCGGAAGGGCAGACCGTCTTCGAGTTCAGAAGCGGATCGGCCGGCAATCTTCTCACCTACTTCATCAAGACCGGCGGCGGAAGCGGGCCGTCCGGGCCGCTCTTCCTCGATGACATCTATCTCGAAGACGCCGACGGGCTGAATCTCTCCAACCCCTCCGGTGCGCCCTGCCCGGCGGATTTTGACGCCGACGGTGATGTCGATACCGCCGACCTGCTCTTCCTGCTGGCGGCCTGGGGCACCGCCGACGGCGATGTGGATGGCGATGACGACACCGATACCGCCGATCTGCTGACCCTTCTCGGCGATTGGGGTGAGTGCCCCGAACAGCCCCCGGCTCCTCGCACCTGACGTCGCGAACCTCGCGAACGCTCTCCCCCTCGGGCGTCGCCTGCCCTCCGTTGGCGACGTTCCCGGACGGTCTTCACTACGTGGCCGCGAGGATTCTCTGCCCGCGGCCTCGATTGAGGGGTGACGGGCGGACAATCGCCGGTCATACTGGGGGATGCTGCCTGCCGGCCGCCTGCCGAGCGCTCTGCAGCCGCCCGGCCGGGCACCGGTAACGTATGGAGAGGCTTTTTCAACTGAGGCGGGGTCGGGAAACGAGGAGGAACACTCAAATGTACCGATGGATCTCACTGATCGTATTGGCCGTCGCCGCGGCGCTCGTCATCGGAGCCGGACCGGCCGGAAACAACCAGGGCGTCGGGCGCCTTGATGATCACAAGCTCGTCCGCGCTTACCCGCAGTCGACCGACCAGATCAAACGGCTTCACGAGCTGGGCGTTCTGCTGTTGAGCGATCGCGAAGGCATCGGGGCGGCGCCGGTCGATTACATCGTTCCCCCGGAAGTGATGGCCGCCCTCGATGACATGGGCCTGCGCTACGAGATCATCAAGGAAGATGTCCAGAAGGACATCGACGCCGAGCGCGCGCGACTCGCCGCCGCCGGACCGGTCGACCCCCGCGGCCGCGGCTGGTTCGATGACTTCAAGAGCCTCGATCAGATCATCGACAAGCTCGAGGCATGGGCGGCGGACTATCCCGACCTCGTCGAAGTGTTCGACATCGGCGACTCGATCGAGAACCGCGACATCTGGGCCCTGCGCCTCACCGGTCCCGGCGAGGACAAGCCCGGCGTGCTCTTCAACGCCACCCAGCACGCCCGCGAGTGGATCGCGCCGATGGTCGCCATGTACACCATCGACCATCTGCTGACCCAGTACGGCGTCGATCCGGACATCACCGCGCTCGTCGATGACGTCGAGATCTTTCTGATCCCGGTGGTGAACCCCGATGGATACGCCTATTCCTGGACCTCCGGCAACCGCTACTGGCGCAAGAATCGGCGCGACAACGAGGGCAGCCCCTGCTACGGCGTCGACCCGAACCGCAACTGGGAGGTTGGCTGGGGCGGCGGCGGATCCAGCGGCGATCCGTGCAGCGAAACCTACCGCGGGACCAGCGGGTTCTCCGAGCCCTGCACCCAGGCGATGGAGGCCTTCTACATCGCCCACCCCAACCTCGTCGCCTCCATCGACTTTCACTCCCACGGCGAATACATCCTCTATCCCTGGGCGTATCAGAGCGGCCCCTGTGGCGACGACGGCATGCACCACATCGTCGGCAGCGAAATGCAGAGCCTCATTGCGGCGGTCCACGGCTGGAACTACACGCTGGGCTCCATTTACGACGATCTCTATCCCGCCTCCGGCGGCAGCGTGGACTGGAGCTGGGGCGAGCAGGGCGTGCTTTCCTACACCATCGAGCTGCGCGGACCCGACTTCGTCATTCCGCCCAGCGAGATCCTTCCCAACAGCGAAGAGATCCTCCCTGCGGCGCTTTACCTCGCCGAGTGGTGCTCCAGCCCGATGAAATTCATCTTCCCCGACGGTCTGCCGCAGATTGTCCAGGCCAACGAGGAGACGCCGGTGAGTGTGAACATCACCGTCTGGGGCGGCGCGCCGATCGAGCCGGGCACGGAGAAGCTTTTCGCCCGCATCGGGTCCGATGATCCCTTCACCGCCTATGACCTGACTGACCTGGGCGATGGAAGTTATGAGGGTATGCTCCCAGCGGCAACGTGCGGCTGGCAGATCCAGTATTACTTCCAGGCGGAAACGACCAACGACCTGACGTTCACTTCGCCGGACGATGCGCCCGCCTCGTATTACGCGGTTGACGCCTGGGAAATCGAGATCACCCTGGCCGACGACATGGAGGATGATCTCGGCTGGACGGTGGGCGATGTCGACGATGACGCCACCACCGGGATCTGGAACCGGATGGATCCCGAGGGTACCCCGGCCCAACCGGAGGATGACCACACACTCCCGCCCGGCGTGAAGTGCTGGGTGACCGACGGCGAGGCCGGCAACAGCATCGGCGACTACGACATCGATGGCGGCAAGACCACGCTCTTCACCCCCATCCTCGATCTCAGCGAAACCGGCGAGCCGATCATCAGCTATTGGCGCTGGTATTCCAATGATGAAGGCGCCGATCCGAACAACGACATCTTCGTCATCGACATCTCCGACAACGATGGCGCCGACTGGGTGAACGTCGAGACGGTCGGACCGGCCGGACCCGAAGCCTCCGGCGGCTGGTTCTATCACGAGTTTTCCGTCGCCGACTTCATCGAGCTGACCGCGGACGTGAAGATGCGGTTCATCGCCTCCGATGAGAGCAGTGGCTCCATTGTCGAGGCGGCCATCGATGACTTCACCGTCATGGAGATCGGCTGCCCCTGCCCGGGCGATTTCGACGGCGACGGTGATGTGGACACCGCCGACCTGCTGTTCCTGCTCGGCGCCTGGGGCACGCCGGACGGGGACATGGACGGCGACGATGACACGGACACCGCCGACCTGCTGGCCCTCCTCGCCGCGTGGGGTGAGTGCCCGTAAGATCGCTTGCACGATGGTGGCACGGGCGTCCCGCCCGTGCGGACCGAACTCACTCTGAAACGAGTTCCGAAACGCTCGAACCAGGCCGACGGATTCTTAACAATGATGCGAGCGCCGTCCCCGGGACGACGTTCGCTTTCATCTGCGCACATCGTACCTCCCTCCCTCAGAATGCTCATCACCCCAAGCCGGGGCGCAGCGCAGCGAAGCCCCGGGGCACCCGCGTCCTCCTCCTCTCTGAAACAACTTCCGACCGTCTTTCTTCGACTCTTCCCCCGCTGCGATGCTATTCTCCACCATGGCGCAAAAGGAGCCAGACATGGCGGACATCATTCATCGGTTCGCGACCCGGGGCGTACTCGTTGCGTTGGTTCTGACCACCGCGGTCTCGATATTCATTCGGGCGGAGGCGCCGGCGCAGACGCCGGATCGCGGACAGGCCGCCCGTCCGGAGCCGGGATCGATGCGCGGCGAGCAGATCGCGGTCCCCATGGACCACGGTCGCGTCGAGTTGACATACCTCGCCTCATCGATGCCCGAGACCGTCCTGGCGGAACTGCGCAAGACGGCGCCGAACCTGCGGATCATCATTGGATCCTCACCGGAGCAGGCGCTTGAGCTGGCGCCCAAGGTGCATGGGATTGACGGGCGTTACTGCACGGGCGAATTCCTCCGGGCGGCCGGGCAACTGCGCTGGGTGCAGGCCGGCAGCGCGGGCGTGGAACGCTACCTGGCCCTGCCTGAGCTGCGCGAGAACGACCGAATCATCTTCACCAACATGCAGGGCGTGCACGGACCGACCATTGCCGACCACGTCTTCGCCATGCTCCTCACACTGACCCGCGATCTGCGCTACTACCTTGATGATGAGCAGCGGGGAACGTGGAACCGCGGCGGAAGCGGCGCCGAGCGCATCGCGTTGAGCGGCCGCACGCTGCTCGTGGTGGGACTGGGCGGAATCGGGCGCGAGGTGGCCAAGCGCGGCCATGGCTTCGGGATGCGCGTCCTCGCCACGCGGCGCAGCGACACGCCCCCGCCGCCCTATGTCGATCGGCAGGGAAAGCCCGATGATCTCGTCGCATTCCTCGCCGAAGCCGATGTCGTCGTGCTCTGCGTGCCGCTCACGGAAGAGACGGCGGGCATGATCGGCCGGCGCGAACTGGCGACCCTCAAACCCGGTTCGTACCTGGTCAACATCGCGCGGGGCAAGGTGGTCGATACCGAGGCGCTGGTGCAGGCCCTGGAGAGCGGGCACCTGGCCGGCGCGTGTCTCGACGTGACCGATCCCGAGCCGCTCCCGCCCGATCATACCTTGTGGAGCATGCCCAACGTGGTGATCACGCCACACGTGTCCGGCTGGTCGGAGCTGACCGAGGATCGCCGGCAGGCGCTCCATCTGGAGAACCTGCGCCGCTTCGGGGCCGGCGAACCGCTGCTGAACGTGGTGGACAAGGAAGCCGGCTACTGAAATCGCACGGCGCGGTGCGCGGTGGCGAGACGAGAGGACAGCGAGGATAATCGGGCCTCATCGTATTCCTGATCCGGAGATGCACCGTTGCCCATACGCGCGCGCATTCTGCTTGCCCTGGCGATCGTGACGCCTCTGGGTTTCGCGGCGAAGTATTACGCGGGGCCCGGGCGGTGGTGGCTGAACAACGCCGCCGCCTCCATCATCTACGAGCTGTTCTTCATCCTTCTCGTGTTTTTCATCTGCCCGCGGAAGAGGGCGATCATGCCCATTGCGCTGGGGGTATGCGCGGCGACGATCGCACTCGAGTTCCTCCAGCTCTGGCACCCGGCGCCGCTTCAGGCGATTCGCGGCACGTTCCTCGGCCGTGCGCTGCTGGGCACGACGTTCGCCGCCTCCGACCTGCCGATCTATCCCGTCGGCTGCCTCCTCGGATGGTTTCTCCTGCACGGCCTGATCCGGGGGCGCCGAGTGCGGCGGGCGTAGCCGATCGCCCGGCGCGAGATCGGTTCGACGCACAAGCGCAATCTCAAGATCACGAAACGCCGCCGGTCGCACCTCAGCGCCGCGGAGCGCCCACCTTGCCCGGCGAGGTGGAGGAATCAATAGAACCATCGTCGGCCGCACTCGCCGCCGGCCCGCCTGCCCCGGCGGGGGGACACAACCCCCAGGGAACACCGAGGAGGTCCAGCAGGTCGGCTGTGTCCACATCGCCATCCATGTCGATGTCGGACCAGCAGATTTCTCCCTCCGGGCAGTAGCCCCAGTTGCCCAGCAGGATGAGGAGGTCACTGGTGTCGATGTCCCCATCAAAGTCCAGATCCTGCGGACAGTCCTTCGCTGTGGAGAGCAGGAACGCGCGGTTCGTGGTTTGAGCAGGAAACAGCCGGCGCTATTACCTGCGCCGCCGGCGCGCGGCGAGGAGCGCGGCGCCGAAGATGCACGCCGCTGAGGGCGCGGGAATGGGCGGGCCGAAGTGGAGATCGTCCAGATTAACCTGCTCATCGTAGTCCCAGATCACCGCGCGATCGAAGGGTTCCGTTGACACGAGGCCGCCGAAGTTGCCGACACCACCCGGACCGAAGTAGCTGC
>Ga0272441_10006278_pt1 | contig 20041 bp, 13 predicted proteins | sample SSMProp6N_FD_193582 | JGI IMG/M metagenome (GOLD analysis project Ga0272441, IMG submission 193582) | Marine sediment archaeal communities from Little Sippewissett salt marsh, Falmouth, MA, United States - SSM-Prop-6N | ecosystem: Environmental > Aquatic > Marine > Wetlands > Sediment ...
ATAGCCAAGGCCCTTGCCAGCGCGTTTCTGATTCTGTTAATATATTTTCTTGATGTTAATGAAAAAGAGCCGCCATGGACCCTGGTACGTGTTTATGCAATTGCGATTATCCTGACCTATCTTTACGGAAAAATGATTGTACCGGTTGTCCATTATTTTAACGCGCCGACAGGTCACTGGGTTACCCATTTTTATCTGGCTGGATTTTGTGAAGAGTTCTTGAAATTAATCATTGTTTTGATTTTTGTCTGGCCGCTGAAATCCTTTAATGACGAGTCGGATGGTATTGTTTATTATCTTATTGTGGCAGCCGGCTTTGCCGTGCTTGAAAATGTCGGATATTCATTTCGGTTTGTGCTCAATCCTTATCTAACAGCAGTGAAAACAGGTGAAATGACCCCCTATCGCCAGGCGCTGACCAATATTGTGTTGCTGCGATGGTTTTCCGGTCATTTTTTTGTGAATGTCGTCAGCGGGGTGTTTTTAGGGCTGGCAAAGAAAAAGAAGAATATGTGGTTTTTATTGGCGGGATTTTTCATTTCGGTTTTATTGCATGGGTTTTGGAATCAAACGGCCATGTGGGGATTGTTATGGATATATGCGCTGATTTTTTTAGGTGTGGATGTCGGACTTTTTATTATGATGGCAAGGCGTTCTTATTATTTTCAATTTATGAAACGGTTGAAAGCCCGGCTTAAAGAATTAATTCTTGAAGCAAAGGCATCTTCCGTAAATAAAGACCTGCTTGTCCTGATGGAATCCGTACGCTCACATATCGGCGCAATTGGAAGGATGCAGCGAGATGTAATGGTGGAACAGGCCAAAGTGATTACAGAAACACTGCCACCGAATATTAAGAATGTTCCAATGGAGGGCGAAAACGGTTTGATTCTGAGATTTTTAAAAGTTTACGGCATTTTAGGGCGGGACCGGAGGGCTACAGGAGGCTGTTTCTGGCTTGAACTCTATTTCAAATTCGTACTGACCGGTTTTTTTCTTCTGACCATTATCATGCGGCTGATGCTGACAAAGTGACGGTTCATTGATGATTTGTAAAATGGGACTTGATTTTATGAGACTTGTTCATATATTAGATGTGAAATGGTGAAGGAGATTGACGAATTTCAATCATCCAAATGGATATGCGAACCTTCGTTTTTTTAAAGACAGTTCAGCCCTGTATGTTCAGGATTTGCTGATTCCGGATTAAAATTATTTTTGTGATGGATATATTATGGCTCGTTATAAGGTAGTACCAACCAAAACCAATTTGATGCGGTTAAAACGGGAACTGTCATTTGCTCAAGAGGGATATGAACTTCTTGAGCAGAAACGTCAGATTTTAGTTGTGGAATTGATGGGGTTGATAGATAAAACAGCGGATGCCCAGGAAACTGTGGAAAAGGCCCTGGCTGAAGCATACGAGGCACTTCAGAAATCTATTTTAGCCATGGGCAGGCAGCGTGTTGTACAAGTGGCGCCTGCTGTGAATATTGATACGGATTTAACCTTGTCTATGCGGAGAATCATGGGTGTCAATATTCCAAAGGTGGATGTGGAGGTCAAGGATAAGGCTCCATACTACAGTTTGGGGGATACTTCATTTTGGGTGGATGAATCGATCAGCCGGTTTAAAGGCGTACTGCGTGATTTAGGATCTCTGGCAGAATTGCGAATTTCTATGATGCGGCTGGCTCAAGAAGTCCAAAGAACCATGCGGCGGGTTAATGCACTCGATAAAATCGCGATTCCAGATTATCAGGAATCAATGAAATATATTGAGGATACGCTGGAAGAGAATGAGAGAGAAACATTTGCAACTCTGAAAATCATCAAAGAGCGTTTAAAGAAAAGGAAGGGGTAAATTCCATGGCAGGCAATGGACCTATAGAACGCATCTTGCTGTATGTGGATGGCTCAGAAGAGTGCATCACGGCAGCGCAATACAGCATTGCGCTTGCCAAAACAACACATGCAGAATTGATAGCAATTTATGTTGTAAATGTCAGTTTATTGCAGGAATTAACAAAAGCCCGGATTTTTGTAAAAATTGAAGAAATGGATTACGAACACGATCTGGAACAGGACGGCAAGCGTTATTTGCATTATATATCTGAGATGGCAGGTTCCAAAGGAGTAGAAATCGAAACTGAATTGACAAAAGGTGTGGTCAATAAAGAAATTGTTCGTCTGGTTGAGGAAATGAATGCAGATTTGTTGGTCATGGGGGAGTTGAATCCAGTACTTTCGCGGAGTGATACCTATCATGATGAGGCAGAATTGATTTTCAGAAAATCCAAATGTTCGGTTCTCATTGTGAAAAATCCGGATTCTGTTGAGCAAATATATTCCCAGTTAAGTTAATCGTTGACGTTTTTGGAGGAGGTTGTCAAGATGCGTATTTCAGATTTTTTAAATGAATCACTGATTACTGTATCATTGAACCATACAGATAAAACCGGAATTATCGAAGAACTGCTGGATCTGGCCGTGGAATCCGGAAAGATTGTCAACCGTTCTGATGCTTTAAAAGCGGTTCTGGATCGTGAAGCTTTAATGAGCACAGGCCTGGAGAAGGGAATTGCGATACCCCATGCCAAATCTTCGACGGCAAAAGAGATTTGCATGTCTTTGGGTGTTTCAAAAATGGGTATTGATTTTGATTCAGCAGACGGGAAGCCATCACATCTTATTTTCTTTTTGCTGGCTCCCGAGGCAGCAGCCGGACAAAATGTTCAGATGCTTGCCCAGATTGCCCGTTTAACCGGCGATCCGTCTTTTTGCGAGGCGCTTGAATCCGCGCAATCAGCAGCGGAAGCCTATGAAATTATTCGCAAGGCGGAGAGTTAAATTTTCTTTCTGAGTCATAAATGACCAGAATCTGCATTCTTCACGTTGATATATCTGAATTTGAATTTTATGCGATAAGCAGCTGTTCGTCGTAAAGATGAGCGGCTTTTTTTTATTTGCATTTATTCATTTGCTTTTGTATACTCCATTGCGCTCGTTCTTAAGATAATATTCGTATTTTCCGAATTTTTTTGCGAACGGACTTTAACCTATCTTCAGTTGATCACGCATGTGATAATCGACCGATTTTCGCCAGTGACTTTTAAAAATTTCAATTCTTTATTTTCTCTGTTCTTCAAGAGTGCATGAATCATCGAAATATTTATCGCTGTTGCTGCCAGAATTAAATTCGAGGAGGGATTGAGTGATGAAGGGTCAATATTTTTTCAATCAATCAATTTCCGGTTCAACGCGCTTCAATGTGGTTATATTGCTATTCATCCCTGCATTATTCGCCTTGAGCGGAACGCCATCCGATAATAACGAAAAGATGCTCATTAAATCTATGGGACTGCCAAAGGTGTGGAAGCCGTACGGCGGTCCGATGTTTTCCATGGACCATCGAACTTTTAACGGCAAACCTGCAGCAGAGTTTAATTTGGGAGTATATCGTGATTTGGCCAATCCGATATTGGGTCTAATTGGAATAACCGGCGAAGGCTATGTCCGATTCGGCGATCGTATGATGGAAGCGGGAGCCCGTTTCCTTGCATCCTGTAAAGTATTTTATATGAACGCGGGCATTGATTATGCTTTGAAGGATGCACATATTCGTTTTCTTCTCTCCATTCAATCACCTGTCTGGCGAGGCGGCCCCTTTGGTCAAGGCGGGTGTGTCCGTTTTGACTGGATTCCCGGGGCAAACAATACTTATGGTATTGGACTCAATATACCGCTGGCTCAACCTTTTATGGGAAAAACACGTCCAAGAAAAGATCGTATTAAGCTCCCCAGGAAATCATCCAAGATTCAAGCAGCGTATGTGCCTGATCCGATGCTTCAGGATGCATTGACAAAAATCCGGAAGGCGGCCTATTGGATCAATCAATTTACCATGCCTGTCCTGGATGAAAATGTGAAAGTGAATAAAAGCCACATGAATGAATTTCGAAGCAAAATAGATGAAATGAAAAATCATATTCATCAAACAGATAGCCTTTATCTTCATAGACATACTTTTCAGGAAGAAGTTCGCGTTTTCCATGAACAAATGGAAAGGGCGTTTGCATTATGCATATTTCATGGTGAACCGGAAGTCAATCAAGTGCGTCTTGATTCATTCCTCCAGAGAGTGAGAGAAATTGTATTTGATGAAGTTATTTTACCCTACAATCGCCTTATTGGTCAGTATAAGCGCCGTGATTCGGTGAAAGGACTGGGTGCGCGGGCTTCAGAGATTTTCGAAGCCTGGCTGAAAATATCATCGGATATTCCCGCAAAAAAATTTGATGGAGTGAAATATGTATTTTTTACACTCATCGATATTATTGAGGAAAATCGGGCAATATCCCGCCATCATTGGGGCGATTCACGTCTAGTATGGATACCCTGTCATTATGCCCTTCGTTCTTGTGATCACGATACCGAGTCGGAAATGGACGCAATTCTTGAAAAAGCATTAAAGCAGAAGTTTACAGACGCCAATGATGTACATTATGTGATCAATGAAATGTTTCAGCCTGAATTGGAACGTATGGTGCTTCAGACTGAGGATTATCATATTCTTTGGGTTCATGATTATCAGGGCCTGGATAAAGCGGGAAATCCTGATGCCATCTCTTTTCGCCAGTCTCTCAGCGCCTATTTGCAGGCGCTGATTCATCACGTAAGAACCTACGATGAAAAACGAAAAATCCCGATGTTTTTTATTTTTTTAGATCAGCATTATTATGAACTGAATCATGGTAAGATCTGGATGAAGTTATTACAGAATCCCCTGGAATATCATGTGAATCTGTCTAAAGAATTTCAGGCATGGGAATTTAAAATCAAGCAGGCTCAGAATGAACTTTGGGATGCTATCAATAAAAGTCAGGCTTTACAGGATGATATAAAACTCTATGGAACAAAGTGGCTTAAAAATCGGATTAAAGTACATGTGAATATTACCAATCCCAGTGATTTATCATTTCGAAGTGGTTCGTTAATTCAAAATCTTGCATTTGTTCCGGATAATGTCATGCGTGATCACAGAAAAATCACATTTTATGATATTACTGAATTTAATCCCGGCAAGGGTGAAGCCATGTTCTCAGGTCAGGGTGTTGGAGAGCATTATGTGGGACCCACCTGGGATGAACGATCGATCATCGTCCGGGGTCCTGTATTGCTTTCATTGAAAGCCGAAGCAAGAGCACTTTTACTGTCTCAGGGCTTTAAGGATACAGAAATCCCTGAGCCGTTACAGCCTTTTCCAAAACCCGGTAATTATGAAACCATGCTAAACCAATTAAGAGAAAGCGGCTGGAATGCCGTTGCTATGCAGGTGCATAATACAACAGGATTCGGAAATAAATCTGCAAATATTGTCAAGTCGATCCTCTATACATTAATGCCTCCGGGTTCTCATATTTTCGTTCCTGATCCTCTGTGGAACAGCCCGTTTTGGGGAAGTATGCTGGTTGGCGCAGCGCTTCGCGGCTGCACAGTATTGGTGGTTTCTCCGGCGTTGGAGAATGCCCCCAGTTATGGCAAACCGCAAATGTCCCGTGCAAACGATCTGTTTACACGGTTTGTGATGATTCAGAACGAAATGCAGAATGAAATTGAATCGGAAGGGGGATTATTTAAAGTGGGTATTTACAATATGGATCTCGATGTGGGCGACGTCATTGGTAAGGTCAAAGCGATTAATAACGGAATCGCTAAAGAGCAATTGTTTTATCAAATTTTTCCTTTTGATTCGACAGTGTTCATGACTATGGCCGAGATGCCGGAAATTCTTGAAGTAAAAAATTTAAAACCCCAGTATCTGGCTGAGGATGCAACGCCAAGAAAACCGAATCTTCATTTTAAAATTCAATTTTTCGCCTCTGAGCATGCGATTCAATCAATCGTGCCTGATTCGGCATGGGCTCAAATTGTCCGAAAATATATCATTATTCGTGCGAAGCAAACTGCGCATGACAGTCTGTATGCTGATGTAAAGATGTTAAGGGCTGAACTTGAGGAGGAGGCTGAAACCATGATGCGAGAATGGGGAAAGTCTGTGGATGGACCTGAACGGGATAAATCCATGATTTACCTGACTGTCGGTTCACAAAATGAAGATTACCGCAGCATGATCATGGATGGAGAAGCGTTGTTTGTCACAGGACATGCCTGGGCCATGATTGCATATCTGGATTTTGTCTCATTGATGGGCCAGACGACATGGATTCATAATGTGGATCAGCTGAATCAGCTATTACCAAGGCACAGTGAATTTTGGCAGCGGGTGGGCAGGTTTTTAAAACTTGGACTTTAAGTTTGAAGACAAAGATGGAATAGTCCTGAGTAATTCAGGATATCTTCTCAGGCAGTCGCATTTAACAGATGAGGGAAATGATCAGAGGTTTGATAAGAGAAATCGTTTATCAGCACTTATAAAAGAATGTCGAATCGGATGGAATAATATGAATAATCAATTTTCCATGTTCAGTCCATATCTATTTCCCCGGTCAAAAATGCAAACGGTCCAATGATATTGTTTTTATCAAGTTTTCGTTTTTCGATAACACTGAATTCAAGTTTACAATCGTCTTTGATGTCCGAGTCCGTTATTTTGACATAAGGGCCTATCGTACAACGGGTACCGATTCTGGTTTTTCCCATTAGAGCTGTTCCCGGATATATTATGGTATCTATCCCGATCCTTACATCCGGTTCAATGTAAACAGAAGCCGGGTCCAGAATCGTAACACCATTTTCCATCCATTTCGTTTTTATCTGCCGGCCCAGCATCTCGTGGGCTTCTGCCAGGTGCACCCGGCTGTTAATGCCCATTAAAACAGCAGAATCACGGCTGGTTATCGATTCAATCAACTCTCCGTCTTCCGCCATCATCTGAATCACATCGGTTAAATAATACTCACCCTGGTCATTGTTTGTGCTCAGCCGGTCCAGGCAGGGAAATAATTTCTCCGCTTTAAAACAATAATGAGAGGTATTGACTTCTTTAATTTTCTTTTCATCAGGAGAGGCATCCCGTGCTTCAACAATCCGTTGAATGCATCTATTGGAATCGCGGACAATACGTCCATAGGCAAGCGGCGGATCCATAAGTGCAGTCATCATGGTTATTGCCGCATTGGATTTTTGATGTTTTGAGATTAAGCTTTTTAGTATCTTTCCGGTTAAAAAGGGCGTATCCCCGGCTAAAACAAGCAGATCTCCTCGAATATTTTTTAATGAGTCCCTGCTTACCATGACAGCATGTCCGGTACCAAGTTGTTCGGTCTGCTCCACGTAAATGAAATCCTCACCCAGTGTGTTTCGAACCCGGTCGGCCTGATGACCGATAACGAGCACAGTATCATGAACACCGGCTTTCTGACATGCATGAATCACATAACTCACCAGTGGTTTTCCCATCAGAGAGTGAAGCACCTTGGGATGCTCGGATTTCATACGGGTGCCTTTTCCGGCTGCCAGGATAAGCGCCGTGGTTTTACGAGAGGAGGCCATATATGATCCTTATTCTATTCAGAAAATGGTGATAAAATATACAAAATTGTCAAGCGAAATACAAGGTGTCCTGTAAATAGTGATCCCCATATTCCTGAAAAAAACAGTCAGAATAAATCAGTATCAAGAATTGATAAATGACTTGCGGGATTCAGAGAATTGATATATACAGATAATGCATTATAAAATTCATCCTCTGTTTTTTGATGGAAGAGGAAAACTCAGGGAAAACGTTCCTTATCTATTTCAATAACAGCGCCTTCATCCGTTTTTGAAAATCTCCGCTTTTCATGATATACATATATGTGCCGCTGCTGAGCATTTGTCCCGTGTCATTTCGACCGTCCCAGACCGTCCGATACGAACCCGGCTGCATTCTTTTCCGGACCAATGTCCGTAACCGCCGGCCCATCAGATCAAAAACGGTGATGGACACAATACCGGCTTTTGGCAGATCATATATGATAACGGTTTCAGGATTGAATGGATTCGGTGCGTTTTGTTTTAGATCAAATCGATTCGGATAGTTCGCGCTTTTAACCCGTGATTGTATTTCAAAATTCGCTGTTAAAAATTTTGGCCGGTCCATTTTAATCTGAACAGGATTGTCCGTACATGTAGTATCTCCGGTCCAGCCTGACCATGAATAACAGGATTCGGCAGTTGCCAGCGCAGAGACGACAGCATCCTTATCAAACCAATTCGATGACGGATTCAAATCGACAATGCCCCCATTAAAAGGATCAGTATTCACAGATAACAAATATTGCACTTTCCATTCGGCTGTTTCCTGAATATTATCGTTCAGAACGATTGTGAATGCAGAATCACTGCCTGTATAGGCACCTTCACCTTTTCCGCTCCACCCAGTAAAAACATATTGAATATCGCTTCCGCCACTCACAATTGTAGGTGACAGTGATATTTCGATTTCGTCTCCTTTTTTATAAATGCCATCTCCTTCAGCCGAAGCATATTCCGTGATCAGATCCACCCGGCAAGCCTGAATAGACTGAGTCGGATTTTGGATCAGCTCGATTCCTTCACCGGTTCCCAGGTTCCGCGAATATTGCCTGTCCTCCGCATTGTCCCAGTGCTCATGCACACCGAGACTGGACAATCCGGTGCCGTCTCCTTCCGGATCATAAAAGGTGCCCGACGGCGGATCATCCGCCAGAGCCGCCTCATGCAGATAGTTGTCCACATTGCCGTACACCTGGGTCATGGACGGCTCATTGCGCATAAAATCCAGACAGACCGATTCGATCGCCACATTGTCCTGCGACGCAAACAGACTGGACGGCCAGTCATTGTTGAAAGGCGCAGACAACCATCGCGTATAGGCTTCCTTGGTTTTCACCGACTGATGATCGGCTCCATACAGGCCTTCCACAAGAAACAGCAGGGTTTTGGCTCCGAAATGTTCGTGCCCCATGATATCCACCAGCGGATTGTAGGTGTCCATGTCTCTCTGTTCAAATGTCCACTCCGGTCCCCAGGAGAAATCATGCACGGCCACGTAGGGATGCACACCCGCGGCTTTGGGTGCGGACTGATACGGTTCGCCGTCCCGGTCCGCGTCGAATGACCCGAATCCGTTCTTGGCGCAGAAGGTCACCCCGGCCAGATTGTGCCCCTTTAAACTGGCCAGATTGATGAGATAATCCGCTTCTTTCACGCAGACCGGAAAGTAGGCGGTATGACCGCCCCCGATTTCCAGTGTGAGTGCTTCGGACCAGTCGATGATGCATGAGGGATCGCGGATGTAATGTTCACGGCCGTCCCCGCCCTGCCAGTCCACGAAGCGCACATGCGGATATTCGGCACGGCATCTGTTGACAATCGTGCAGGGAACCATCCGGAGCACATCATAAAAGGTGATCAGTGAATCCGGAACGCCCGCCGAGTCCGCAAGCTGACGCAGCAGGGCCAGCACCATCTGCGGCGGGGTGTAAGAGGCGTTTTGACAGTTGTCGTGAGATTCACAGTTGTTCAGGTTGAGCTTCACGGCAATTTTCTCTCCGGTCTGATAGCCCACGCTCCCTTTGCCGTGATTTTGATTGAAATGTTTGAACAGGGTGTCCCAGGCCATACTGTCTGTCGGTGATTCGGTCAGCCAGCAGATGGACCTGGACAGCATGTCGCTGACCACTGTCTGATCTATATGAGGATCTTCCCACCAGTATCCGGTCTTGCCGTCCCAGGAGGTGGATTCCGGATCGTGTATCCAGACCACGCGTCCGGGATAGATGCCGCGGGCAGTGCCCGCAGGTTGATTCGGCAAATCTGAGGGAACGAAAGTCTCCATGATTTCTGCATTGATATAAAGCGTCGGATGTGACAGAAATAAGAGCACAAACATAAGAAAAACGCCAAAAAGCGATGCGATCATCAGAAAAGAATGATGGGTCCGGACATTCTTTTTTATCTTACGAAAGATGATATTGGTGGTGAATAATCCTGCCAGCCAGATGATAAAACCTGAAGCCAGCGGAGCCGCTGCTTTCTGGCATGGATAGGCAGCCCGGCTGGGTTTGGGAATTACCCGGATCAGGAACCAGACCAGTGAGAGGAAACCGATCATGATGAAATAAATCCGGGACCGAGTTTGCAATATCCATTTTTTCATGAATTGAATCATATCTATTCAATCTCCTTTTTTATTTAAATGATTTCAACATTATACCTTGAAATCATAAACAGCTACGGTCCATGCGATCAGTAAATTTTAAGGTTTTACAATGAGATCGATTTTTATGTTCCAGTAGGCATGCTTTATGTAAGCAGATTATAATCAGAATTTTTAATAAAATCAAGTTATAAATATGTATGGATTCCGTTAATAATTTTCAATAAACAGCACTTTGATTTATTTAGCCATTTTAAAAATTTCACATGAAATTTATTGTGAAAGCGCTTTCAATTTTGTAAATTTAGCCTTATAATTGACAATGAGTAAATGATTTCATTGGAAATATTGGATTCACTGAATCAATTGATAAATTCGTAAAAATATTTTATCGGGATTTAAAAAATCCATATATCAGGAGCAAAAAAAGACAACTGATAATGGCTGGCAAACATAAATAAAAGGAGGACAGATAACCATGGCTGAAGTTAAAGCCAAAAATTACAAATTCAAAGCTGAGGTCAGTCAGCTTTTAGACATTCTCACGCATTCACTTTATACCCATCGGGATGTGTTTATCAGGGAGCTTATTTCAAACGCATCCGATGCACTCGATAAAATTCGATTGAAGCAGGTGATGAGTGAAAAAGTGGCAGATCCGGATCTGGATCTGGAGATTCGCATCACTCTGGATAAAGATAACAAACAGATTACGATTGCCGATACGGGGATCGGCATGACCCATGATGAATTGCAAAAAAATATCGGAACCATTGCCCGGTCCGGCACAGCCGAATTTCTTAAACATATCACGGATTCCGACCAGAAGGATATCAACCTGATTGGACGCTTCGGTGTGGGCTTTTATTCGGTTTTCATGGCCGCGGAAAAAGTGGAAGTTACTTCAAAATCGGCGAATCCGAAAGAACCCGCCCATTTGTGGATCAGTGATGGCAAGGGCAGCTTTAAAATTGAGCCGGTGAAAGAAAAAATCAGACGAGGCACGACCATTAAAGTGTTTTTACGCGAGGACGCTGTTGAATTTACCGAGGAATACCGGATAAAATCCACAATTGAAAAATACAGTAATTTTGTTCCCTTTCCGATTTATATCGGCAAGGAACAGGCCAATAAAATATCCGCAATCTGGCGGGAACCCAAATCACAAATCAATGACAAACAATACAATGAGTTCTATAAATTCATCGCTCATCAGGGTGATGATGCCCTGACCTGGCTGCATTTTTCCGCAGATGTGCCGCTTCAATTTCATACACTGCTTTTTATTCCCAAAACCAATTATGAAATGATGGGTTTCGGCAAAGATGAGGAAGGCGTCCATCTTTTTGTGAAACGGGTTTTAATAGACAGCCATTCGAAAGATATCCTTCCCGCATATCTTCGGTTTGTCCGGGGTGTACTCGAAAGTGACGATCTGCCTTTGAATATCAGCCGGGAGACGCTTCAGGAAAATCCCTATATGCTTAAAATCAAAAACACGGTGACCAGCAAATTTCTGGGACATTTGAAAGCATTTGCGGATAAAAATCCTGATGATTATAAAATATTCTGGACCCAGCACGGACGTATTTTAAAGGAAGGATATACCGATTTTACTCACAAGGAACAGGTGGCAGCCCTTTTCCGGTTTAATTCCTCGAAATGTTCATCCGAAGATGAAATGATTTCTCTGGACAATTATATAGAACGCATGAAAGAAAAACAGGACACCATCTATTTTCTGTCCGGTCCGTCGCGTGATGTGCTCGTCAATAATCCCGCCTTGGAAATTTTCAAGGCAAAAGATATTGAAGTGATTTACTGCCTCGATCCGATAGACGAATTTGTATTGCCGGGTTTGATTGAATACAAAGAAAAGAAGATACTTTCCGCTGACCAGGTGGATCTTGAGGCATTGAAAGATATTCCAAAGAAAGCGGCGGCCGCTGAAAAAGAAACCGAACAAGTGGATGAACAGGCCATGGATAAGCTGGCCAGACGGATTAAGGATATACTTGGTAATAAAGTGGAAACGGTACGGCTTTCCGAACGGTTGGTGGACAGTCCTGCCGTGCTGGTAGGAAAAGACAAAGTCATGTCTTCACAAATGGAAAAAATCATGCATCTGGTGAATAAGGAGACCAAGCTGACGCCAAAAGTCATGGAAATCAACCAAAAACATCCGATCATTAAAAACATGCTGTCCATTTATAATAGCGATCCCAAAGATCCGCTGCTGGAAAAAACAGTGAACAGCCTGTTTCACAGTGTCCTGCTTCTGGATGGTGCGTTGGATAATATTCAGGAAATGGCTTCCGGTATCCAGAATCTTCTGGATGAAACCACAAAAATGTATATTGATAAAAAAGTGCCAAAATCAAAAAAATGATAAATAAATCTATATTCTGCAAGGACGGACCATGAATCATCATTTCGAAACCATTTCCCGTAAAACTGTGCCGGAACTCGATTCAATTCTCGGTCAGCCTTTCAAAGTGCTCGATGATGGATTCGTCCGGGTGGTGGATTATCTGGGAAATGATGCGGCTATTGTACAGGCGGCACGGGTCAGTTATGGTGAGGGCACAACAAAAGTCCGTCAGGATCGAACGCTCATCCGATATCTATTGCGGCATCAGCACACGTCCCCGTTTGAAATGTGCGAGATAAAATTACATGTACGTGTGCCCATGGACTGCTGGAGGCAATGGATTCGGCATCGGACAGCCAATGTCAATGAGTATTCGACCCGTTATTCCATTGCCATTGACACTGCCCAGAAGACCGGTGAAAAGGCATGGCGCATGCAGTCGACATCGAACCGACAGGGAAGTGAAGGGTTTTTTGACAGTAAAACCGGAAAGCAATTCACTGAGACCGAAGCCGAACTGCATACACGGTCCAGAAAAATTTATGAAAATCGAATCGAGCAGGGAATGGCCCGGGAACAGGCCCGAAAAGACCTTCCTCTTTGCACATACACAGAAGCTTACTGGAAAATCGATCTGCATAACCTGCTTCATTTTCTAAAATTGCGGATGGAGCTGAATGCCCAATATGAGATTCGAAGATATGCCGAAACCATTGGGCAAGAAATCGTCAGGCGCTGGGTGCCTTTAACATGGGAGGCATTTCTCGATTATAATCTGAATGCAGTCCTATTTTCAATAACCGAGCAGAAGATTTTAAAATTGATGGTAGAAGGAGATGTAAATAAAACACTGGAATTCGCGGAATTACAAGGATGGTTGAAAAAAGACAAGGATGGACAGCTAAAGCAGCAATTCGAACGTGCTGAGTTTGAAGACAAATTAAGACGATTGGGAATCAAAATTCCCTGGTCCTGATAATCCGGAAAACGAATTATTGAACAAATAAACAGATATATTACGTGATATAGATAATGCCGCTGTTTTGCAGGAATGATGATATCAGGATTCATAGGATTTATCATATGGTTTGCCGAAAAGCGATTTTCACTGATGATTAAAGAATAAGTTATAAAACAATTATATATCAATGGAGTACATATGCATTGGAGTCCTGACTTGTCAATCCGTTTGCTGAATGGATGGATCCTGCTGTTTGTCTATCTGGCAGTAATGTTCTTGCAGCCTCTGTTTTATCGGAACCGCCGTCAAATTATCCAACGCCTGATGTTCCACCCCCGTGATACGACGGCTGTCAAGCGGATCATGCCGTTCACGATATCTTTCTATTATATGATGCTGATTTTATCCATATTTGTTCCGATTCAACCAAACCGGCCACTGCTGGTGTCGGGAGCGGCAGTATTCGGAATCGGCATGATTTTGTATGCATTATCCGTACATGCGTTTGCAATCACACCGCTGGATCAGCCGGTCACAAAAGGATTATACCGTATTTCCCGAAATCCGATTCACTTTTTTTCATGGATCGCCTATTATGGCGTTGGATTGATGACCGGCTCATGGCTGATCATTATCCTTAATACAGTCACCGGCATTGGCATTCACATCGGAACTCTGGCGGAAGAACGCTATTGTCTGGAAAGATACGGGGATGCTTATCAGGAATATATGAAGCAGGCACCGAGATATCTATTGTTTTTTTAATTGAGAAGGGTGCTCGATACAGGTCTGAATTGTCCCGTCAATTAGCTACACGCTTTGCACTGTTTTGATCAAGCCTGCCTTTTTTCCTGTGTATTATGGCCCCACAGATCAATCCGATTCCCAAAAATGTGACTACAGAAGGACCACAGGAAAAATCCAGGATATAAGAGAAAAGCAGACCGGCAATGGTGGCTGAAATCCCCAATGCGTAAGCGATTTTTAAACGTGAACCCCACCCTTCTTTAAACAGCGCAGAAAAAGTCGCCGGAATAATCAGCAGGGTAAAAATAACCAGCACACCCGCGATTCGTATAGACAGCGTGATAACCACACCCATGGTCACGTAAAACAGAAAATCCCACCAGGGCGATTTTTCATGATAATCCGATCGTTCCATAGATTCGGAGAGCCGGATAAATCGATGACGGAAAATATAATGGAGTAATCCAATCAGTCCGAACGAAAGCGCGCAAATGAATATATCCGGCCATTTGACCCATAAAATACTTCCGGTAAGCATATTCTCAAGATGCACATCGCCGCCTGCAGCGAGTGCGAGCATAAACAGCGAAGCCGCCGCAGCCACGGCATAGGAAACACCGATGATCGCCTCATGGGGGATCTGTCTTATCCGCTTCCCCACATGGGCATAAAACAGGGCGGCCAGCACTGTGAACCCGAACGCTGCCAGAAAGGCGAATGGATGATCTTCTTCCACATGCCAGATCACAAACGCCAGTGTGGATCCTACGGCTGCCATTTGTGCCAGGGCAATATCAATAAAAATGATTTCACGTTTCAGCACATGAATACCCAGATAACCGAACATCAATACCATGAGCAGGCATGCGATAAACGGTGGAAACAAAAAGACGAATATCTCAACCATATCATTTCCTTATTTTTTATCGTTGGGTTTTCCATTGACGAGCTTGATCAAGAGCCCGGCCGCAAAACATAGCCCCAGAGCAAGAACAAGCGTTGGTCCATAGGGCAGTTTCAGCGCGTAGGATGAAAAAAGTCCCGCCAGGGATGCGCCGAATCCAATACACCAGCCGATCCGCAATCCGCTTCCCCAGCCCTTTGTAAACAGTGCCGCGGTAGCAGCAGGAATCATGAGAAATCCGTAAGCCAGAAGCACCCCTGCAATGGGGACAATAAGCACTGTGATAATACCCAGAGAAATGAAAAACAGGAAATCCCAAAAATTTTCCTTTTTGGAGCCAGTCGGTTTTTCAGTGATTGCAATGATTTTATCTCGGAATATAAGATGAAAAACCGCCAGAACGATATATACAATCACGGTGACAATGACCAGAGGCCAGTTGACCCATAGCATACAGCCGGACAAGGTTTGAGTGACATAAGCCGCCCCGCCCGAAAATTTATCGGCCACCATAATCGATGCCACCAGTGCCAGTCCGTAAAGAATGCCGATGATCGCTTCATGAGGAATTTGCTGTTTTCGTGGTTTGACATAAGCCAGAAGAACAGATCCCAGCATCACAGCAGCGAATGATATTAAATAGGACATTGTCGTACCGCCCTGAATTCCAAGTCCGATACCCACAATGACACCCAGGGCCGCCAATTGATCCAGCGCAAGATCGGAAAAAACGATACCGCGCCGAATAACATGCAGACCGAGGTAAGTGTGCACCGAAGTCACGACAAGAAGCAGAACGATTTGAATGGAGAAGAAGCTGAACGTTTCAATCATGCTTTACTCCTCTTTCTCAATCGCTTGATTGATTTGTTGAATCCAGTAATCGATCAGTTTAAAATTATCATCCATACCAGTCTGACCGCCTACGGAAAGCGGAAGAAACAGGGCCTGAATCCCGGTTTTCTGAGCAATGGTCGTGGGTTTGCGTTTTTCAAAATAGGATGCCACCAGCATGACCTGAATATTTTGGTCCTTGATCAACTGAATCATATGCTCGACATGCCTGGGTGTCGGAGGGATGCCCGGTTTGGGTTCAATATATCCAATAATATTCAGGCCGAAATCCCTGGCAAAATACGACCAGTTTTTATGATAGGCCACGACATTCAGATCCCGAAAAGGCAAGGCCTGTTTCAGCCAGCCGCCCAGCCGGGTTTCAAGAGATTCGCCTTCATACTCGGTTTTCATGAATTCGAATAATTGCCCGGCCTGCAGTAATTCAACCAATTGATCCCCTCCAATTAAATCAACCAGTGTGCCTCCAAACAGGGAACGATGCAAACGGTCGATAAAATCAGCCTGCCGCTTCTCATATATCTCGCTGTTTTGGGGATCGACTTTCTTTAATCCGATCAGTATGTTTTCTGAAATGGGTATCCAGTTTATCGGACTGGTATGAATATGCGGATTGCCGAAGATATGCACGTCCCCTTCCGAACGGCTGAGGGCCTGCTCGGGTTTCTCCAGAATATCCATGCCTGGAGATACAGTGACAAATCCCGGCGCGCCGTCCATGATCTGTTTGTTCCTGGCTTTATCCTGAAGGGTGGTCAGCCACATTTCCAAATCCATCCCGGTCGATACAAGCAAATCCGCTTTCTTTAATTTCATGGCCAGACTCGGCTTGGGCGGTACAAAATGCGGATCCTGATCACCGTGAGACAGATATTCGACTTCAACCAGGTTTTCTCCGAGGAATTTTGCTATCGAAGCAAAGTCAGAAAATGTGGTGACTACATTTACTTTGGCATCACTGCTCATTGTGATAATTCCCAGGAAACCTATGAACAACATTTTATTTATTTTCATCTTTACGCTCCTTCATTTTCGGTATCAACCTGTCTGCTCCATTTTACCTTGAATTGGAATGGATGTGTTTTCCGGTTCTTTCTTAAACCGGGCTTGGAATTTTTACGCTGTGATCTTGATTTTTTTTAAACGTTTTTCTTCATTTGCTGCTTTAATACGCTTCATGTTTATGCGGTCCCATAGCCCAGCATGTATGCAGAATCAGACGTTGATCGTTTTCATTAAAATTTCGGTCGATCAATGTATACTGAAGCCGGATAAATACAAATTCACTCTGCCAGTAATCGAGCGCCAGAGCTCCGCCGCGCTCCCAGCAATCCTTATCCCAGGGAAGTCGGGTAAAATCCAGTCGTCCGCTGATCAGTGTTCTGGCGCCGGTACGCACCTGAAGGGAAGAATAACCACCATAGGCTGTGATCCAGTCTGATCCTTCCTGACGCCTCGAGATCATACACTCTGTCCGCCATTCCCATCCCGAATATTTGGCCCGGCCGGGCGGCTGCCATTTCAGAGTAAGGTCTGCACCTCCAATCCAGGTGCTGTGCTGCTCTGTTGAATCATTTTTACCGGCAGCCCCGCTGAGACCGATTTCAATATATGTGCTTCGGTTTAAATCATAATAATTTTTAAAATGTGTGATATAAAGCAATTGATGGCGTCCTTTATCTGTAAAGCTGAATCCGCTTCCCCCTGAGATCACTTCCAGATCGAATTCGTTCACATGCGCCCATAACCGGGGCAGTAAAAAATTGCCGGATAATCCCACACCATGAAGGGTTTCGTTTCCAAAAAACTGAACCAGAGCCCGAGGTCTGTCGAATTGAGGCAGCGCATGATCATGATACCGGTTCAACTGGCCAAACTGAGCTTTAAATTTACCCATTTTCAGGTTCATATTCAAAGGGCAGTTTAACCAAATGAGATAGGCTTCTTCCACAGACGCCTCTTCATGTCCCAGACCAATAAATACTTTACCCCGGCTGTACGGATCCAGCGCGGATTCCACACCCAGCTCGATTTCCCTGAGGAATAGCTTTCCGGTTCCCCATTCTGTTTCAGAAGGCAACCGGTTTAAATCCGTTTTCGATTTTCCGGTTGCAAAGTAAAATTCGCCGCCCACACTGATGTTGGGATTCATGGCCGATTGCTGACGCAGCCCGCTGTGAAACTTTTTCTGTTCATCGATTCCTTTATCTTTCTTCTGGCTCATTTTTTTTGCTTTTTCCAGGAGTGCCTGAACATCGTTTTCTTTCTCTTCCTTTTCAATCTGCATCAGACGATTTTCGATGTTTTTCAGCTTGATTGCAAGGCTGTCTGTTTTTGTCCCGGATTGTGCATAGATGGGGGGGATAAAAGCAGTATTGCATATTCCAAAAATGCATAAAAAGGACACAACGATCCTTATCATGAGGGCCTCCTTGTTTCAGTGAATAAGAATGGTCAATCATCGCCATTCCATGCCGGAATGCCAATGAATTGAAGGAACCATTATGCTAAATAAAAACAGGGAGGCGCCCGTGATGTCGGGACAGAAAAAATTATATTGGGAACTGAAACAGAGTCTGAAGACAATGATTGAAAAATGCTGAGATTTACAGGATTGCAGATTGAATCCCACAATAAAGGTGTAATGGTATCGGTGTTTCTGAACTGGATTTCCCACAGACAGGCGGGGCAGTCATCGTGATAATTGCCGTCCATCTCATGATTATGTGCGAAACCGACAAATAATGCAATTGTGCAGTAGAGTCCAATGGTAAATAAAAGCAGGCATTTATATTTTATCAATGCAGTCATCGAACAAAAACAGATCCATATTGTGGTTTTTCTTGTACCCTAAGATAATATTTTTCTCGTCAAGATCAAGTTTTTTTTATCAAATAATAGAAGCTTGACATTCATTTCAGAATCCGTTATGTTGAAATAGCGTTCAATTCTATTCAAAGGAGACAAGCAATGAAAATCAATCCGATGACTCGCTTCCTTCTGTTGATTTTTGTCGCTCGCGTCGTTTATTCACAACCCTATGGACTTGAAACACGCCTTCCGAATACAGATTTTAAAATATTGACAGATGGGGGTCCTTTAACTGAAATGAAATTGGATGCGGTTTTTTCCGGATTGTCTTTTGATTTCCCTCTGTTGCTCACCCACGCAGGAGACGGGACAGACAGGCTTTTTGTTATTGAAAAAGGAGGAAGAATATATGTTTTCAAAGACGATCCGGCAATGACAGAAGCAAAAGTATTTATTAACCTTTATGTTCCTGTCAAAGCTTCTTTCAGTGAGGCGGGTCTGCTGGGTCTTGCATTTCATCCGGATTATGAAAATAACGGACGGTTTTATGTACATTATACATTCGGCGATTTGCAATCCCGTATTGTCGAATATCATGTGTCAGAGGATCCTGATCGTGCAGATTACAGTTCGGAACGTATCCTGCTCACAGTTGATCAGCCGTTTCGAAATCACAATGGCGGCATGATTGCTTTCGGTCCGGACGGATATCTCTATATATCATTGGGAGATGGCGGGGGGGCCGGTGATCCCTACGGAAACGGTCAAAATATCAACAACATGCTGGGTGCTATTTTGCGAATTGATGTCGATGATCAGGATCCGGGAAGAGAATATCGTATACCTGAAGATAATTCCTTTTTCGGAAGCAGCAATAATGTGAAAAAAGAAATTTGGGCCTACGGTCTGCGGAATGTGTGGCGGTTCAGCTTTGATCGGTTAACCGGAGATTTGTGGGCAGGAGACGTCGGACAATACCTGTATGAAGAAATCGATATCATTGTCAAGGGCGGGAATTACGGATGGAATACCATGGAAGGAAACCATTGCTACAGCCCGAAAACAGGATGCAACCGGGACGGGCTGATATTGCCTGTTCAGGAATATGATCATGATCAGGGTCGTTCAGTCACAGGAGGATACGTCTATCGGGGAAACCGTTTACCGCGTTTGTATGGCATCTATCTCTATGGTGACTATGTCAGCCGGTCAATCTGGGGACTGCGTCGTGAGGACAATAGCATTCTG
>Ga0272441_10006279_pt1 | contig 20035 bp, 30 predicted proteins | sample SSMProp6N_FD_193582 | JGI IMG/M metagenome (GOLD analysis project Ga0272441, IMG submission 193582) | Marine sediment archaeal communities from Little Sippewissett salt marsh, Falmouth, MA, United States - SSM-Prop-6N | ecosystem: Environmental > Aquatic > Marine > Wetlands > Sediment ...
TTCTTCCTAGTAAACAAGGATATTGTTCACGAATTGGAAGATGAGTAATGGGCATTGTTCGCCTGATGCAGGACGCTCTTGAGGAAGCCAAGACATTAAGCAATTCTCATCATAGCTTAAGAATACAGAAGGCTTTAGCTGGACTCAAAGCAAACTACGGAAAATTACTTATCCAAAGTATCTACAAGCAGGCTTTAGATCTAGGTTGGGAAGCAGAACAACTTAGCGGAAATGGTGTTCTGCCTTCCGACCGATCTTTACTGCAAGGACTGAACTATGGAGACCGGATCGTGCTGGTCGACGAAGAAGCAATAGCAATTCAGAAGATATCTGGACAAATTCATATTAGAAAGAAAAAACCATGGCTAAAATTGTCATCACATGTAGAGGAGAAGATAAAGAACATGTCGAAAAATTAGCCCAACAGGTTTTTAACAGTTTTTCTATCAACGAAGATGCTACAGACGCCCATCTGAATATTCGATTTGAAAAGACACTTAAATTAGAGATAGCCAACAATCAATTGGTTATCTGTGTACCATTCCAGGCGTTTCCATTCAAACAAGCTCTTCAGACATCAATTAAAAATGCTATGAAGCTTGGTGCTGCATGGATATGCGGAAAAAACATTCTAGGAGCATATGATGAATGAGATACCCGAAGATGTAGATATTAGTCTTGCTAGACATGCGGGACTTTTAGCTACTGGAGCTCAAGAAAAATTAAAGAGTCTGGGAATAACCGTAGTTGGCGCTGGAGCCATAGGCTCCTGGCTTATGCCCGCCTTAGCCAAAGTAGGCTGTGAAAATGTGAGATTCATAGACTTTGACGTAGTTGAAGAAGTAAATATGGCCAATCAGCTATATGGCGAAGAACATATAAATACGCTTAAAGTTGATGCTTTAGAAATGCTTGCCGGAGATTATAAAACGGCAAAAGGCTATACCTTTCAAAATGAAGAAGTTACAGAAGAAAATGTAGATGAATTCATGACAGAAATAGTAATAGCCGCAGTTGATAGCATAGCCGTTAGAAAAATTCTATGGGAAGCATGTCAAGATGAAGTTAGCACTAAACTCTATCTGGATTGTCGGATAGGGAGATATAATGCTCAAGGATATAGTGTTCGACCTCATGAAATGCTCGAAGTCGATTACTTTGAAGAACATCATATATTCCCGCCGAATGAAGCGGCAGAAATTCCATGTACTGAAAAGACTATTATCTTTCCTTGTATGTGGTGTGCGGCTTTTCTATGCAGCGAAGTCGTAGCATATGCTAATAATCGTATTTCAAATGGCATTTTCCGATTGGAATATGAATGGAAAACACATAAAACTATCCGTAATACTCGTCAACAGATTATGGAGCTTCAAATGGGAGCTTAATATGTATCATTTCGTTACTAGAAGAAATGCGATATTGAATACAATAGGAGGTAGCCACACATTAATTTCTCGTTCGGCCAAACCTCATGAGTTGTTAATACCCAATGTAATCCAGGAAACGATTGCTTTATTAACATCTCTTCAGCCATTATATCATGAAGATAGCAATGGCTTGATACGACAGGTCAGAATCGCTCATAATTTTCATATTATGAACAGACTAGAGCTAGAATCAACACCAATTGAAGTGTTTGCTTTCACCAAATCACCATCTGACATACAAGGATCGGGAAGAAACTTCACTACGCTTATTATTATGAAGGGATATAACTACACCTATATATCTGGATACTCAATGTCGTTTAATCAGTTAGTAAGTATGGCTAAAAAATCAGCTATAAGTAACTTTGCAGAATATAATTGTAATATATGCAAAGAAAAAACTATAGATAATGGCTGTATCTGCGAATATTGTGGTAATAGTCTTATAGAAGAAAAGATAAACAAGTATTCTAGATTTATAGTTAAGAAAGAAAGTTTAAAGAACTTTATTCCTCCAATGCTATATTCCTATGTATATCAAATGCAAGAGATGGCAGGGCTTGACAGAAGAATGGGAGTAAAATTATGATTAATCTTATATTAACGATACCAGGCGTTAAGGAGAAACTTATCCCATTGATTGATTTCGATAGAATATTAACCAATGTGGCCGAAGTTGATGATAGAAATCTTGCTATGAGTATTCGTCATTTAGCACACGCCCTTGTTAGTGGTGCTAATGAAGTATTTCATAAAAAGCCTAGAATGTTGAAAAGCGAAACTATATCCTGGTTAAGTAATCAGGATATAAATCCATTTAAGCAAATTACTTATCATACACATTTATTCGACAAATTTGCCGAGAACGTTCATGCTTTAATATGGAAAACGCGATCTTCTCAATTAAGAGGATATAGAAATACTATTGTTAGATGGAACAGTATATCTCTTGGATTACGACAAAGAATTGACAGAAATGCATTAAGAGCATTAACTGAAATTATTATCCTGGCTATTTATGGCTGTCCTATGCCATGTCCGAATTGTAGAGACGGTAGAATTGGCACTCCATCTCGTCATAGCATGGATATCTATGGCAGTTATAGAGCTACGGGAGCAACGGATGGTCTAGTTCATTGCCCTATGTGCGGCTATACTGAAGATAAGACAACTTATAGAGATAGAAGTAAAGAAGGAATTGTTAACGAAATAACAAAAAACATCAGAATTATTACAGGAGAAAATCAGTCTAATGTAGAAGAAGAAAATGTGGAAATTAGTTCAATTAATATTGAGCTTTAGCGGTGTAGATTTAGTATAAGTTAAACTTATACAAGGTATCTTTGTTTGCACATAATCTTCGAGCTGGTTCTCGATTATGTGCAAAACTGAACAATAAGGATCCTAAACCAGGAGATCCAAATGGCGCCGCGGCGTCGACGGGCTCTAGAGGGACCTGCAGTTCTGATGTCTGCAACAGCTACGCATGCCAGTGACAGTCGTTCGATCGCGACCCAAAACTACCGGCTAGAAGAGAACTTGCTAACCAGGAAAGTAAGGTAGATCCAAATTCTCATCGGCCTAAGCTTAGCATGCAGCTCCGCGCAGCGACCGCAATACGGGCAGCAGACCGTATTCGCGGCGTACACTGCTTATTTAAAAAAAGGAAATATCATGACATTCTCGTATATAGCAACCAAAGCAAATTATGGTATGATTGAACGTGGTTCCTATTATAAAATGGAATTACCAAAGTGTCCAAATTGTAAAGATATTTACTTTCATATCTGTCAACGCTGCGGTTTTATTGATAAAGAAAAATGGTATTTAAGCTATTTTAATGGACTTCATTTTTTCCACATTCATACGATTACAAGATCCATTGAAGAAAGGGAACTTGCAGAATCTGAAGCAAAGGATTTTATGCTTGCAAAAATAGGAAAAATCCCTAGAATATGGTCTTTGTTGCCAGGACAACAAATTCGTGCGCGATTAACGGATATTCCCTAACTGGTGGGGTCGTTACAAATCCGCTTGGATTAAAGTTACTGGATTGTTTGTTAACCTTTAGAGGAGAGAAAAGACATGTCTGCTCCCTTCATCAATTACTCGGTAGGTACACTTGATGACAACGAAAACGTCGCTCACGACGTTATCGGTGTTGGTGCTACCTTGCGGGAAGCTCTTGACAAATGTGAGTTCGATTATTCGGACAGCAACACATTCACTGTCAATGATCTGCCCGTAAAGCTCGATGACGAGCTTCCTCAGAATGAAGATGGTAGTATGGTCTATATCGTCGTCGGCGAAAAAACCGACAACGGTTAAACCGTCCATTAATACCTGATTCGTTTCTATTTTTTAAAGTCATCAGACTTTACCGTATTTAATTTTGGCCTCGTTCATACTGCGAGAGTTCAGATTACTGACGAGGCTTTTTTCCTTCCCACCTTTGGAGCAAAATAATGAGAAATAATACTGGGTTCAACCTGTCTAATAATATTCTGCGATCATCTATCAGATATCGTGAGATGCTGTGGAAGAAAGAAATAGTTTTCACAGAAACTTACAACAGCGATGTCAATCAAAGTTCAATGATGCAGATTATTCTTAATGGCGACCGGCGTAATATACCGGATTTAAAGTTAGGCTTTATTCCTAAAGTCGAAGGTGACAGTATAATTTACAGTCCCGATATAAATCTTTTGACTACAGATAGAAATAATGATATTGCCACAGTTCTTATGAATCATATGGAATTTGTCAATATATATAAGGGGCATCTTGATAATGGAGAAGGCAGCGTACTGGAAACCCTGTCCGGCAATACACGCACACAAGCAGAAGAATTGCTTTTTAAGCGTATGATGGGTTCACTTGAAACTGATATTCTGGCGGCCAAAGACACAAAGTTTCTAAAGCTGGCTGAAAAACAAGTTATTCAGGAACGCTTAGGACAAATAGATAATGAAATTGCTATGTTAGTAGAAAAAGAAAAGAATCTTCGAGAAACTCAGGCTAGTGCACAAAAGGAAGACATTATCAAAACAGCAGTTGCAAGTATCGAAGAACTTGTAACTAGAAGACTTTATGTAGAAATTAACTTTACTATGCAAGGCGTTGAAGCCATTAGTAAGACTATTGTTGTTCCTGCAGATTATTCTGAAGAACAATATTGGAGACATGCATCTCATATGGTCGATGCTCTTGGAATAGAAAAAGGTAAGACATATTATTATTGTCTGGGTGCCTTTAAAATTACAATTCCCTGGCATGGCAGCAACGTCAACGTCCGTCCTATTTGGAGAAATAAAGATACTCTTAACTTTCAAAATGGCGGACATAGAGATGGCCATCCTCATATTAGTAATAGTAATCCATGTCTAGGATCTAAAGGTGGTAAAATTATTAATAATAAAATGAAAGCAGGAGACATAAAAGGAGCCCTGCTTCATATGTATAATTTTGTAAATGACTATAACCCGTCTAATCCTTATGGTCATACTCCGGAATATTTATCAAAACCATATCTATCAGCACAGGAGGCGCTGGATAATGCATTGGCTAAACAACGCAGAAACACTAATCAGGAGGAAATACCCGATGAACAAGGAGAGTCCGTTGAAATCGACGTCTGATACAAAGGAAGTTCAAATTTCTACGATACAAGATGACGCACCAAAACTGCCAGATCGTTTTACATTAAAATGCAAGCGCAGTTTATACGATAAGATGCAAGGCTGGACGGACGCATGTCCCGTAGAAGCAGGAGGCATGATGGCGGTACGCCTGGTTGGAAAGGGTATCTTTGAAGTTGTAGATACTTTTCTTGATCGTCAAATTGCAAGTGCCGCTTATCTGGAAATAGAGCCAAAATCTCTGAATAAAAGGCGTCATGGATACTTAAAAGCCTGGGGAGATTGCAAGGTCGAGAGAGACAAAGCGGTCATGGAAGGCGATTTCGAAAAGTTTATTGCTTTAGATAAAGAACTGGAAAAAAAGAAAGACGACATGAAACTCTTGAGAGGCGAATGGCATTCCCATGTTAATTTCAACACCTTCTTAAGCGGAACAGATGTCGCAACGGCCCTCCGTTTATGTAGAAACGATCCATATGTTATAATGCTCGTTTTAAATAAACATAAAAAATACTATCTTGAAGCGTATGTAAGATCGCCATTTCCTTATCAAATAAGAGGTAATTTTGAAGTCTATAACGATACAGAAGAAGAAAAAGAACCAGAAATCAAAATAGAAGAGCCCGCCCTAACCCCTGAACAAGTATCTCTTTTACCTGAGATCGAAGCCAGGTATGGCAAAGACGCAAAAGACGCCTTTAGAGAAATGGTTCTTAACGATATGAAGGAAGATGCTGAACATAAGGTCTTTGAAGCAAAACAGGAAAAACTTAAAGAAGTCCATGAACAGTACAAGCGTGAAATCGATGAAAAAGTCTTCAGTCCAAGTGAATATGAAATAGATCTGGATACCCAGGAAATCGTAAAGAAAAAAGTAACGACATATACTCCTTCAACGAATTATGACTTTAATTATGGCTATGAAGATCGATATCCATATCCTAGAGATTATCGAGATCGCTTTGGCACAGGGCTTACTACCAGTGCCAATACAGAAACGGCTGGACTTGACGAAAGATCGTCTAAGATTTTTCCTAAAGATATAATTCAAAAAATCATAGGTATATAATGGAGATAAAACTATGAATATTAAGATTCTTGGAACTCCTGCAGAAGCAGATAAAGATCTGGCAATAAATCCTCATATCTTCAGCCAAGGAGTTGCACTTAATCAGCTTTTGAGCGAAGAAGCTTCTCGGGCTCTTGCAATGGAAAGATTCCAGACACTAACACTTGGACATGCAGACAAGATGATTCATGTGCAGATGCTAAAAGCCAGAGCATTAGAAGAGCTGAATCAGAATTTACCACCTGAAAAGCTTGAAGTGATGGAAATTGAAGATTTTCAATCTGTTTACAAGCACTATCTGAAAATTCATGAGAGTATGATGGCAAAAATCAAGGGAGAGCTTTCAAGCCTCTCAGTCGTCTCAGGAGTGATTCAGGGCATAAATATAAAATTTCATGAAGTTCAGGCCGCCTTACAGGAAAAAGCTCGTGAGAGGGCTAGAATCAAGGCCAGGAAGATTCTATATTTTATTAATCAACAGAATAGTAGTATACAAGAAACTAATCGAGAACACTGTATGGCCAATACTATGGGTGAACAGCATTGGAGCCGCCTTTTTAGTTCTCTTGTTAGTCTCAACAATTTTGATCAAGGAATCAAAATAGTCGAGCCTCTTCTTTCTATTCAGAGTGATATATATAAGATTACAGATAGTAAAGTGAAGGAAGATGGTGAATTTCTATGTGTAACATCTGCATTCAGTCAGCTTCATCCTATTTGGGAAGAATTAAGAGACACAAACAACGTACTTCCTCTTTTAATAGCGGGAGCTAACCGAATGGCAGATTCCACACGTCAGCTTCATGAATTTGTCAAGAATAAAATTCACCACTTTGTTGCTTCTCAACCAGACGAAATTGCTGAAATAAAGGAAAGTTATGGCATAGACCATTTTAACGTAACGAGTACTGACCAGCAGTCTGGTGTTATCAGAATTATTAAAAGACTGGACACTCTTGAACAAACTAGAGAATTCAGCCGAAATAGTATCGATTTTCTCAAACGATTAACAGAAATAGTAACTTTCTCTGAAAATAGCATAAACGAAAGCTGGATACCAACAGCATTCTATACTAACAATGAAGAAGAGATCGAACGATTGTGGAGTGAAAGAAATGATACTAATAGCAGGGAACCTGGTTCTGTTTGATAAAAATTTAGCGATACTTAATGTCGGACAGGATGAGAAGTCTCGTTACTTTCCAGTCAAAATGAAAGTCCCTAGAGTCGGAGGAATAATAGGGTCTTTCAAATTCTATCATAACAAGTTTACAATGCTCGAAGAAATCGAAAGCTTCGATATTGTAACAGATCATTTTGTTTTCATAGTTCAGAAAGAATATGAAATAATTGGCAACCAGAAAATCTCTATTGATGGGTGTCCTATTCCGATCAAACATAACGGCAATCTTTCAGGTCCATTTTGTGCAGACATGGACGATCTTTTTAGACTGAAAGATGGGAAAACAACATACTATCCTCATATTGTAAAGCTAAGATAATGTGGTACAGACTTACAGCGTATGCAGATATTACGGACATCGAAGAATACCTTTCAGCTTTTTCAGATTTAGAAGGAGGAGAGTGGTGTGTCTGGTCTCAGCAAGAACGTGAAATCCTGCTCTCAAAGTATGCTCATAAGCTCAAAGTTTATAAGAAAATCCTTGCAATTATCAATGAAGTCTGTAACATTAATCTACTTGGCTCTGCCAAGTATCATATCCTTGTTCGGTGGACTAATGACTCGAGTATCTTCCATGTTTGGAGCAACATGGGTAAAACAGATATCGAGTTGGTAAGTTATCCCCGTGCGAAACACGAATTTGCACAAATATTGAAGGAGATCCAATATGAGGCCTGACGAATTGTCTCAATTAAATGTCGCAGATATCGATATTGTTTCTGTTAATAATCTCGATTATGGCCGGCAGAGAATCGAACATGTAATTGGCAAATATATCTCCGACGAAGGTGAACATTCTCCGTTTTGGGATTTACCAGATGAAATATCGAAAGATATAGGAATTATTGCAGTTTGGATAATGTTCATGGCGCCACGGATAGGATATCTTGAAGGATTAGCAAACGTGGCAGAAGAGGAAAAGAAGCTTGCTAAAGCCAAAGCTACACTTGAAGCCAGAGGGATAGATCCTAATACAAACAAACCTAAAACTGCCGCAGTGTGTGAAGATGAAGGACGAGTAAACTCTGAAGATACAATTCGGTTATACGCGAGAACAGTCGCTGCGGCGGCTTCATATAAAGCTTTTCATTTTCAGGCTAATCGCTTTATCGAAACACTTACAAATCGATTAAAGACTCTTCGAGTAGAGAGAATTAATAATGGGGAGACAAATGAATAATTTAACATTTACTTATGTTACAAGACGAAGTTCGTCACATAAGCTCATTGAAGTGCTTAAAGACGATTATATGGCCTTGCATATTAAAGGACAAAGAGATCGAAGTATAGATATCTGGGCCACAAGCATGCATCAGCATATCATAGGTCATACTAAATGGGCCGAATGTAATCAAGGAACCACTGGAGTTAATTGGCCATTAGGCCATATTCAAATAGGAATTATTGCCGAATATTTGAAAGGAAGCAATAAACGTAAATTAACATTATCGCAAGTAACAAGTCAGGATGATCTTAAGCTTATTACTAGCAAACAAGGCGTTAATGAATGTGGATATATTTTATCAGAATCTGTATCTGACAATATCGATACCGCTTCAGCCTTGATAGCATCTACTGGACAACATTCAGTTGAAATAAGAGAAGCTTTCGATCAAATAGTAGAGGCAATTGATCCTAAAAAATGGCATAGCAATATATATGTCTGGTTTGTTGAAAACGCGATCGTCCTTACAAATGGATATAATGAAACATCAAAAATTGTTGCTAAGCTTCAAATCACCACTTCATTAAATACACTTTTAGTGAATAAAGGATTTTCTATCTCGATCCTTAAGATCATTCAAGTAATGAAAGACGCTTGGCGTTGTCCTGGATTAACAACTCATTCAAACGGAAGCAAAGCTATTATTATTGAATCTGATATATGGTACTTTGCCTCATTTATTATTGAAAAACCTACGATTTCTGTAGCTCAAGACGGACTTAAAGCAATCAGAATCCCAGATGCAACTTTATTTGCTGACTTCCTGAAACTAGCTGGTAATTATTGGGGTTTCAGAATGAATGTTAAAAGAAACGTACTAACATGTATGACTGACGATGGTCCAGAACCAGGTGCTTATCTTAAAATGGATATAGCTGATTCTGGAATGTCCTGGGAATTTGAACTTGCAGGAGATTCAGAAGAACTGGCATATCAATTAGAATTGCTTGGTTTTAAAAATATAATCCTGTTAGTCGATAAAAAACAAGGATTATATGGGATACAGAGCGATAAAGGATTTGTTCTTAGAGAGGACCCTAACGAACTGTATGAAGCTGAAGAAGAAGAAGAAAATTACGAGGAGGAGGAAGATGAGGTTGACGCATGAAGAAGGTATTCCAATATCTTCACAATTTCGGTTAATACCGCATAAATCAAAGATTCGCTCATCAGGAAGCAAAATAGATAGTATTATTCAGAATGTATTATTGATTCCTAACAATGCTAAGAAACTAATTGTATATCCTGGTTATGCAGAATTCCCTGCTTCTCTGCTAAAGAAATATAATCTTGTTGAAAATAATCAGGCAACAAGAGAAAAGTTTAGAAAGTCTTTAGCGTTGAAAGAAGATGTATATTATATTCGAGGATCTCTTGAAAGTCTTATGGATAAAGAAGTCCCAAAGGTTCCTCATAATATAAAACAATGGGCCCAAAATGTTGAGTGGGTATTTAACGAATACTTTGTTGTATTGATTAATATTGCCGAAATCTACAAATCTCACGAAGAGTACATGAACAGTGTTCGTGATGAAGTTGTTAATTCGGTACTAAACGATCTTTTCCCTAAACCAGGAAAGATTATAGAGGAGTTGGAAAAACTGGAACAACCAAAACCGGAAAAAGACGAATTTCAAGAAATAGTAGAAAAGACCAGGCCGCAGGAGACCGACTCGGACGACATAGGAGATTTACCTACGTGAGCTTAATTAACAAAAAACTCTTGGACGATAGAAGTATGGTACCATCTAAAGCAATAGACGCGATGTTGGACGTAAATGCCCAATTTTCGACACTAGAGCGTTTGATGCAAAACTTACAAACGAACGAGCCAGAGCTCGATCAAGTCCTTCAGGACTTATGTAAGAGTCATGCTTTAAAACACGCGGAACTGTTAGACGACCCCAATCGATCTTGTAACATGGACGAATGGATTGCTGATCTGTGTTATAAGTTTGCGTGTTTAGGACTGTTCCTTGGGGAACAGGCCTTTAGTATCAAACCCAGAGATTTACAGGATCTTGTTAATGGAACATGAATATGACCTTATAGTCAAATTCGTTAAAGCAATTGCAAAACGTAAACTATCCGAGTGGTTAACGGCTGTAAAGGAGTGGTTGTTGAACTTATATCGTAAAGCTGAAGACTTGTTCTATAAGCTGATGGATATAGTTTCAAACCTTCTTGAAGCATCTTCTGCTTAATGGTTTTTTCTGCTTAAGCCCCTGGGTTATGCCTGGGGGCTTTTTTCTCTTGTAGGCACATCAAGGTGGTGTGCCGTTAGATCGGAGACATCGACTAACGCGGAGAGCGAGGAATCGCTTGAAGGCGTAAATGCTGATACATTTGCTCGATTCAACGATCTACTTAAAGAGGGGCAGATTTGGTGACGTCTGTCCCTCTTTTTTTTAACACTGAACGAAAGGAGCGTAATGAGCTTTGCAAAGCTAAATAGCCAAGATTCGGTCCCAGAAAAAGAAGAGCCGAAGCTGATAGAGGCTCAAAAGAAAATTGCCGAACTCACACTTGAAAATACCAGATTGCTAGAGGCTATAGCGGATGCGTTCGACTCTGCTGCCGCAGACGGTAGTCACGCTGAAATCATGAAAATCCTTAGACCTTATTTGGAGTAGAATATGTTTGAACTGATTATTCTGCCAAAATGGAGCCATTTAAAAGTTATGCGTACAGACGTTAGCATGCTTAGGATGGTCACTTTTATACAAGAAACAACATACGTTGCTAAAACGCTATACGTCTCTACTTTTGGTCGCTCTAAAGATGATTATCACTCTAAATTCACATTCAAAGACAAATTGGGCGACTATATGAGAGACCATATGAAAGGCCTTGTTACAGAATGGAAAACAGATTTAGACGGAGACAATATTCCGCCAAAGCATATAGATGTCCACGCCAAACCTACTATGGGTATTGGATATGTTTTCTTTAGAATTACATTCGAAGAACAGATCCATCGATGCGTTTCTATCCTTTTTGATCTGAATCAGCCTAAGAAACTACAAATGGTAGATGTCTTTGATGTAGAATATGCTCATGAGGAAAGATTCAGAAAGATGGAAAATGAATACATAGAAATGCGTCATGAAACCTTACGAGAAAGAGAAAAATGAACAAAAGACGGTATGGAGACAGCCTTGAAGATTATGTAAAATATTCAGCAGAACGCTATGGAGTTAAACTTAGAAAATCGACTAACTCTGGAGCAGTCAATCAATCTGACGCAGATCTTTCTAATGAATGGTTTCATATAGAATGCAAGAGAAAAAACAAGCCGAAACCTTCAGTAAGTATTCGTGACTGGGAAAAGATACAACAACAAGCTCTTCAAAGAAATACAATGCCAGTCCTTGTTAATGGATGTGAAGATTTTAATAAGACACTTGTAACATTGTCATTATCCGATTTTGTTAAGCTATTAACAGCATGGGAGCATGCTCAAGATTAAGGAGATATTATGGCTAAGAAGAAAACAACTAAGAAAGAGGAGCCTAAAGGCCCGACCAAAAAAGATAGGCTTGCAAAGCTACAAGGGCTTGCTAAAGAAATAAATAAAAAAGCCCAGGCAGAAGGTGGACGTAGTGTAGTTCAGTTCGGAGTTCCAGAGATAACAACAATCTCAACTGGTCTTCAAACTATAGATTCTCTTATGGGTCAAATCATGAAGGGCAGAATGACTACCATGATGGGCCCAGAAAAAACGGGAAAGACCACCTTCTGTGCTCGTGTTGCAGGCAACGATCAACATAAGAACGACACCATTTGGTGCTGGGCTGACTTTGAAAACTCAGGAGATAAAGAGTGGTTTAAACGCCAAGGCATTAAGATGGACTCTCTTTACTGGCTTCATTCGATGAAGACCATGGAAGAATATTGTGATAAAATCATTGAAGTTGCTCAAGACGGTTCTATAGATGGTATTGTCATTGACTCTGTAGGAGCAATGGCTCCGCAAGGAGAAATGTATAAGAAAGAGGGCCGATTTCTTAAACAGAAATCAGTGGCAGACGATACTATTGGTCTGCTTAATAGAAAGCTTGGTCAGTTTCTTCGTATTATCAAAGGCATGATAGCTCGCTATGATATTCCCTGCCTTATTATTACACATGTTTATGCAGACATTAGTAGCGGAGGATATCTTATCCCCAAAGGAGGAAATGCCTTCAGACATTTTGCTGATGCTCGTCTTAATTTTCGTATCGGGCCTAATGCGAATCGTCCATGGAACAAAAAGGAAGACAATAAAGAAGTTTATATTGGCTTCGAACAACTTATCACTCTTGACAAATCTAAGAACTCTGCTTCTATGAATGCCGGAACTCAGATTGGACTTCCATTTTTATATGGAATCGGTCCCAGCGAAGACAGATTCTTTGTCGAAAGAGCCGTTAAAGACGGTATCATTACTCAAGCTGGTGCTTGGTATAACTGGCCTGAGAAAGACTTTAAAGTAAACGGAAGAGAAGCCTTTTGGAAGACGATAGAAGAACGACCAGAACTTGTCAAAGAAATCCGTAAAGCCTATAAAGATATTAACGTATTTAATATAGATGAAAAGCCTATGATATTTATCAATGAAGATGATGGTGAAATCATTGATTCAGCCAACCAAGCCGGTGCTGAACCAGAGTAACCTGTGCTTTTTCAAAGTCGATAGATAAGGGGGATCAGTTTACCCCTGAGTTATCATCGGTAGACTTTGAAGTTTTCTGTAACAGAAAACTAAGATTCAACTTCAGATTATTTGCTTTCCTGGCGGAGGAAAGCAACCTACTACGACAGGACTCTTTGCTTTTAATTCCCTATGTTGCCATAGAGATACAGTGACTTGTAACAAGTTGCTAGTTAACAAGTACCTTCTTAGCGGTGTTATTCCTGGGTGTGCCCTTCCGGCTCGCACTATCGTGCAGCCTAACGGGCACGCCCTGGAATAAACCGCTAGTCCTTATGAAAGAGTTCTAATTCCTTATGCTTTACTTTAGACATAAAGGTGGCATGGAAACCATGTCATAAGATACAAGCATTAACTTAAAGACCGCGAGGTTCACGATGATAAGGAATAATTATGACAATACCGATTCAAAATAGACTTACAGGCTATCCAGCTAATAAACACAAAATTAATGACTTCTTCAGAGTAAATAAATCTACAATAAAAAACATACTTGAAGATAAAAGTCGATACTATCGCGTATGGTTCATTGACAAAGGCAATGGAAAGAAAAGAAAGATTACCGAACCGCTTGATGCCTTAAAAAACATTCAAACTATTCTGAAAAAAATCTTTCAACAATACGATAACATTGCTAATGTTTATGGATTTAGAAAACATAAAAGCATAGCCGATAATGCCTCAAGACATAGAGGCGCCACGGCTGTCCTGAACATGGATATAAAAGACTTCTTTCCCAGCGTTAAAGCAGATATGGTTTATAATATTATCGAGGCTATTGAACCTATTTTTAATGTTGCCAGCGACTATATTCAAACCATAGTAGAATTATTAACATATAAAAACGAACTTCCTCAAGGGTCGCCAGCTAGTCCCACAATAGCAAACCTTGCTATGCGTAAAGGAGATAGAGCTATTGAAACTATTCTTGATAGATATGAAAAAAGACCAGAATTAAATCGACCATTTCGTTATATATACAGCAGATATGCTGATGATATAACCGTGAGCGCTCATAGAAATTGCTTCAGAATGATTGAAGATAATGAAACTTCTGATTTACGAGGATTAATTAAACCAATTGCATGGGCACTTCGCAATGAAGGGTTTCAAGTAAACTGGAAGAAAACAAGAGTAATGGCACCTCATAAACAAATGAATGTAACTGGTGTTATTATTAATCCATTAGTTACTCTAAATGGGGCTTCTCAATGTCGAGCTCCAATGAAGTATAAAGATAAAATAAGAGCAGCACTTCATAACATCTCTTGTGGTCATCCTATTAATGAAGAGAACGAACAAAAGATTATAGGTATGTTAGCTCATGTAGAAAATATAGATCCATGTGGATTTGAGAAGCTAAAATACAATATCTTTAAAGTTCTTGATTCAAGATATGGCTCTCATAAACTTAAAAGGCTGATGAAAGACAAACTTCAAGAGAGAATTGTTTGTATTCGGCAAAGAGCAATAAGGACATACCTTCAGCAGGGGACTAAAATATTTGGAATATTTGAAACTACAGATTATTTACAAATACATTTGTCTGTAGATGAAACAGTCTATAGAAAATTTCATCATAAAGACACAAAGAAGGCAGCCAAAGTTGCTTCAGTATATACGCAGGTGATTTCTAATGTAAAGAAATCAATTATACTATGTACAAAACAAAATAGTAAGGAGCTTGTATTTATAATACAAAAAGCACTTAAGGTACCAAAATGGCAATTGATTCTTTATGGAATACAAATGTGCAATTCTCTTAAGAGCGTGTTTGACCCAGAACAATTGGCAAAGACTATGATAGCTTATAGTGATTATGCAGATGCAAATTGCAATGTAGAAAAGATCGCTAACAGTGAAAAATATTCAATGGTAGAAATAGACAATCATAATATAGCCTTAATTGTTCGGTAGCATTTATCTATAGAAATCTCAAGATAATCAGCTATCCTTTTAATAGGCCACCCTTCAAGTATTAGTTTGCATATAGTTGTTTGTAGACCATTCATTCTTTTAAGTAATCTTGTAAGATCATATTCTATCTTCTCGTTAGATAGAATATCTTCGGATAGAGGTTCGGAAGAATATTGCTCTCTAATACGACGAGCGGCGGCTCTACTCAATAATTTCCCGACCCTATTAGGATCGTGGCGCTTGTCCTTATAAAAATAAAGATGAGCTTGTTGAAAAGCATCCTCTTTAGACCAGGCTATAGAATAAAGACGAAGGCCGCGCGCAAACTCTGGGAAATTAGCTTCTAAATCTTTTACGTCCATCAGATACAATCCCTGGGACGGGAGGAGACGGGGGTCGCTTTCCAATAGGTGAAGACCAGGCATCATCAGATACAATCGGATTAGGATCTCCTCTATCTATCTGACTCTTACCAATTCTCGATCTGAATTTAGCAACTTCTGCCTTTAACATATTGTTCATGTTATTGGCTTGAATTAATTGCTCTCTTAAATTTTGAACTTCACGTTCAAGCTCAATGATTCTTACATCTTTCATTCCTTCATCCATTCTTATCTCCTGTATCTAAAAGGTTTATAACCTTTAAGAGCCTGTCTTTAATTACTTTTCTGGTCGTAATCTTTCTCTTCAACGACCGATTCTCCTTTTTCAATCTCTTTATTTCTTCTTCTAAAAGCTTAACTTTCTGAGCCAATAGCTCATCAGTATTTGACCGTGGCTTCTTTATATTACTTTTTCTTGGCATATTTAGACTCCATTTGTGTCATTACTCTTTTAATCATAGATCTAGATCGTGCCATGATGGTACTGATATCAGAAACGCTAAAGTCTGCATCTTTAAGCTTAATTAAAATCTGAGTGTCATGTGATGTCCATTTATCTTTATCTCGTATAGGACCATGACGTCCAACCTGCCGGTCTGATGTAGATTTCACAGGAATATCCAGCTCTTTAAGTTTGGTCTGAATAGTAGTGGCAGAAACACCAAATCTTTTGCCGATCTCATATGTAGAAAGATTATCTTTATGATACAGATGCTTTAGAAGCTTCTTAGATATCTGAAAATTACTCATATTCTTCTCCGAAATGATTCAAATTGCTGATATTTTAACAAGACTTTTGCAAATGTCAATTACACATTGAAACGCCAAAATCGATAGGCATTTGCATAATAAGATTTCTTGTGTATAATAGCGTCCTCAAGGGAGTTTAATAATCTAAGGAGGAGCAAAGTAATGAGAATACTCATTATACCTGATGCCCATTTACCGTATGTGAACATGGATCATCTTAAAGATATCTATAAGTTCAACAAAAAGTATAATGCCCATGAGATTCTATCGATTGGGGATTTCTTTGACAATTATTCATTATCAACATTTATTAAAGATCCAGCGGCCGATTCCCCGACAGAAGAACTGGAAAAATGCTATCAACAAGTTAAGAAAATAAAGAAATGGTTTCCAAAAATGACATTTATCAAAGGAAATCATGAAAAAAGACTGGACAAGAGAGCAAAAGATGTCGGAATACACCAGCGTTTCATCAAAAATTTGATGGAAGTGATGGATGCGCCTTCCTCCTGGAAAACTGAAGAAGAGGACGTGATAGAAAGAGACGATATCCTTTATACTCATGGTTATCATTGTAATTTACGCAAACATCTCTATGATTTCAATCGATCGATAGTCTTTGGACATATTCATAAGTACTTTGGTATTGACTATATGTCTAGAAACGGTAGAATGATTTATGCAATGTGTGTTGGGACGATAATCGATGATCAAGCAATCGCCTTTCGTTATGGTCCCGTGAAATATCGCACAGCATGTATGGGATTTGGGACAGTAACTAATGGAGTGCCTCAGCTCCATCCTTTACTAAATGTAAAAGGCATGTAATGAAAAACGAAGAATATAATACACCGATATTTGTAGCACATCCAGGACTCCCATATCTTTATCAGGAATTCCAGAGGTGTGCCGCTGACAGAGGTTTTCAATCGGTCAAAGAAGGAGATGTAGTTATATTGAGGGCGGTTTTCCTCCCGTTCTCAATATATGCTCCATGGGATAGGGTCGAGGGAAAAGTTCTGGCAGTCTCTAAAGGAAATATAAAAGTAGATATTAAATCGTACATGTATACCGACAAAATTTGGATTCCAAACTGGGTAATTGAAGATGTTATCAGCTCCAATAAAACAAAGCGGCCTGTTAAACATAAGACAAGTACTGCTACAAAACCAAAGAATGACAGTCCAGAAGACTAACGTCGGATATACAGTCTATCTGGAAGACTCTCGGAATATTCCACCTATAATTTATCGATCCGATGGCACTATTATTGAAGTGCCTCAAACAAATTCCATAGATATTCTATTTTAATCTTGACATAAGAGTAAATAGAATACAATGGGTTTGCAAAGCTCGTTAGTATTGTTCTGTAACAGGATAAAAATGAGCTGTTTATAATTTCTTTCCTTTACGCTGATCATCTCAGCATATGAATACTTTTCTAGGAGAAAAGATATTCATAGCTCAGGACGTTTCCGCATACAACCTCTATCGAGGACTGAACCGCGGAACGACCCTCGCCTTGATCCTATCGGAGCAAGTGCTGAAATTGATCTATTAGCTGGAAAGAAATCCAGCCTACGGCTGGTTTCTGGATGGCCACTGCATATGTCGATGCCCTTCGGGGTTTTCGGCTGAAGCGGGGTAATACTGGAGGGTGTTATGCATCTTCCAGGGCTACATCAGACTCAAATAGGTTTGTTGTAACGATAAGCCTTGAGTAATACCCTTTGGCGATGCGCCCCAGGTATCTGCCTGGAGCAGATACTTGCCGGCCTCTCGGCAGGCAAGCGCAAAGCCAAAGGGAGCGGTACTTCAATCTACGCAGCAGGATCTCTGGATCCAGCTGCTCGATCGGTACCGAAAAGATGGCCGCTATTCCTTAATAAGAATAGTTGTGTGCGAGGGCGCCACGCCAAGGCAAGCTACCTTGGGGCCATTCTTTCCCTTTGCAAAGTAAAGTAAGAGTGTTGTAGAATTATAAAAATTAACTTAGGAGTAGAAATGAGTAGCAAAACTTTGAGTCAGATTGATAAGGTCATTACGTCAGCCCGTAACAAGATCAATAAGATTGAACAGGAGACTAAAGACAGAATCGAAAGTATTTTAAACCCAAGGCCGAAGATATCCGCGCGTCCGATAGTGTTCGGAGCAGATATGAAGGCTAAACAAAAATCTGCAGGACTTAAGGCTGCAAAAACAAGAGCCATGAATAAGGCTAATGCAATCCAGGCAAAATGTAAAACGAAAAAACAAGGTCCTGGTCGACCGAGAAAAAACAAGAAATAATGGGCGTTGGATTTTCACATGGTAATGCGCAGTGGTCATATTCTGGGTATTACGATTTTTGTAACACATTATGTAAACTATTAGGATACGAAGGCGTAGATGATTTCAAGTATTATTACATTCATAATTCTAATGATGCTTATCATCTTGAGAAGTTGGTTAACCTCTCAGATTACGACGACACTGTCAACACTCTTGCTGTCGATGATCTGAAAGATCTAATCCCTCTTCTTGAGAAATTAATTGGTAAATTAGATAAAGAAGGTTATGATTACTGGTCTATGGGCGAGCTTATCAAAGGAATGAAAGCGGCCCGTGACGCTAACGAACCTTTTAGGATGACATAATGAAATACAATCGCGAATCCAACAACGGAAGGTGTCCCGCATGTTGTGGCGATGCCTTCCTTTCTAAATATTGTTTCCATTGTTTCATAAGGAAATCACTAAATGTAAATAACTGGCTTCTATCTGACACAAAACAGAAAGAGTCTGTTAAAGAGCGGGATGGCGCAGTCAGGTAGCGCAGGTGCTTCATACGCATCGTGTCGTCGGTTCAAATCCGGCTCCCGCCATTTTATATAGGGATAGTTTTAATGGTAAAACGCCAGATTCCAAATTTGGTTTTGAGGGTTCGAGTCCTTCTCCCTATGCTTTTGCTCCTGTAGCACAAGGGATAGTGCAGGTGTCTTCTAAACATCTGATCCGAGTTCGAGTCTTGGCAGGAGTATGGGCTATTAGCTCAGTTGGTTAGAGCAGCGCACTCATAATGCGAAGGTATCAGGTTCGAGTCCTGAATGGCCCACTAGCCCTTCGGGGTGAAGGCCAGCGATTGTCTGGCGTCACATGGCCTGCCCCTCCATGATAAAAAAAGGGGTTTCTGGGGGTGTAGCTCAGCTGGTAGAGCAACGCAAAAAAGGAAGGACTTATGAGTAATAAAAACAAAGAGCTTATCTGTGAAGATTGTGGGCGAACCTATGTTTATTATAGAACTAAGGGCATGACAATAACTAGGTGTCAATCATGTACCACAAGCTTTAGAAGACATAAGGTAAAAAAGCACCTTCTTAATTTAAAAGGTGGCAAATGTTATCTTTGTTCTTACTCTAAGTGTTTATCAGCTTTGGACTTTCATCACGTAGATGAGGCTACAAAAGAATTTACTATTTCTCATAATCTCTTTAGAAAGCTAAAGATATTAGAGAAAGAGGTTCAAAAATGCATCGTTCTATGTAAGAATTGTCATGCTGAAGTACATAGTGGCGTGGCCAAGTTGGTTAAGGCATCTGTCTGATATACAGAAGAACGGTGGTTCGAATCCACCCGTCACTACTGATAAGGCGTAGGTCATAGGTTCAAGTCCTGTTGCCCCCATTTTATGTTGGGCGTAGCTCAGTTGGTTTGCGTAAGCTTAGAGCGTCAGATTGTGGCTCTGAAGGTCGGGAGTTCGAATCTCCTC
>Ga0272441_10006280_pt1 | contig 20031 bp, 15 predicted proteins | sample SSMProp6N_FD_193582 | JGI IMG/M metagenome (GOLD analysis project Ga0272441, IMG submission 193582) | Marine sediment archaeal communities from Little Sippewissett salt marsh, Falmouth, MA, United States - SSM-Prop-6N | ecosystem: Environmental > Aquatic > Marine > Wetlands > Sediment ...
AATGTCTCGACAGGTTCGAGCTCAGGACGAGCGGTCTCAGTCTTGTAGTGCATCGGCAGAACATATCTCGGCTGGAGAGAGCGCACAAGTGTTCGTGCTTCCGACACACTCAGCGTGCTCACGTCGCCCACAGGCACAAACAGGATGTCAACTGCCCCAATCTCCTTGATTGGCTGCACTGAAAGTGGATGTCCGAGGTCGCCCACATGACATAGGACTAGGCCTTCCATCTCAATCACGTAGACGGTGTTGCGACCGCGCTCGGCACCCTCCTCAGAGTCGTGGTAGCTGCCGATGCCGGTGATGAATGCGCCGCCAATCTCGTACTCACCCGGTCCCTGCACACGCTTTGACTCGTGCGATATGTCGTCCAATGCTGAATGACCCGCATGCTGGTGAGATACCAGTACCGCGTCGGGCTTGCCCCAACGCGAGACGCAACCGACGGACGACGGACAGGGGTCAAGAACGAGTGTAGTCTCTTTTCCCCGGATGGTGAAACAGGAGTGGCCTGACCAGATGATTTCCATGTTGAGGCACCCAAAGGATACCGAGTCGGAGGGTCACTTGTCCACCTGTTGTTCTTCCGGACGCCGACTACATTACCTTGACACCGATGACAGTCGCCGTTAACCTCTTATGCTGCTCTGGTTAACAATGCTCTACGAACTGCTATCAGTGCTTCGACACAGACAAGACCCAATCTCCGGCGAGACTCTTGGACGGTCGCTTGGTGTCTCGAGGGTCGCGGTCTGGAAACACGTGGAAGAGCTGCGTTCGCTTGGCTACGACGTTGCTGCAACTTCCCGCGGCTATTGCCTCCAGTCGTGTCCGGACCTGCTGCTCCCCGGTGAATTCCCTGGATGGGAAGACAGGGTGCATTATTTCGCCGAGGTTGACTCGACCATGCGCTTGGCCCGCGAACTTGCCAGGAAAGGCGCACCCCAAGGCACGCTTGTGACGGCTGAGATTCAGACCGGCGGTAGAGGCCGATTGGACAGGTCGTGGGTGTCACCTCCAGGAGGCGTGTACATGACGCTGGTCACGAGACCGAGCGCCGCTGTCGTCATGGCGCCTCGCATCAACCTCGTGGCCTCCGTCGCAGTGTCGACGGCAGTCGAGCACCTTCTTGGCGTGCCGGCACGTGTGAAGTGGCCCAATGACGTGCTTGTGGATGGCAAGAAGCTGTGCGGAATACTGGCCGAAATGGAGGCCGAGCTTGACGCTGTCAAATTCGTCAACGTCGGCATCGGACTGAATGCCAACTCACATGTCTCCGACCTCCAGGTTGGTGCGGTTTCGCTTGTGGAACTGGTCGGGCGTCCTGTTGACCGCAAAGCCATTGCGTGTGAGATTGTTCAGGGGATACTTGCGCGGCTGCCTGCGCTCGACAAACCCCAGGTGCTCGACGAGTGGCGCGATCGCGCATACACACTGGGGCGCGCCGTCATCATCTCAGGGCGGGACGAGGTTGTCGAAGGGGTTGCGGTCGACATAGACGACTTCGGGGCACTCATCGTACGGCGCGATGATGGAAGCGTGACGAGCGTAGTCGCTGGAGACTGCGTGCACAGGACGGACTAGATGCACATCGTCCTCCCCGTTGCGCTACTGGTCTTCCTGCTTGTCGGGCTGTCGGCCCATCGTTCTGCTTCTACCCGCGACGACTACTTTGTTGCCGGTCGGGCAGGAAGCAAGATTGCTATCACGGGCTCGCTGTTCGCAACTGCCGTGGGTGGCTCGGCGACAGTTGGAGTTGTGGGGCTTGGCTACACCCTTGGCCTCACCGGTGCCTGGTGGACGCTGGTAGGCGTTCCCGGGCTACTGCTTCTCGGACTCGTGGTTGTTCCAAGACTTCGCGCGTACAACGTCTACACACTCCCCGGGCTCCTGGAGACCGTCTACGGAACCCGCGTGTCTGTGGTCGCCGCCATCCTCATCGTGATTGCCTGGACGGGCATTGTCGCCGGGCAGATAGTCGCTGCAGGACTGCTGCTTGCCGAGTTCGGCGCCGGCAGCAAGACCCTCTGGATGGCAGGTTTCACAGTAGTGCTTATCGTCTACGCTGTGTTGGGAGGGCAACGAGCGGTCATCAAGACTGATGTTGTTCAGGCTGGCGTCATCCTATTGGGGCTCGGCGTTGCCGTCGTTTCCCTCGTGTCGGCCCATGGGGGACCGACCGCATTGGGTGAGGCAATACCTTCTGGCTCCCTCGCGTTCCCCACAAGCAGTGAGTTTGACTGGACAGATATTGGGAAGCTGTTGCTGCTTGTGGGTGTCTCCTACATGGTCGGACCGGACATGTACTCGAGAATGCTGTCGGCGCGCACAACGTCAGGGGCTCGAAGCGCCGCGCTCTACACCGCAATCGCCCTCATACCTGTTGCGTTCCTGGCAGCGGGAATGGGAATGGTAGCCAGGGCCCTCGCTCCTGACATCGCTCCTGAGACTGCGCTGCCGTGGCTCATAGGCACAGCCCTTCCTGAAACCGTGGCGGCGATTCTCTTGCTGGGCCTTGTTGCCGCGTTGATGTCCTCTGCTGACAGCACGCTGCTCGGGCAGGGAATAGTGCTGGCTAACGACATAGTCAGACAGCTCTGGCATCTGAGCGACCGACACACGGTGCTGCTGGCACGTCTGGCTGTCGCCGTACTTGGCCTCGCGTCGCTTGCGATCGCCAGCTATTTCGGAGGGGTGATTGCCTCCCTCATGTTCGCGTACTCGGTGTTTGCTGCAGGAGTCGTTGGTCCTGTGATCCTCGGACTGTTTGGAGGCCGATACCGGCCGACTGCCAACGTTGCCCTGTTGGGTCTTTGCCTTGGAGGTTCTTTGGGACTGCTCGGAGCGCTCCCCATGGTGACCGTGCCGCTGAAGCCTCTCTTGCCAGTCATCGGCCTTGCTGTCAGCGTGCTGGTTCCTCTTGTGATTACGAAGATTCAATGCCGCTATTCTCAGTCGGACCTCGTGGTATAATCCTCGGCACTACCCGGCTCTCGCAGGTCCTGCTGGCCGGCGCGGACACATGGGAATCGACAAGCACCTCCCTGCGCATCCCCCTCAGCTACTCGTCGTCGTGTCTGGTTCCTCTGGCGTTGGCAAGGATGCCGTGCTCAACCGCATCAAGGAAATGCAGCTTCCGTTCGCATTTGTGGTCACTGCTACAACCCGAGAGTGCAGGGAAGGTGAGTCTGAAGGGGTCCCCTATCACTTTGTCTCAGTCGAACGCTTTCGCGAAATGATCGACGGTGGTGAGATGCTGGAGTGGGCCCGGGTCTATGAGAACTACTATGGCGTGCCCTTGGAGTCTGTTCGGAAGTCGATGTCGACCGGACTGGATGTTATGGTGAAGGTCGACGTACAAGGAGCGGCGACGATCCGGGAGGCAGTGCCGGACGCGGTCCTGATCTTCATACAGCCTCCCTCGATGCAGGAACTCGAGCGCCGTTTGAGGAAACGCGATAGTGAGACAGCGGAAGAGCTTGCCGTGCGCCTGGGAAAGGCCGAAGAAGAGTACTCCCAGCTTCCCCTCTTTGACTACGTAGTCACAAGCTACCCCGACGCGATAGATGACGTCGTAGCCCGGATTCGGGCCATCGTTGTTGCGGAGAAGAGCAAGGTACATCCCCGCCGCGTGCAGATTGACCCACAGTAGAGGTCAAGTCGTGGCCCAAGCGCCACATTCACTGCAGATTGTTGACGAGGTCGTCAACATCAATTGCTGCCATTGTCATCGGCTGCATCGTTCCACGGGCTCCGAGAGCAAGCGCGATGCGAGTGATGACCTCATTGCTGGGAGCCTCGAGTATGTTGACGAAGTCGTAGGGGCCAAGGACAGCGTACTGGTCGATGATCTTCGCCCCCATCGCCTCCACTTCCTTGTTTACCTCGCGCAGCCGCTCCGGGTGCGCCTTGAGGGTCTTGCGCCCTTCCTCCGTGAGTGTGGTTAGCATGACAAACCTGGACATCGGTCACCTCCACATCCGTTCTGAGTGGCAATGCATCCTTCCGTCAGGGCTCCGGTTGCACATTTGACTGTAGTAGCAGTCGCGGAACGATATTCACACGTAGTGTTTCCCCTGATATTCCTCAAGAAGCGAGGCCTCTCGACCCCGCATCACGGGCGCATCCTCGGGCTTCTCATGGTCGTAGCCGAGCAGGTGAAGAACGCCATGAATCGTCAGGAGCGTCAACTCGCGTTCCACGCTGTGGCCGGCCTCGTGCGCTTGCTCAATAGCCTGCGGAAATGAGATGACCACATCCCCCAGTCTGCGCACGCCGTCGCCCGGGAGTACGAACTCCTCCTCGCCCTTGGACTGTGGCTCGGCGTAGAAGGAAATGACGTCGGTGGGAGAGTCGACGTTGCGATAGGTGACGTTCATCTTGTGAACGGTCTCCTCATCAGTGAGGATGAGACTGACCTCGTAGGGGGGCGTCACGTTCTCGGCCTTGAGGATGTCTCGTACAACAGCCTCGAACCAGGAAGCAGCGGGCTCGCCTCCCATTTCCGTATCTACTTCGACGTATACGTCGTCCGGCAATAGCCCTTCCATCTGCTTGGCATCATAGCAGCACGCCAGCGTCGATACAAAGACCTGCCTGCGCTACAATAATGGGGATGTCCGTTACTCCCCTCAGGCGCCAGTACCTTCGCGTGAAAGAGAAGCACCCCGAGGCTATCCTCTTCTTTCGTCTGGGTGATTTCTACGAGACGTTCGACGATGATGCTCGTGTGGCCTCACGTGAACTCGATATCGTTCTGACCGCGCGTGAGATGGGCAAGGGCAACAAGGTGCCCATGGCCGGCATCCCGTATCACGCACTTGAGAACTACCTTGGTCGGCTGGTTGGTCGGGGCTATAAGGTGGCCATATGCGAGCAGACAACGCCCCCCGGCAACGGACTTGTAGAGAGAGACGTGGTTCGGGTGGTCACACCGGGTACGCTGACGGAGCCCGCGCTTCTTCAGTCCAACGCTAACAACTATCTTGTGAGTGTGTGTAGAGACGGTGACACCGTTGGCCTGGCCTACGCGGACATCAGCACCGGCGAGTGTGCTGTCACCGAGGTTCCTCGTTCATCATTGGAGGCTGAACTGGGACGACTCCTGCCGGCGGAAGTGCTGGTGGGCCATTTCGATGACTCCGTTGATGGAGACCTGTGGCCGGTCACCCGCCTTGACGGCTACTGGTATGAGCAGGATGTCGCTCACCGGCTGCTGCTTGACCACTTCGGAGTGGCAACCCTTGAGGGGTACGGGTGTGCTCACATGCCGCGTGCGATTCAGGCCGCAGGGGCCCTTGTGCACTACCTGGCAGAGACGCAGAAGGAGTCCCTGCGACAGATCACTTCACTGTGGACGTACTCAACCGGGTCATACATGACTCTTGACGTTCAGACGATACGAAACCTCGAGCTGTTCGAAGGGGGGCGCTGGGGCACTGCTGAGGTCTCGCTTCTTACGATTCTGGATGAGACGAAGACACCGATGGGCGGCAGACTTCTGCGGAACAGACTCAGTAGCCCTCTTGTTGAGGTGGCTCCGATTCGCGACCGATTGGTCATTGTTCAGTGGTTCCATGAGCACTCACTGGCGCGTCAGGAGACGCGAGCCGTACTGCAGCACGTTGCGGACATAGAGCGACTCGTGGGGCGCGTGACCTCTGGCAGGGCTATTCCCCGGGAACTGGTGGCGCTCCGCGTGAGTCTGTTGAAGCTGCCGGAACTGTGCGATATTGTGGCCGAGGTGCCTCCGACTTCTCGCGCAGGCCTTCACGCCCTGCCGGATGTTGTCGCTCTTCTTGAGGCGGCCATTGCTGATGAACCCGGGCAGCTTGATCAGGGTGGCGTGATACGACAGGGCTATTCCGACGAACTCGACCAATTGCGCTCGCGTTCCCGCGATGCCCGCAAGTATCTGGCAGACCTGGAGCAGAGAGAACGCGACCGCACCGGTATCAGGTCACTGAAAGTGGGCTACAACCGGGTATTCGGCTACTACATTGAGGTCTCACGCTCCAATCTGCAGGCCGTTCCTGATGATTACATACGTAAACAGACTCTCGCCGAGGCAGAACGTTTCTACACTCCCGAACTGAAGGAGTATGAGTCGCTTGTATTGTCTGCGGGCGAGCACATCGCTGAACTCGAGGGAGCACTGTTCCGCCAGGTCTGCGACCAGGTATCGGAACACTCCGAGGCCATTGCCGGTGTCGCAAGGGCGGTAGCGATGATGGATATATCTGCCTCACTGGCTGAAGTTGCCACCAACAGGGGATACGTGATGCCGACTCTGGATGAGAGCCTCGAGATTGACATTCGAGGCGGGCGGCATCCCATCGTTGAAGCCAGGCTCAAGCAGGGAGAGTTCGTCTCGAACGATACGCATCTGTCCAATGGCGAGGAGCAGATTGTCATCCTCACAGGGCCGAACATGTCGGGAAAGTCGACCTATCTTCGGCAGGTTGCCCTGATTGTCCTGATGGCTCAGATTGGAAGCTTTGTGCCGGCGGAGTCTGCACGCATAGGGATTGTGGACAGGATTTTCACAAGAGTAGGGGCCCAGGAAGACCTGGCATCCGGGCAGTCAACATTCATGGTCGAGATGATTGAGACGGCCAACATTCTTCACCACGCGGGGCCGCGTTCTCTTCTAGTGCTCGATGAGATTGGCCGCGGAACAAGCACCTATGACGGCATATCCATTGCCTGGGCCGTGGCGGAATACATTCATGGTCATCCGTCACTAGGTTCCAAGACTGTGTTCGCGACTCACTACCACGAACTGGTTGAACTGCCGGGGCTGTTGCCCAGAGCGTTGAACCAGAACGTGGCCGTTGTTGAAGAGGGCGGCACTGTCAGGTTGATGCACCAGATTGTTCCTGGTGGCGCTGACAGAAGCTACGGCATCCACGTGGCGAAGCTGGCAGGCTTGCCTCGCGAAGTACTTGTCCGGGCCCAGGGAGTTCTGGATAGACTTGAGGAGTCAGCTCGTGCCACTTCGCAGAAGGGTTTGGCGGACAAGTCTGGCGGGGATCATCAACTGACGTTATTCGGAAGAGACTCCGGTCTGGTGAATGAGATTGCCGAGCTTCCGGTTGACTCCATGACGCCGCTTGAGGCAATCACCGTCCTGTACTCGCTACGCGAACGTGCGCGCAAGTCTGGCGACTCGGCTTCATAGTTGCTTGGTTCGGTTGACGCTTCAGGAACCCGGTGCTATACTAGCTGTTTGCGGCATGATTGTACTTTGCCATTCCCCAGCCCTTAGTTGACCGCCCCTTTTTTGTGCCATTTTTTGCGTGAGTAACGATCTCATAAGACTACGTGCGTTAGGAGTGTGCTATGTCCGTGTCTTCTGCTTCCTCATCCCCTGTTGTGCGCTCGTTTGCCAAGCACCCAGAGGTGATCGAGGTCCCCAATCTTGTAAAGGTCCAGCTTGAATCCTTCAATTGGTTCAAGGAGGAAGGCCTCAAGAGACTTTTTGAAGAAGTCTCTCCGATCAAAGACTACACCCGAAACAGGCTCGAACTCCACTTCGAGGACTACGAGTTCGATGCGCCCAAACACACAGTCGCAGAGTGCCTCGAGAGAGGCATGACGTACTCCGCGCCACTGCGAGTACTGGTTCGACTGCTCATCAAGGAAACCGGCGAGATTAAGGAGGAGAAGCTCTTCTTCGGCGATTTCCCGTTGATGACCGACGCAGGTACGTTCATCATCTCCGGTGCCGAGCGCGTCGTCGTGAGCCAGCTCACAAGATTCCCTGGCGTGTATTTCACGCACGCGCGTGACCCGATTTCCGGGCGCCAACTCGGGTTCGCGAAACTGGTTGCCGAGCGTGGTGCGTGGCTGGACTTCGATACGTCCAGTCGTGATGTGCTGTCCGTCAGGGTGAGTGGCAAGAGAAAGCTCACAGCGAGCACTCTTCTTCGCGCCGTCGGCCATAGCACCGACGACGACATCTACAAACTGTTCACCGATGTAGATACCGCTACCGACCACCATTTCATGACGTCCACAATTGAGCGCGATTCGGCCATTCGCACTCAGGCCGATGCGCTTGTCGACATCTATCGCAAACTGTCGTCTGGCGAACCCCCCAGTCTCAATAGCGCCAAGACGTTGCTGAACAACTTCTTGTTCAACCCCAGGCGTTACAGTCTTGGCGAGGTAGGTCGCTACAAGCTCAACAAGAAACTCGGTGTTGAGGTTCCGAACGACTACCTGGGCCTTACTCCCGACGACCTGGTCCAGATTATTCGTCACATAATCCTTCTCAACAACGGCATGGAGACGCCGGATGACATCGACCATCTCGGCAATCGGCGCGCCCAGGGCGTCGGCTTCCTCCTGCAGAACCAGTTCCGCGTGGGATTGCTGCGTCTGGAACGGGCAGTCAAAGAGCGCATGAGCATTCTTGGCTCTGAGGCTGCCACGCCATCTGCTCTGATCAACATCCGCCCTGTGACGGCTGCCATCAAGGAGTTCTTCGGACGCTCCCAGCTCTCACAGTTCATGGACCAGACCAACCCTCTTGCCGAGTTGACGCACAAGCGCCGTCTGTCGGCCATGGGCCCTGGCGGTCTGTCACGTGAGCGCGCGGGCTTTGAGGTCCGCGACGTCCATCACTCCCACTACGGGCGCGTGTGCCCGATTGAGACGCCTGAAGGTCCCAACATCGGTCTTATTGGCTCACTGGCAACTTACGCGTCCATCAACAAGTACGGATTTGTCGAGACACCCTACCGCAAGGTCGTCCACGAGCTGCCCAACGATGCGGCAGAGCTTGCCGGCCGCATCCCGCGTGAGGATGTTGTTGGTGCCGATGGCGCGGTAGTTGCCAAGGCGGGAGAGCGATTAACTCGCGAACAGGCGCGGGCGATTGCAGATTTGCCGGCGCAGGCCGTGAAGATTCACTCGTATGTAGCGACAGAGGTGCGGAACCTGACCGCCGATGAAGAGGAGCAGTTCAGCATCGCCGAGGCCAACGTACGGCTTAATGAGTACCACGAGTTCATCGATGAGAGAATCGACGTGAAACATGGTTCTCACTACTACCGCGAGGCACATGACAGAGTTGATCTCATGGACGTGTCGCCGAAGCAGATTTTCAGCGTGTCCGCTGCATTGATTCCTTTCCTTGAGCACGACGACGCAAACAGGGCTCTCATGGGCTCGAACATGCAGAGGCAGGGAGTGCCATTGCTTCGCCCTGAGGCGCCGCTGGTATCCACCGGTATGGAGGGCGAGGTTGCCCGTTACAGTGGACAGGCGCTGTTTGCGGATGCCGATGGGGAGGTCACTTCTGTGACCGGCTCCGAGATTCTTGTTCTTGACGACAGGGGTGACATCCACACGTATCGCCTTGAGCGCTTCCTGCGGACCAACCAGGGAACCTGTATCGACCAGCGCCCTATTGTGCGCAAGGGCGACCGTGTTGAGAAAGGCCAGATCCTCGTTGACAGTTCTTCGCTACAGGGTGGTCAGCTTGCTTTGGGTCGCAACGTCGTGTGCGCATTTATGAGTTGGCGTGGCTACAACTACGAAGATGCGATTATCGTGAGCAATCGTATGGTCAAGGATGACGTCTACACGTCTATCCACATTGAGAAGTACGAGACTCAGGAGCGAAACACCAAGCTTGGCCCCGAGGAGATTACCCGCGATATCCCCAACGTTAGTGAGGATAGTCTTGGCAACCTCGACGATGACGGGATTGTCCGCATCGGTGCTGAGGTGAAACCCGGCGATATCTTGGTGGGCAAGATAACTCCCAAGGGAGAAACCGAGCCTTCGACCGAAGAGAAACTCCTTCGCGCCATCTTCGGCGAGAAGGTGCGCGATGTTAAGGACAGCTCTCTCAGAATGCCCCCTGGGGCCCGCGGACGAGTGCTTTCGACCCGCATCTTCTCACGAGATAATCATGATGAGCTGCCAGCCGGCGTGAATCGCTTGGTGCGTGTGTGGGTGGTGCAAAGGCGCAAACTCTCTATCGGCGACAAGATGTCCGGACGACACGGAAACAAGGGTGTTGTCTCGATTGTCCTGCCTGAGGAGGACATGCCGTTCCTGCCGGACGGGACTCCCGTGGACATCGTGCTTAACCCGCTTGGCGTTCCTTCCCGAATGAACATCGGACAGGTACTCGAAGCGCACCTCGGCTGGGCCGGAAGGGTGTTCGGCTTCCGTGCTATCAACCCGATTTTCGGCGGAGCCAACACGGAGCAGATTGAAGACGAACTCTGTCGTGTCTGGCTCGCATGGCGCGCAAAGACGGTCAATATCGAGCCTGGCGTTGCAATGTCTGTTGACCTTGAGGAGTTGGGTGGCTGGCTGTCCGAGCAGGGCTTCAACGCCGAACAGGTGTTGGATCCGGAGCGTGTTGGGGACGCCAAGAGTGCCGCGCTCAGCCTGTGGCTCGAAGATATGGGCGTCGCCGCACGCAATCTCAGCGTTGAGAAGCTTGGAGAGATGGCGAAGAAGATGTACGAAGAACGGAGGATTTGTCCTCCCACCTTCGGCAAGATGTACGTGAGGGACGGCAAAACCGGTGAGCCCTTTGACCAGCCCGTGACCATCGGCGGCGTGTACATGATGAAGCTCATCCACCTTGTCGAAGATAAGGTGCATGCCCGCTCCACTGGCCCTTACTCCCTGATTACTCAGCAGCCTCTTGGCGGCAAGGCGCAGTTTGGTGGACAACGCTTCGGCGAGATGGAAGTGTGGGCACTGGAAGGATACGGCGCCGCGCACACGCTGCAGGAGATGCTTACCGTGAAGTCGGATGACATCGTTGGTCGCGCAAGGGCCTACGAGTCCATCATCAAGAACGAGGATGTCCAGAGCCCGAGTATTCCTGAAGCCTGCAAGGTCTTGTTCATGGAGCTGCGTGCAATGGGTTTCGCCGTTGAGTTGCTCAATGAGGAAGAAGAGAAGATAAACATCACAGGCGACATCAAGCCACGGCTGAGGACGAAACTGTAGAGAGAGGTCTGCATACGACATGGTTCAATTCGACGATATCAGTGCGATTCAGATAAGCCTTGCCTCACCTGACCAGATACGTAGCTGGTCCCACGGCGAAGTGACTAAGGCCGAGACTATCAACTACCGAACGCTCAAGCCCGAGCGAGACGGCCTGTTCTGCGAGCGCATCTTCGGTCCTGTGAAGGACTACGAGTGCCATTGCGGCAAGTACAAGAAGATCCGCTACAAGGGCGTCATCTGCGACAAGTGCGGTGTTGAGGTCGCTCACTCCAGCGTTCGTCGCGAGCGCATGGGCCACATCGAGTTGGCTGCGCCTGTCACGCACATCTGGTTTGCCAAGTTGGTTCCTTGCTGGTTGGGCATATTGCTCGATCTCTCCCCGAAGAACCTCGAATCCGTCATCTACTTCGCCCGCTACCTTGTGACGTCCATCGACATGGATGGTATCGAAGCCAGATCGAAGGAGTTGATGGACAACGGCGAACCGGAGATTGCCGAGAAGCTGCGTGACCTCAAGCTCTACAAGCTTCTCAATGAAGAGGAGTACCGCGAGTTGAAGGGGAAGGTTGGCAACCTCTTCACGGCTGGTATGGGAGCGGAAGCGCTTCTTGAAGTGCTTCGTGAAGTGGATGTCGAGCAGGTCCACGAGCAGATTCTGCAGGCCATCCCGACTGCTTCGCGACAGGCGTATGACAAACTTAGCAAGAAGCTGCAGTTGGTCGAGGCTCTGCGTGAGAGTGGCAACAGGCCCGAATGGATGGTATTCACGGTGTTGCCCGTGTTGCCTCCTTCGCTTCGCCCTGTCGTTCAGCTCGATGGCGGCCGGTTCGTCATCAGTGATCTGAACGACCTCTACAGGAGAGTCATCAACAGGAACAACCGGCTCCGCCGTCTTATGAACCTAGGTGCGCCTGAGGCCATCATCAGGAACGAGAAACGAATGCTTCAGGAGGCCGTGGACGCGCTTGTCGATAACGGACGCCGGGGCAGAGTCGTTACTACCGGTAACAACCACGCGCTCAAGTCTCTGTCGGCTATGCTGGCGGGCAAACAGGGCCGGTTCAGGCAGAACCTGCTCGGCAAGCGTGTTGACTACAGCGGGCGCTCGGTAATCGTTGTCGGACCGAACCTGCGACTGCACGAGTGTGGTATTCCGCGTCGTGTGGCACTCGAACTGTTTAAGCCCTTTATCATGCACAAGCTTATGGAGAAGGGCTACGCTAACAACGTGAAGGTGGCGCGCCGACAGGTTGAGAGGGCCCGCCCTGAGGTGTGGGAGTTGCTGCAGGAGGTTGTCAAAGATCGCCCTGTCATGCTTAACCGCGCACCGACCCTGCATCGTCTCAGCATCCAGGCGTTTGAGCCTGTCCTCATCGATGGAGACGCGTTCCAGTTGCATCCTCTCGTGTGCGCGGCATTCAACGCCGACTTCGATGGGGACCAGATGGCCGTGCACGTGCCTTTGTCGAAGGCAGCGGTCAAGGAAGCCAGGGAGCGGATGCTCAGCGTCTACAACATGCTTCTTCCCAGCAACGGTATGCCTGCGACGGCGCCCGGTCTTGATATCGTGTTGGGTTGCTACTACCTGACTATTCCCAATCCTGGTCAGGATGATAAGGAGACTCCTCCCGCGTTCAGCAGCATGGATGACGCGAAGCTCGCGTACGAGTCACGCATCATCCAGTTGGGCACGAACATACAGGTGCGCTACAACGGCGAGCGGCTTCACACCACCGTCGGGCGCATCATCTTCAATGATGGACTGCCTCCGCAGATGCGCTTCCAGAATAGGACCATGAACAAGTCTGCTCTGCGTTCACTTGTCTCGGAGTGCGTGCGCGTAATCGGCCATGACGCAACTGCGGCTGTTTTGGACAACCTGAAGCAGCTTGGCTTCGACTATGCCACTCAGTCTGGCGTCTCAATCGCCATGAGCGATATCGAGGAACCGCCGGGAAAGGTCGCGATACTCAATGACGCGGACCAGCAGGTGGGAGTTATCGAGGACCAGTACTCGAAGGGCTTCATCACCGAGGACGAGCGATACGAGAACGTCGTGCAGGTATGGATGGAGGCGACAGACAAGATCCAGGAGGACGTGTCCAAGTCGCTCGACCGGCATGGCCCTGTCTACATGATGGCGAGTTCAGGTGCGAGAGGTAACATTTCGCAGATCCGGCAGATGGCGGGAATGAGAGGTCTGATGACCGACCCGTCAGGCAAGATTATTGAGTTCCCCATCAAGGCCAGCTTCCGTGAGGGGCTGTCGCCCATGGAATACTTCATCTCTACGCACGGTGCGCGTAAAGGTCTGGCCGACACCGCGCTCAGAACCTCTGAGAGCGGCTACTTGACCCGACGTCTTGTCGACGTGTCGCAGGACGTCATTGTCACTGAGGTCGATTGCGGCACCACCGAAGGAACCTGGATTCTCGCCGAGAACTGTGGTGGCGCCCTGCCGCCTTTCAGCGAGCGGATTCTGGGCTACCTTGCGGCTAGTCCCGTGGCAGATCCCAACACAGGTGAGGTCATTGTCGACCGCAATCAGGAGATCGACGAAGAGATCGCCAGACAAATAGTCGAGGCCGGTGTGGACAGGGTGTATGTCCGCACTCCTCTGAACTGTCGTTCTCGCTTCGGCATCTGCCAGCACTGCTATGGCAGAGACCTTGCTACTCGCGCTCTCGCAAAGATTGGCACCGCCGTCGGCGTCATAGCCGCGCAGAGTATCGGCGAGCCTGGTACCCAGCTAACACTGCGAACGTTCCACACCGGCGGTATCGCCATGTCCGGTGGTGACGTGACCACGGGTCTTCCCAGGGTTGAGGAGCTTTTTGAGGCTCGAACTCCCAAGGGCCGCGCAATCCTGTCTGCGATTGACGGCGTGGCGGAAGTGAACGAGAGCGACGAAGGCCGTGTCGTGAAGATTGCCAGTACCGCAACGTATGACGACGAGTATCCGGTTCCCTCGGGAGCGGAAGTCGTTGTGTCGGACAACCAGGTGGTTGAGGTGGGCGCTCTCCTGTTCCGACCTGCAGCGCAGGTGGAAGACGCCAAGCTGCCGGCAACCTTCACGAGCGAGGATGGTGTGGCACGAGTTTCGGGCCGCGCGGTTGTGGACGGAGATGTTGTACGCGTTCGCTACGAGGAGACCGAGGAGCGAGACTATCCGATTCCCATGGGTGCGAGATTGACCGTTCAAACTGGCAGCCTGGTCCACGTTGGACAACAGCTGACCGAGGGCGTCATCAATCCGCATTCCATACTGCGAATCATGGGCAAAGAGGCCACCCAGCAGTACATTATCGACGAGATCCAGCGCGTGTACACGTCGCAGGGTGTGGGTATTCACGACAAGCACGTAGCGTGCATCGTGCGCCAGATGCTCCGAAGAATCGAGGTCATCTCTTCAGGCGACACTGAACTGCTGCCCGGAGAGCTAGTGAACAGATTCGACTACGAGGATGTCAACGCACGCGTGTTGGCGGAAGGCGGGGAGCCTGCGACTGCTCAGGCGGTACTCCTGGGTATCACTCGCGCAAGCCTGAACAAGGATAGCTGGCTTGCCGCCGCTTCCTTCCAGGAAACCAACAGGGTGCTCGCTGCAGCGGCGTTGCGCGGCAAGACTGACAGGCTGAGGGGCTTGAAAGAGAACGTGATTCTTGGCAAGCTGATTCCGTCGCAAGACATAGCTCGCAAGGAGGCCGTACCCGTGCTTGCGGAACCCGAGGAGGAGGAAGAGGAGGAGACACTGAGTCTTCCCTCGGGCTTCTAGTCGAGTTCGCCGCAGATGCCGCCTGACGATGCCGAATAATGGCTCCAAGGGAAACTGAAGAAGAAACTCGCCTCGTTTCTGGCGAGGAGACCGTTGAGGACGCACCGGCTGAATACAGCCTGCGTCCTCAACGTTTGGATGAGTTCATTGGCCAGACCAAGGTCAAGGAACATCTTCGCATAGCTATCGCGGCTGCTCAGCAGCGCGGCGAGTCGCTCGACCACACGATCCTTCATGGCCCTCCCGGCCTCGGCAAGACGACCCTTGCGCACATTGTGGCGGCGGAGATGGGCGTCAACATCAAGGTGACGTCTGGTCCTGCCCTTGAGCGCCCTGGCGACCTTGCAGCGCTCCTGACTAACATGGAAGAGGGCGATGTGGTCTTCATCGATGAGATACATCGCCTCAGTCGTTTGATCGAGGAGAAGCTCTACCCCTCGATGGAGGACTTTGTCTTCGACATCTTTCTCGGCAAAGGGGCCGGCGCCCGCGGATTGAGGCTCAACCTGCCACACTTCACCCTTGTGGGGGCAACAACTCGCTATTCGCTTCTCAGTCCGCCACTTCGCGATCGTTTTGGCATTGTGTGCCATCTGGATTTCTACGATGAAGAGGCTATTACCTGCATACTGAGGCGTTCGGCGGCTATCCTCAACGTGCCGTCCGACGATGCTGGACTCGTGCACGTCGCTCGCCGCTCGCGCGGAACACCGCGCGTCGCGAATCGACTCCTTCGACGTCTTCGAGACTTCACGCAAGTTGTCGCCGACGGCTCGATCACTGAGCAGATTGCGATAGATGGTCTGGCCAAACTGGAAATTGATTCCATCGGCCTCGATGAGACAGACCATCGACTGCTCCACACAATCATCGACAAATTCGATGGTGGACCGGTTGGGCTGGACACCATCGCCGCTGCAGCGAGCGAGGATGCAGACACAATCACTGATGTCTACGAACCCTATCTACTCCAACTTGGCTTCATCGACCGGACGCCGAGAGGCCGCGTGGCGACCAGGCGCGCGTATGAGCATCTTGGACTGCAGTTCGGGAAGTCGTCCACGGGGCAGCGTGGTCTCTTTGACGCGCGGTAGTTGAGACTACTCGCGAATACCCCAGAATGTGGGAATCGACACAAGCAGCACCGCTATCGCTGAGGCCAGCAAACTCCAGAGTGAAGCCTCTGACCAGAGGCGAACTGCAACGTACCCATTCACCGCTGCCAACGGCATCACGAGTGCCAGGGCCTTGCCCCATCGGGGCCTGAGACGGGCGAAGACGAAGCTCGATATTGCAAGGACCACGAAACTCGCAACGAGGTCGCGAGCGTAGTATTGAAGCTGTTGAGCGTTGAAGTAGCCAGCCTTGATATCCACGAAACCTTGCATTCCGAACATCCATGCGGTGATGATTGCCCAAGGTGCGAGCATCAGCGTTACGTAGAGAAGGTCACGCGAGGCAGTCGACTTGATCACGTACACTACCACAAGGACCGCACACGGGATGTACGCCGTGCCCACAATCGTCCACCACCTGGTGGCATCGAGTAGCATCAGCGCCACCAGAACGACGGGTATCAGGCAGTAGCCGATCCATGTGAATGACCACGCGGGGGCACGCTTCGAGGCCGCCTGAAGTATGCCTATGGCGGCGACAAGTATCAGGGCTATCGCGCATGCCGTGCTGTCGGCGAAGTATGCGGTCAGCAGCATGGCCACCAACAGGTGGGGCAGAGAAGTGAGGAACGAGTCTCTCCACGTTCCCTGAGAGTGGACTACGTATAGATCACGCGCGATGGTGTCCGGATTCCCAAACGATTCAAGGGCTTTTCGCTGTGCCTCATCGCTATCGAGTCCGCGGCGCCGAAGGTCGCGTGCGTGGTCCTCAAGGTGACTCAGAAGCTCGCGGTCGATTGCTGTCCGCTGTCTGGAGTCTATCCTGATGCTGCCACACAGGGCGGAAACGTAATCGCCAATCTTCTTGTACATAGATGGCGTCAGGCAATCTCTGGTTTCAGTACCGCTTTCACTGCCGAAGAGAAGTCAGACCAGGCGCTCTGTCTTAGTGCCAGGGCTTCGCGTCCCGACTCGGTCAAGTGGTAGTAGCGACGCTCCTGTCCTCCGGGTAGGGTATTCCAACTGGCCTTAAGAAGGCCGTCCTTCTCCATGCGATGCAGGGCGGGGTACAGGGTACCCTCACGGAAGTGAAAATAGCCGTTGCTTCGAGTCTCGATTTCCCGAATGAGTTCGTACCCATACGTGGGATGGTCGTTGAGGACGCTCAGAATCAGGCAGTCAGTGCTGCCCTTCAGCAGTTCTCTCTCGTAGTTGTACATCTTTCTTGCCTTGCTGTCCTTCCCGAGTCACTACACTAGCAGCGCCCATATCCTATGTCAACGAGCCGGGGTTTGCCGTACGTCGGGCGAATGACTAGAATAGGCGACCTGTGTGCGAATGCGAATAGGGGAGCGAGAATGCGAGTGATAGATGAATTCCGAGAGCGGATTCGCCAGACCGATACGATGCAGTCGCTGGTCCGGAGCCTGGACGAAGAACCAGCCACTTTGCTGGACAGCATATGCCAGAGATATGAGTCGACGGGGCGACCTGTGCCAGACCACTATCTGCAAATGACGGGGTTCTTCGCCGAGACGATGCTGCGCGTGCTTTCGAAGGCGGCTCTAGTTGAGTGTCGGTCAGGTGGCCGGGATTCTCTGCTCGTCTATGAGCCAACATCTGAGGGTCTCGCGATGTGGAAGCGTATGCAAGCTGAGGAAGAGCTTTGAGTCAGGTTTTCGACACACACGCTCACCTGGACCAGGTTGAGGACGTAGACATTGTTCTGGAGCGGGCGCAAGAGGCGGGCCTTGTCGGAGTTGTGGCAGTTGGCATTGACCAGCGCTCCAACGAGGCCATACTTGAGTTGGCTGAGAGGTGGCCTGGATTCGTCCATCCAGCGCTCGGCCTGCATCCCTCTGAGTTGGGAAGTCTTGACGAAGCAGCCATCGAACGGGGGATTGCTTTCATTGATTCCAACCTGGGCAAGGCTGTTGCGGTTGGCGAAGTCGGTCTTGACTACCACAAACGCATACGTGCCGAGGCCTCGAAGCAGTTGCAGCGGGACGTGTTTCGACAGGTATTGTCTATCGCGCGTCAGCATGACGTGCCGGCGCTAGTTCATAGTCGCTATGCCTGGACCGATGCGCTGCAGGATGTTGATGCGGCAGGCCTGCGCACCGCCGTGTTTCACTGGTTCACTGGTTTTGCGGGAGTGCTGAAGGGTATAATGGATTCTGGCTTCTATATCTCGGCGACTCCTGCTGCTGAGTATCACGAAGAACATAGAAGGGCAGTGAGGGCCGTAGCGATCGAAAGACTCCTTCTTGAGACTGATACTCCAGTCTGGTACGGTCGGGACATTCGTTACCAGTCGAGTCCACTTGATATCCTTAGGAGCCTTGAGGCAGTTGCAGAGGTCAGAGGCGAGGGTGTCGAAGAAGTAGCACAGGCAACCACGCATGCTGCCATGCAGCTGTTTCGAATCGGTATTTCACCCGACATTGAGGAGGATCAAACGTAATGGTACAGGCAATAAACGGCGACGAGAACTTCCAGTCTGCGGTGCTGCAGTCAGACACACCCGTTCTTGTGGACTTCTGGGCGCAGTGGTGCGCACCATGTTTGGCTGCCGCCCCCGTCATCGAGGAACTCTCTCGTGAGTACGATGGCAAGGTGGCATTCGCCAAGGTGAACGTCGAGGACAACTCGGCTATCGCTGCCAAGTACGGCATAGCGGCCATCCCGACTATGCTTATCTTCAAGGGCGGCGAACCCGTGCAGCAGCTGGTTGGTCTCAAGCCGAAGAAGGAACTGAAGAAGCTCCTTGATGGCGTTCTTGGCGACTAGCGAAGAACCCTGTTCGCAAACGGACTGCAAGCACACAACGACTACGCTGGTTGGCCGGGCTGTGACCATAGCCCGGTCAACTGTACAAACAAGGTCACTACAAGGGAGGCGACGGGCGATTCTCCCATCAGTCCGTTCATTCCTGGAATCACCTGTATGAGCAGTGCGAGGACTGCTCCCCAAGCGACGATAGCCACAAACACCGCTGCCCCAAGGCCTACTATCCTGTCGACGAGGCCAAGGGCCGTCATGTGAACAGCCCGTGACACTATCACGGCCACGATAGAACCCACCGCCAGTGTCCCTACGAGTATCAGCGCGAACGCTGCTGCCATTGACCACCCATTGCCATTCGGCCATAGAGCCTCGGCAACGTGACTGTAGAGGGCCCCAGCGAGAAACAGTCCTAGCAACAAGGCAGCGATGCCGATGATGGTGCGGAGTATTCCCTTCCAGAATCCTAAGGCTGCGAAGATACCGATTGTCGCCACAACGGCGATATCAAGCCACGTCATCGATGTCCCTTCCTGGCGTGCCCCTTGCCCTTCGTCGTTCGTCTGTTCATGTCGTCCGCAGAGGTACCGCCTCGTCTCGTGGGAAACATCCCCATAGTCTACAACGTGTTACCGCGACTATGGTGTATGTCCTAGGAGTCTCTTGAGAGCGTCACGGCGGTCACTGTCCGCAATTCGTGCGCGGCGAACTGCCTCTGCGAGTGTGCGAATGGTGTTGTCGTACACTTCTCTGTCGACTGGGAACGGGTGCCCATCCTTGCCCCCGTGCGCGAAGGCATAGGTCGCAGGGTCTCTCAGACTTGCAGGAGTGCCGTAGATGATGTCTGCAACCAGCGCAAGGGCGCGCATGGCCTTCTGGCCCACTCCGCGCTGCGCGAGGACTTCCTCGAAGTTGCTTGTAGAGTTCTCTTTCATCTGTACGACCAGGCGAGCTATGCGAGCCTCGTCGATGTCGCTGGCCGAAATGTACTCACGCCTGGGCATGTCGAGCACCCGTATGCGTGACAGTTCACGTTTGAGAGACTCCCCGGCGAAGTCTATGGGAAGTCGGGAGATTGACGTTCGGGCGTCGCCGCTCTCCTGTGCGACGAGGTTGAGTGATTGCTGAGTGGCGTCAGAACAGACTGCCTTGTGTGGTTCGCACGTGAAGTTGTTGACCTCTTCCCCGAGCCAGTGATACCTGCGCGCATAGCGATTCGTTGTATTCATACCCTGCTGAACGACGGCCCAGTTGCCCTTGCTTGTGAAGAACAGCGAGTGATGATAGAGGTCGTAGCCATCCTGCAGGGCCACGTTGTCGACGCGGGCTGCCATTCTGCTTGCGTACTTGAGTTGGTCGGTATCTGCTGCG
>Ga0272441_10006281_pt1 | contig 20027 bp, 17 predicted proteins | sample SSMProp6N_FD_193582 | JGI IMG/M metagenome (GOLD analysis project Ga0272441, IMG submission 193582) | Marine sediment archaeal communities from Little Sippewissett salt marsh, Falmouth, MA, United States - SSM-Prop-6N | ecosystem: Environmental > Aquatic > Marine > Wetlands > Sediment ...
TCGCGGCGCGGGCGAGATTCTATTGACCGTCATGGACGCGGACGGCACGCGGGCAGGATACGACATCGAGATCACTCGGGCGGTATCGGAAGCGGTCTCGATTCCGGTAATCGCCTCGGGGGGCGCGGGCGGCCCGGAGCACATGCGCCGCGTCCTGACCGAAGGCGGCGCCGACGCGGCGCTGGCAGCGAGCATCTTTCACTACCGAACGTATACCATCGCCGACACCAAACAATACCTCGCCGAGCGCGGGGTGCCGGTTCGCCCGGCGCCCCCGGCCTCGCGGAGGCAGGGAGACGCGACGTGACGCCCTCGCCCGACCAGCAGCCGATCGACCAGCATGCCGCCCGCATCCGAGGACACGCCCCCAAGTTGGAGCAGTACTTCCGGGCCCTGACCAAGGCGGGCGGCTCAGACCTGCACTTCAAGGCGCACTCTCCGCCGCACATCCGCGTCAACGCCATCCTGCACGCCACGGAGGCCGATCCACTGACGCCCGAGGCGATCGAGGAGATAGCCTACGAGGTAATGACCGACAAGCAGAAGGCGTTCTTCCAGGAACATGGCAGCCTGGACATCGCGCACGAGCTGCCGGGCTCGGATCGCTACCGGGTGAACGTGTATCGCTCGCGGGGCTCGGCCGCCATCGCCGTGCGGCGCGTGACGCGCGACATCCCGGACTTCGAGGCCCTGCACCTGCCGCCGATCCTCTCGCAGGTCTCGCAGCAGCAGCAGGGCTTGGTGCTGCTCGCCGGGCCCACGGGCTGCGGAAAGAGCACGACCATCGCGTCCATGCTCGAATACGTCAACCGCAGCCGCCCCTGCCACATCGTCACCGTCGAGGACCCCATCGAGTACATCTACGACGACAAGAAAGCCGTCTTCAATCAGCGCGAGATCGGCATCGACGTGGAGAGCTTCGAGTCCGCCCTGAAGTACCTCATGCGTGAGGACCCCGACGTGGTGCTCATCGGCGAGATGCGCGACCGGGACACCTTCCAGGCCGCCCTGCAGGCCTCCGAGACCGGACACCTCGTCTTCGGCACCATCCACGCCTCGGGCGCGGCCCAGACCATTGGGCGCATCCTCGACCTGTTCCCCCCCGACAGCCGCGACCTCATCCGGCAATCGCTGGCGTTCAACCTGCAGGCCGTCATCTGCCAGAAGCTGCTGCCCAGCGTCGCCGAGCACGCAGACCGCGTGCCCGCCGTCGAGATCCTGCTGACCAACCCGTCCACGCGGCAGCTCATCGTCGAGGCCCGCGATGGTGAATTGCCCGACCTGATCCGCGCTCACGAGCGTGACGGAATGCAGAGCTTCACGATCAGCCTGCTGCGGCTGATTGAGAGCGACCTGGTGGATCCGAAGGTGGCGTACGAGGCCGCCCCAAACGTCGATGAACTCAAGATGCTGATGAAGGGAATTACCGCCGCCCAGCCCGGCCTCATCAGGCACTAGCGGCCAGCGTGGCGGCTCTTCCGGCGTCAGGCTCTGTGCACGCCCTCCTGCGCTTCGCGCAAGTCACGCACCAAGAGCAACTCTCGGCGGTCGGGCCCCTTTGCCCGAGGCGGACCGCCCGGTAGAATGTCTCCGTTATGGCGAAGCGGGACTACTACGATATCCTCCGCGTGAAGCGCGGCGCGTCGGAAGCGGACATCCGCGCGGCGTACCGCAAGCTCGCCCGCAAGTACCACCCCGACGTCAACAAGGCGCCCGACGCGGCCGGGAAATTCAAGGAGGCCACCGAGGCCTACGAGATCCTCTCCGACCCGCAGAAACGCAAGATGTACGACCAGTTCGGGCACGCGGGCCCGCAGCCGGGTCCGTTCGGCCCGGGCGCATCGCGTGGCCACCCCGGGCGGACCTACACCTGGACCTCGACCGGCGGCGGCGCGCCGGATTTCGGGGACCTCTTCGGCGGAGGGGCCAGCCCCTTCATGGGGCTCAGTCTGGAGGAAATCCTGGACCGTCTGGGCGGCGGCGTGGTCGGCGGCGCAGCCCGCGGCCGAGGCCGGCCCGGGCGACGCGCTGCGGCCACGCGCGGGGCGGACATCGAGTACGACATGACGCTTGATTTCCTCTCGGCCGTCCGCGGGACCACGGCGACGCTGCGATTCCGGGGCGACGGACAGCAGAGCGAAACGCTGAGCGTGAAGATACCGCCCGGCGTGCGGGAGGGGTCGCGAATCCGCGTGCGGGGCAAGGGGCACCAAGGCGCGGCCGGGCGAGGCGACCTGTACATCGTCACCCACGTGCGTGACCATCCATACTTCCGCCGCGAAGGCCGCGACCTGTACGTCGAGGTGCCGATCGGCCTGGCCGAGGCGGCGCTCGGAGCTTCGGTCGAGGTGCCGACGCTGGAAGGCAAGACCACGATCAAGGTGCCGCCGGGCAGCCCCAGCGGGCGAAAGCTTCGGCTGCGGGGCAAGGGCGTGCCCGGTGCCAAGGGCGACGGGCCGGGCGACGAGTACGTCGTGCTCAAGGTCGTCCCGCCGAAGAAGGTCTCGAATCGCGGCCGGGAGCTGCTCCGCGAGTTCGAGCAGTCCGAGGCGCACGACGCGAGGAAGGATGCACCATGGAGATGAACCGACCGAGGCGGGCCCGCACGATCAGCTTTGCCTTCACGGCCGTCATGCTACTGGCGGCCGTCGGGTGCATGCTCGCCATGTTCATCCTGACGGCGCGTCGGGCGGCGATGGAGAAAGGCGTGCAGCGGGCGTACTTCTGGCGGCTGGCATGGGTGTCGGCGGCGGTGATGGGGCTGTTCTTGGTCCTGCTGGCGTGGGTGGTCGTACGGCACCTCCGCCAGCGCCTTGCCCCGGCCCGTGGCCCGACGCCAACGCCGTACGTGGATGCTTGGGCGGAATCGGGACGGCGGATGGAGCTGGAGGAGGAGGACGAGGTCCTGCTCGAGGAAGAGGAGAACGAGGAAGACGAGGACGAAGACGAGGGGCGGGCCTAATCCCCGCTCAGCGGAAGATGCGGACCTCTCCGGGGTTCAGGGGAATGCGGACTGAGAAGCTGTCGCCCGCCGTGAGAATCTCCGTCCGGTCGCGGGCAGCTTGTTCACGGTCGCGATACAGTGGCACAAGATCCGCGTCCGACGCCGGTTCCCAGACGACCGACCGTCGGCACGTGACGGCGAGCAGTCTGGGCACCGGGCGGGTGGCGGCAGCCGAAGTCAGCGGATCAAGTGACTGGACCACTGCTCCGCCCGCGTCGAAGTCGATGAACGCGGCGAGCCCGACGATGCCGGCGCAGCAGACGACCCAGATGGCCGCGAGGACGCCCGCCCGCAGCCGGCGCCGGCGGATCAGCAATGTGGCGGCGAACGCGCCGGCTGACAACACGCAGGCGAGAAAGAGCGTACGTCGGACCTTACCCGACCAGGCGGGCAGCGAATGGGCCTCGTCCCATGCCGCGTAGGCAGACGGATCAATCAGGGATCGGCGCGGGTCGTCGAGCAACTCGCCGGGGAATTCCACGTCGAGGACCCGCTCAGCCAGCAAAGAACGCTCCCCCTCCTCGCCCGCCGGCCCGAGGAGCCGAAGTCGATACTCCTGCCGAATCGAAAACACGGGCAGCCGGACGGTCTGTGTGTGCGCCGCGCCGGGGGCGACGGTCAGTGGAACGCGAACGGTCGGCCCGCCCTCCCGGCAACGGACGGCCACCTGCTCGACCACGCCCTCCCAGTCGCCCGCCGACGAATCGAGGATCAGCTCCACGTTCACCAGCGGTGGCGGACCGGGCTGGGCGACCGGACGCAAACCCACGCCCTCTTCCACAATGACCGGCACCAGCCCGTGCGCCAGGCTGGCGAATGCCGTCGTCGCCGCGAGGCACAGGGCAACTCGCATGCCGAGGGACAGGGCAACGCCCCTGCTGCGCGGCTCAGGCACGCGAGGGTTCCGAATCTGAGATTCTGGATTTGCGATCGCAGACGCGGGCATCCGAGGCGGCGAAGGATGTGTGCCCTTGGCACGACGAGCGGTCATGAGCGATGCCTCTTCCGCGACGGGTCCGTGGGCGGCTTCATAGCGGCCCTGTCGCCACCCCATGCTACCCCTCGCTCGCCAGCCGGGCAACCAGGCGCTTGACCCGCAGCACCTCCCCCACGGACCACGCTTGTGCGATGCACCCGCGCGGAGCGTGCGGCCGATCGCCGTCGTGGATCTCGCTGAGGAACCCCAGCCCGCGGCGCCCGAGCTGATCGTCGAAGGCCGAGAGCATTTCGCCAGCGCGGGCCACAGCGAACGGTTTGGCCTCGTGCACCTTCAGATACGCCTCGACGAACGGCCCGATCAACCATGGCCAAACCGTTCCCTGATGGTATGCCCGATCCCGTGACTCCCACGAGCCGCCGTACCGCCGCCGGTAGCGCGGATCGCGGGGCGATAGCGTCCGCAGCCCGAACGGCGTGAGCAGCTCGCGCTCGACGACGCCGACGACCGACGCCGCCTGCTCGCCCTCGAGCACCGCATACGGCAGCGACACCGCGAAGATCTGGTTCGGCCGGATGCACGGATCCGGCACGCCGTCGGTCACGCAGTCGTACAGGCTGCCCCGGGCCCCGTTCCAGAACGCCGCCCGGAAAGCCGGCGCGATCAGCCCGGCCGCGTGGTCGCACCGATCCGCCAGCGCGTCGTCGAGCCCGCGGCATCGCTCCGCCACTGCGCGGTGCGCGCAGTACCACAGCGCATTGACCTCGACGGCTTTGCCGTGGCGCGGCGTGATCGCTTCGGCATCCAGCTTGGCATCCATCCACGTCAGTTGCGTCTCGCGGGAGCCCCCGGTCAGCAGCCCGTCGGCGTCGGCGCGGATGTCGAAACGGGTGCCTTCCTGATAGGCCGTCAGGATAGCCGACGCGGCGGGGAGCAGGACATCGCGCCAGAACGCGGGGTCGCCGCCAGCGCTGAGATACCGCTCGGCCGCGAGGATGAACCACAACGACGCATCGATGCTGTTGTAGTGGGCGGAGGCCGAGTAGTCGTCGAACCGGTTGGGGATCATGCCGTCGCTGAGGGCGCCGGCAAAGGTGCGGAAGACGTCCTCGGCCTCGGCGAATCGCCCGGTCTCCAGGAGCAGGCCGGGTAGCGCGACGAACGTATCCCGCCCCCAGTCGGCGAACCACGGGTATCCCGCCAGGAGCGTCGCGGAGTCGGGCGCATTCGGGAAGCTGCGCCTGACCAGGAACGCGTCGGACGCGACGGCGAGCCGCCGAGTGGGTTCGTCGGCATCGTCGCCGACGACCGCCGCCAGCAAAGACAGCCGCTGACGCCGCCGATCGACCGTCGTCGAGAACCCCAACGGCACCGGCGCGCCAACGCTCGCCGTCAACTGGCAGCTTCCGCCGTCTTCCATGCGGAACACGAATGCCCCCGGCGTGAACAGATCCTCCAAATTGTCCTGCCCGCGAAGCGCCTCCTGACGGTAGTTGAACTGGTACCACCACTGCGGGTCCGGCTCGAACGCCGCCTCGCGCGACAGGATGGTCATCGTCTTGCCCACCTTGCCCGACCGCAGCCGCGCCGACACGGTCACGCCGCCCGCCACGGTGCGGAAGGCGAGTTGCCGCCCGGGGTCCACCCGGCGCAGGTGGTGGAAGTCGCGCATGGCCGCGAATGGGCAGACGCGGAGGGTAGCGCTCCGGCCGCGAAGCGTGTAGCGGACGGCTACCGAATTGGCGGCCTCGGCGAGGGTGATCTCCTTGACGAGTTCGGCGCCGCCCGCGCGATAGACGAACGTCGGCGCGACATCGTCACGGAAGATGGCGAGGTGCTCGATCCCGTGCGGGGTGAAGGAGCCGGGGAACTCGTTCATCGCCAGATCGAACCCGCCCTCGGGCACTTCCAGCCGCTCCATCACGGTCGAAAGGGCGACGATCCGCCCCACCGGCGGCGCCGTCGCCGCCACCAGCAGCCCGTGATACCGACGCGTGTTGCACCCCGCCACCGTCGAGGACGCATACGCCCCGATGCGGTTGGTTCGCAGCCACTCGATCGCGAGCAACTCGTCCAGGTCGCGCCCGGGGAGTTCCACCGAGGTCGGCGCCGGCAGCCTGTCAGTTTGGCGAGATTCCATCATCGGCCCTCGCGGCGGGCTGAAGGTCGCGGAATTATACCGGGCGGCGGTCGAGCGTCCAGGAATCCCCGGGCGCCCAGATAAGAGCGGGCGCGACGGAGGAGCTCTCCGCCGCGCCCTGCACGGGGTCGTCCCTCACTTCGTAATCACCCGCGCAAACCCGTCGTCGGCCGTCAATGGGCGATCAGCTTGGAGACGTTGAAGACCGGCAGCAGCAGCGCCATGGCGATGCCGCCGATGATAAGGCCCATGGCGATGATCATGGCCGGTTCGATCAGGCTCGTCACCGCCTTGACCGAAGTCTTGACGTCGTCCTCGCAAAAATCGGCCACCCGATTCATCACGTTGCCCAGCTTCCCGGTCCGCTCGCCTGCGGAGACCATCTGTGAGACCGTGTTGGGGATCAGGACCGAGGTCCGCAGGTGATCGGCCAGGGTGGAGCCCTCCTTCACCCGCTCGGCGAGATCGGTCCAGACGGTCCCGTAGTGATGGTTGCCGGTGACCTCCGCCGTGATCTGCAGTCCGTCGAGGATGCTCACGCCCGATCCGACCATGGTAGCCATCGTCCGCATCGAGCGGGCAAGATACGCCTTGCGGTACATGCCTCCGACGACGGGCACGTTGATCTTCACGCCGTCGAGCAGCCGTCGCCCGGCCGGCGAGCGGAAATACATCACCGCGCCCACCACGGCGCCGACCAGCAGGACCAGAACGATGGGCCAGTAGTTGATCAGTCCGCGGCTGGCCCCGAGCAGCACGCGGGTGGGGGCGGGCAGGATGGCGCCCTTGCCGGCGTAGATCTTCTCGAACCGCGGCAGGACGAAGATCAGCAGGCCGGTCACCACGATCGCGCAGAAGCAGAGCATGCACAGCGGATACACCATTGCGCCCTTGATCTGCTTGCGGACATCGCGCTCGTCCTTCATGTAGGCTGACACGCGCAGCAGCATCTGCCCCATCGTGCCGCTCATCTCCGACGCCCGCATCATCGACACGAACAGCCGCCCAAACACCTTGGGGTGCCGCTCCAGTGCAACCGAGAACTCCACGCCGCCCTTGACCTGATCGGACAGGTCCCGCAACACTGAGCGCATGCCCGAGTGGTCGGACTGCTCGTAGATCGAGTCCAACGCATCCGAAAGCGGCACGCCCGTATCGACCATCACGGCGAGTTGGTTCGCAAAAAAGATTACGTCGTCGCTGCGGATCCGCTTCCGACGCGCCTCGAACATCGACGAACTTGACCCGTCGGCCGGCTCGACCGTCAGGATAGTGTCGCCGCCCTGGCGCAGGCGGCGCGCCGCGTCTTCCTGGCTGTCCGCCTGGAGACGCCCGGTGCGGCTGACGCCTGCTGCGTCCCGAACCTGGTATTCAAACTCCGGCACTTGTGTTGTCCTTTCCGGCGGCGCTATCCGATGGCCGTGACGCGGAGGACCTCCTCGATGGTCGTGATGCCGGCCTTGACCTTGGCCATGCCGTCCTCCCGCAGGCCCACCATGCCCGCCTCCATCGCCGCCGCGCGAAGGTCGTTGATGCTGGGCGCCGTGGTGATCCTGTCTCGCAGCTCGTCGGACGGAACCAGCAGTTCGTAGATGCCGATTCGCCCGCTGAACCCCGTGTTGCGGCACTTCTGGCACCCGGCGCCGCGATAGAAGGTGTCGATCGGGCCGACGGCGCGTTCGGCGACCCGCTTCAGGCTTGCCTTCGGCTCGAACGGCTGGCGGCAGTTGGTGCAGATCTTCCGCACGAGGCGCTGGGCGAGCACGCCCACCAGCGACGCCGCCACCAGGTACGGCTCCACGCCGATATTAAGCAAGCGGGTCACCGCGCCCGGCGCGTCGTTGGTGTGCAGCGTGCTGAGCACCAGGTGCCCGGTCAGGGCGGCCTGCACGGCCACCCGGGCCGTTTCCTCGTCGCGAATCTCGCCGACCATGATGATGTCCGGGTCCTGTCGCAGCAGCGACCGAAGAGCCGTCGCGAAGCGGAACCCGATCTGCTCGTGCACCTGGAACTGATTGACCCACGGCAGGTTGAACTCGACCGGGTCCTCGACTGTGCAGATGTTCACGTCGTCGTTGTTCATCTCCCGCAGCGATCCGTACAGCGTGGTGCTCTTGCCGCTGCCGGTCGGGCCCGTCACCAGCAGGATGCCGTTGGGCGAGGCGATCGCCTCCCGCCACGACTTGAGCATGTCGTACTCGAAGCCGAGCTTCTCCAGGTTCACCAGCACGTTGCGGTTGTCGATCACGCGGATCACGATCTTCTCGCCGTGCTGCCCGGAGATGGTGCTCACGCGCAAGTCAATGGGCCGACCCTCCATCAGCACGTGGATGCCGCCGTCCTGCGGCAGGCGACGCTCGGAGATGTCCAGCCCCGCCATGATCTTGATCCGGCTGGAAATCGCCGGCAGCATCTTGTGCGGGGGACGCATCTTCTCGAACAGACGCCCGTCCACGCGGTAGCGCACCCGCAGCGACTTCTCATCCGGCTCGATATGGATGTCGGATGCGCCCTCGCGAACGGCGCTGTAGATGAGGTAGTTGACCAGCTTGATGACGGGCGACCCTTCCGCGGCCGCCTCCATGTCGCCAATGTCCTCCATCTTCTCCTCGACGAGCGCGAGGTCCGACTCGTTTTCGTCGATGATGTCATCGATGACAAAGACGTTGGCGGTGGGCAGGTGGGTTTCGAGGGTGGCCTTGATGTCCCGGGCGGTCGCGCAGACCACCTGAATCTCGCAGTTGGTCAGGCGGCCGACTTCCTCGAGCAGGAAGACGTTCGCGGGCTCGTTGACGGCGAGGGTCAGCCGATCGCGAACCCGGAACAGCGGCAGCACGGTGTGCTTGTCGAGGAACTCCCGCGGCAGCGTGTCGATGATCTTGGGGTCGGCGATCCGCGGCGAGATACGCGCAAACGGCACGCCGTACCCGTGCGCCAGCGCCTCCATGATCTGCTCTTCCGAGCAGATCTCGAGTTTCTGAAGCACTTCGCCGAGCAGCAGCGCCTCTTTGCTCTTGCGCTGGTGGTCGAGCGCCCGCTCCAGATCCTCCTCCGTCAGCGCGTTGAGGCTGATGAGGAGTTGCCCCAACTGCAACCGTCGTGTCGAGCTATCCACGATCATGCCGTTCCACCTTCCTCGACCGGCCCCCTACGGCTCGATCGCCTTGACCGCCTCGCGAACGTCCTCGCAGAGGTCGAACGAACTGTCCAGACGCGTGATCTCCAGAATCTTCCGAACGTTCGCGTCCGGCTTCATCAGGCGCACCTGCCCGAACCGCTCCCGCTGCGCGTCCTGCAGATCCAGCAGATACTCCAGACTCGTGCTGTCCACGAAGTTCACCTTCTCGCAGTTCAGCACGATATCGACCACGCCGTCCGCTTCGAGCTGGTGATCCACCGCCTTGCGAAGGGCGTCGAGCGAGTCTTCCGTCAGTTCGCCCTGAAGATTCAGGATCACGGCGTGTCCGTAGCTTTCGGCGGTGATATTCATGGTTTCCGTCCTATGCGGGCTCCACGGGCATGACGTCCGTGACCGACTGCCGCATTTCCTCCATCAGCGCGTCGACATCCATCGCCAGGAACGTCTCCACCACCCGCGGGTCGAACTGCGTCCCGGCATGGTCACGGATCTCGCGGATGACTTGCTCGAGCGGCAGCGCCTTGCGGTAGGTTCGATCGGAGGTCATCGCGTCGAAGCTGTCGGCGAGGCCGACGATGAGCCCGTCCAGGGGCAGCGCGTCGCCCGACAGCCCCTGCGGGTATCCGCTGCCGTCGGGACGCTCGTGGTGCGTCAGGATGCCGACGATCACCTCGTCGAGCTGCCGGATGCCGCCCAGAATCCGCGCCCCGATGCTCGGGTGCAGGCGGATCTTGTCGTACTCGTCGTCGGTCAGCCGCCCCGGCTTGGTGAGCACGGCCTCGGGCACCCCGATCTTGCCGATATCGTGCAGCAGCCCGCACAGGTAGATCTGGCGGACCTTCTCGGCCGGCAGGCCCATGTCCTCGGCGATCCGCTTCGAGATCAGCGCGACCCGGTGCGAGTGGCCGCAGGTGTACGGATCCTTCGCGTCGATGGTGGCCGTCAGGGCGTGCAAGACGCCCATCAACAGATCCTGCAGATCGGCGTAAAGGCGGTTGTTCGCCAGGAACACCGACGACTGGTTGCCGATGGAATTCAGCAGCTTCAGGTCCACGCTGTCGAATTCGCCGACGACCTTGTTGGTGCCGACCAGCAGGCCGATGCGGTTGTCGTCGGAAACAAGCGGCACGGCGATGTAGTTGTCGATCCTCCGGGTGAGCTCGGGATCGTCGGCATCGGCGAAGTCGTTGCACAGGATTGCGCGGTCATCCCCGGTCAGGCTCGACGCGATCGTCTTGAGCATCAGCTTCCGCAGGGATGGCACGTCCAGATCGATCTCGCCTGCCACCACCAGCGTCTCACGCTCGCCCGAAGACGGGTGCGCGTATTCGATGGCGGCCGCGCCTGAGATGTTCATCACCTCCAGCAGTTCCTCGCACACGCTGTGCAGGAAGTCCGGCGGGTCCTGCGTCACGCTCATCGACCCGCTGATGCTGTACAGCAGGCTGAGTTCCTCGTACGTGACCGCCAGGTTGGCCGAGAGGTTCGCCAATTCCTCCTTGGCGACGGCCTGGTCCTGCTCGCGCTCCAAGAGCCACTCCAGCAGGTCGAGCAGTCCCTCGGCTTCCTCGGCGCTGTAGCGGCAATCGTGCTCGGCCATCGCGGCGACGGCCTGCCGGTCAAGCCCCAGCCGGTCGCACGTGCGGGCGAGGAATTCCTCGTCGAGCATCTCCCGCGCGGGGTAGCACGCGACGGCCACACCCACGATCCGCCGCCGGCGATAGATGGGCATCGCCAGCAGGCAGCCCCCGTTGCGGAGCCGTACGTGGCTGCGCTGCCCCTGGGCCAGGGCTCTGCCGGCCGCCCGCCGCGCCGCGCGGAGGCACGTCCCCCGCCGCGCCGACAGCGTCCGGCACAGCTCGCAACACGTCGCGGGGCGCTCCACCGGTTCGCCCTGGCGGTCCCAAATGGACAGGCACAGCCCCAGCCGGCGCAGGTGCTCCCGAAGCGGTCCGAAGGTCGCGCCCAGTCGGCTGTGGGTCCGGGATGTCGATTTCGTCGTCGGCATACGCTTCAGGCCGTGGCCGTGGACTTCTCCAACAGTTCTTTCACGCGTTCGAGCACCTCTCGCGGCGAGAAGGGCTTGGCGAGGACAGCCGCGATGCCCGCCTCGGCCATCTCGGTGGACTCAATATCGAACCCGCGGGCGGTCAGCATGATGGCGGGGATGTCCCGGGTCGCCTCGTTCTTGCGCAGGGCCTTGCAGAGGTCGAGCCCGCTGAGGATGGGCATCTGGTAGTCGGTAATCAGCAGATCGGGCGGCTCGGCGGTGCACAGGTCGAGCGCCTCCTCCCCGTCCATCGCCGTGACCACTTCGTATCCGGCGTTGCGCAGCTTCATGGAAACCACGTGCAGGATGTGTGCCTCATCGTCGGCCACCAAGATTGTCTTGTCCTCTCCGGCCATGTCTCGCTCCCGCCCCCGCCTATCCGATCACCGGCAATTCCATGGTGAACGTACTTCCCTTACCCGCCTCGCTGGTCACCGACAGTTCTCCGTCGTGCACCGTCTCCACAATGTGCTTGACCAGCGTCAGGCCGAGCCCCGTGCCCTTGGCCATCCGCCGGTTGGCCTTGACGCGGTAGAACTTGTCGAAGATGTGCGGCAGGTCCTCCGCCGGGATGCCCGCGCCCGTATCAGCGACTTCGCAGACCGCGACGCGGCGCCGCTCGTCCACGCTGACGATGACCTTCACCTCGCCCCCCTCGGGCGTGTATTTGATAGCGTTGGACACGAGGTTCATCACCGCCTGCGACACCATGTCCGTGTCGGCCTCAACCTGGTAATAGACCGGCGCGAGCCGCTGCGTCAGTTCGATGTGCTTCGCCTTCGCCTGCACGATGGCCACGTCGCACACCTGCTTGACCACGCCCGTCAGGCTGATCGGCTCCTTGACCACCTTCACCACGCCCGACTCGATCCGCGAGATGTTCAGGATGTTCTCGATGAGCCGGTGCAGGCGGTCGGTCTCGGTGGCGATGATTCCGTAAAACTCGCCGCGGGTCTGCTCGTCGGCGGCCTCGCCGTCCTGAAGCATCTCGATGTACGCCTTAATCGACGCCAGCGGCGTCTTCAGCTCGTGCGAGACGTTCGAGACGAAATCGGTCTTCATCTTCGCGATTTCCTTCTCGCGGGTGACATCGTGCAGCACCGCGACCACCCCCGACACCTCGTCGGCCGTGGTCACGCAACTCAGCGTGATGCTGAAGGTTCGCGGCGAGCCCTTGTAGTCGATGCAGTGCTCGACCACCTTCCGCGTGAAGCTCTTGCCGTGGCTCCGCGCCTCGCGAATGAGCCGCACGAGCGTGCCGTCAGGGACCACCCGGTCGATGTTCTTCCGCAGTGCCCCATCCAGGCCAAACCCGAGAAGCTGCTCGGCGGCCTCGTTGGCGAGCATCAGTTCGTCGAACCGGTTCGTGACGATGACCGCGTCGGAGATCGAGAAGATGATCGCCTCGGTGTGGTGCTTCTCGGCGGCGGCGATCCGCGACTGGATCTGGAGCTCGCGGCTCTCGCAGCGGAGGTCCTCCATCTGGGTCCGCAGGGCGGTCAGGAACTGGTTGAGCGGGCGGGTGATCTCATTGAATTCCTCGACGCCCTCGGTCATGACCAGGCCGATCTCGCCGGAACTGCGCATGGCGTCGAGCTGCGAGGCCAGATTCCGCGCGCCGTTGTGCACGTTCCGCCAAAGCACCAACAGCAGCAGCACGGTCAGGGCGGCCACCATCGCCAGCGCGAGGTAGTTGATGCCGCCCTCGGACAGCGGGCGTCTGCGCAACGCCATCGTCGTGGCGAAGTAGGCCGCCCCGGCGCCGGCCAGAACCAGCACCATCGAAGCAAGCCCCAGTCTCCGGACCGTAGTCACCCTGTCGTCTCCGTGTCGTCTCCCATCGGCCGAGGGCCGTCGGGGACGGCTACTTCCCCCCGCCCCGGGCCGCCTCCAGAAGCTCCTGCGCCACCGGATTCCCCGGCGACTCGCGCAAGGCGACCGTATAGCACCGGATCGCCTCGACTTCGTCTCCGCCGGCGGCATGCGCCTGACCCAGAAGGCACCACACCGTGCTGTCATCCTTATGCTCGACGGCCGTCCCCTTCAGCCAGCGGACCGCCTCTCCCACCTGCCCGTCCCGAAGCAGCGCGTAGCCGAGCACGAGCTGGGCCTCCAGGGAGCGCGCATCGAGATCGAGAGCCTGGTGGCCCAGCAGAATCGCCTTCTTGGGGTCGCCGGCGGCCAGCAGCGCCTTTGCGACGTTTGTGCACAGCCCCGGCGAGGTGGGGTTCTCGCGTGCCGCCGCGCCGTACGCCTCGCGAGCCGCCCGCGCGTCGCCGGCCGCCAACTCGCAGTCGCCCAACATCAACCAGACCCACGGCGACGCCTTCTGCTTCGGCTGCTCCGTCAGCGGGCGAAGGGTCCGCGCCGCCTCGGCATGCTGTCCCGCCAGGTACTGCGCCCGCCCCAGTTCCTCGCGATAGCGCCCGTTCGCGGGGTCCAGGTCCAGGGCTCGCCGATAGAAGGCAACCGCTTTGCCCGGGCGCCGCCGCATCAGCGCGATCCGCCCGCCGACCTCGAACAGGGCCGGGTCGTTGTCTGCCTCGGCGACGTGATCGGCAACGTACATCTCCGCGTCGCGGGTCCGCCCCAACGCCACGAGCACCTCGGCCGCCGCCACCACCGGCGCCAGGCTGCTGGAGTCGAGCGCATACGAGCGCCGGTAGGACGCCAGCGCCTCTTCCTTCCGACCGCCCTTCTCCTGGGCAACGCCGAGCAGGTAGAACGCCTCGGCCGTTTCGGGAGCCCGTTCGAGCGAACCCGTCAGTTCGCGCTCGGCCGCCGCATGCTCGCCCTGCTCGATGAACACCTTCGCCAGCAGGATTCTCGCCTCAACGTGCGTCTCGTCCATGGCGACGGCCTGATGAGCCTTGGCGGCCGCTTGCGCCAGTTGGCCCACCCGGAAGTGCTCCCGGGCGACCCCGTACAGCACCTGCGACCGGGTGGCGTTCCAGCGTTTCTCTGCTTCCAGCTTGGCTTCGGGGACGGAATGGAAGATGCCATGCTCGCATCCGGCCGTCGCCAGCAACACGATTGCACCGATTACGACCTTCTTCATGACCAGCCTCCTTGGCGGTCTTGGGTTCTCTAAGCTTTGCAGATTCTCTGGATTAACAGCGATTCCGAAAAAAACTTGGCTATTCATGGGGGCCGCCATCGGAAGCGCTGTCTTCGACCGGGGCGGGCCCCACCTGCCCATCCGCGACGGGCTCGTGGGTCAGGTCCGTCAGCCGCATGCCGCCGGGCGGCAGCGGAGGCTCGATCAGCCCCTGCAGGCCGAATCGCTCGCGCACGTCTTCCGGCAGGTCGGCCGGGTCGCGCGGCTTCTCGGTCGGGACGACCCTCTGGAACGGCTTGCCCAACTCCTGCATCATCATCCGCTCGATCACGTACCGCACCGACGAGATCCGCGACTCGTCCGCCCAGTACGCTTGTTCCATCAGCCGCTCTTTCAGGCGGATGCCTTCTTCCATTCTGGGCTGCATGGACAAGGCCATATCGACGTTCCACAGGGCCTTCTCCCGGTCGCCGGCCGCCAGCTCCTCGCGCGCCCGACGCATGAACGACTGCGCCAGCCGGTCGCGGCCCCACCACGCCATGCCCTTGCGCTGGCCGAGGCGGAAACGTTCCACATCGTTCTTGATCTGCTGGGCGACGGCTTCATCCACGGCCTGCTGAATGATGTGCGGCGTGATGAGGATGATGACTTCCTCGCGGGTCGTATCGTCCGACGTCTGCCGGAACAGGGCGCCCATGTAGGGCACGTTGCCCAGCAGGGGCACCTGGTTGCGGTTATTCGTGGTCCGCTCCCGGAACAGGCCGCCGATGACGATGGTGTGCCCGTCGCGGACCATCACGTTCGAGGTTACCTCGGTGGTCGATTCCGTCGGCAGCACGCTGGTGCCCACCTGCTCGACGCTGCCCGAGGAGTCCTCGGGATGGAGTTCCAGGCGAATGAACCCATCGCGCCCGATGTACGGGCGGACCACCAGTCGCGTGCCGGTCTCGAGGAACTCGACCGTTTGCGTCGCCGTCGTCTCGGTGACGGTGGTGGTCAGGTAGCCGTCCCGGTTGCCGACCATCACCTCGCCCCGCTGCTTGTTGACCACCAGCAGCTTCGGGTTTGCCAGGATCGTCAGGTCAGAGACCGACTCCATCGCCCGGATGAAGAACGAGATGTTGTTGCTGACGAACCCGATGGTCATTCCGCCGCCCTCGATGGCGGAGTTGAAGTCCGTCCGGAACGTCGCCTGCGTGTTGTTCAACTGGGCGGCAGGCAACGTGCCCGTCGTGACCGACTGCAGGCCGTTGCTCGTCGAACCCAGCGTCTGGAAGTCCACGCCGGACAGCGCGTTGAAGTCGAACCCGAGGGCGTTGTCCTCTTCCAGGCTGACCCGCAGGATCGTCGCCTCGATGAGCACCTGATCGGGGCGGACGTCCACCTCTTCGATAATCAGCGCGATCGCCTCAACATGCTCCTGGTAGTCCCGAACGACCAGCACGTCGTCGGCCGCGTACTGGTTGCCGCCCGCATCCACCTTGCTCGACGCCACGCCGATGGCGGCCGCCGGCGTGATCACCGCACTGCCGTCCGAGGACAGGGCCGGCGTGATCAGCGTCTTCGCATCCGTCGCCGTGATGTAGGCCAGGCGGAAGGTGCGCACCTCGAGCTTCTTCATCGCCTTCTCGATCTCGGCGAGCTGCTTGGGCGTGCAGACGTAGACGGAGCCGTTCTCGCGGTAGGAAACGTACCCCGTGGCGCGCAGGACGGCCGTGAGGGCCTCTTCGAACGTGACGTTGTAGAGGTCCACCGCCGCGACGTTCCCCTTCACGTCGCGCGTCGCGACGATGTTCACCCGTCCCTGGCGGCTGAGCAACTCCAGCACGCCGCGCAGGTCGGCGTCTCGCATGTGGAATTCCTCGAAGACGCCGGGGCGGCTGGTCTTGAGGATCTTGTCCGGCTGCTCGCCGGCAGGTTGGGTCGTCGCAGCGGCAACGATGGCGTCGTCCGCCCGAGCAGCAGGCGGCGAGACGACCAGTGCCCCCACGGCCACCGCGACTGAAACCATGCCCAGGAATGTCGGCCTTCTCAACAGCCTCATGATGATACTCCTCGTCCGGCCGTCCGCGGGCCACGCTCCCTCTGGAGCGGCCGGTCCGTTTGCCGCTTCCTCGAGCGGCCTGTTCGGGTTGACATCCGAAGGCGCCTTTGCGGCGCCACGACTTACTCGTTCATCCTCAATTCGACGGTCACGTCTTCTTTCCGGACCTCACAGGAGGTCGCGGTGATGGCGGTCACCTCGAAACCGCTGATCCAGTCGCCGATCCGCAGTACGCGGCCGTTGATGATCGCGGTGGGCGAGTCCGACAGCACCGTTGTGTGAAGCTGGAGCATCCGGGCCTGTTCCTCGATGAACTTCCGATGGATCTGCTCCTCGGTAACGGCGGGGCGCGTCGTTGGAGCCGGCGCCATCTTGCGCGGCGCTTCCGGCTGGATCCGCGGCGGCGGGAAAAACATCGAGCTCGGCTCAAACAGGTCCCGCTCGATCGTACGATCGAGGGTGCGCAGGTATTCCTCGCGCTTCGCGTGATGCGATCCGGGCCGCGGCATTCCCGGCGCCAAGGCAGCCAGGTCGCCGGCCGAGGGTCTCGGCGCCTGGGAGGCCGGGGCCACCTTCGCCGTCGCCCCCGTCGCCCTGGCCGGTTTGCCGCCCGACAGAACCACCATGCGAACCGCCAGCACAAGGGCAACGACGAGCAGAAGGCTGAGGATAACCGCCTTCTTCTTGTCGGCCTTGAGCTCGGCGACGAACTGATTCTTCATCTTCTGCAGATCCACGATGGCTTCCCTCGCCACTCCCGCGTTTGGCCCATCGGTCAGGCGGGCCGGTCGGTGAAGTAGATATTGAGCAACAGCTCCACAGAGAGCTTCGACGGCGCCTGTTTCGTATCAGCGACAACGTGCAGTTTCCGCACGCGCGTCAGCCGCTCCATTTGGTCCAGCCGCTCTAGAAAATTCGTCAGCGCGTCGAACGTGCCCTCGAACCGCATTACGATCGGCAGCGTGTGGAACAGATCTTCCTGCTCCGGGTTGCCCGGCTCGATGAGCTGCCCCGACAGTTCGCCCTGGGCCAGGTTCTTGCTGATCTCGCGCAGGAACCCGCCCAGTTCCACCCGTTGGGGCAGCTTCTTCTCCCACCGCTCGTTGTACCGGGCCTTCATGGCGTTGACGTGCTGGAGGAGTTGCGGGACGATGGCCGCCCGCTCGGCCTCCGCCGACAGCGTCGTTTTTCTCGAGACGATGGCGGACTCGATCTCTTCGAGCTTTCGCCCGCCGGGCACATAGAAGAACACCACGGCGAGAATCACCATCGCCGCAAGAATCCCCAACATGATCAACGCGTCTTTTGTCACGTACCGCATGCCTGATGCCCTCGGGCCGCCCACGAACTACGGGGCGACGTAGCAGATCGCCTGGAACTCGCGGGCCTCCTGCCCGCGGAACTCGATGGTCTTGGCGTAGCCCATGTGAACATCCTCAAACAACGGGCACGCGGAGAGCTGCCCGATGAGGTTCGCCACATCCACGTCGTTGGGCGCCAGCCCGGAAATCGTCAGTCGGACGCGCTTTACCATGCGGATCTTGGTCTTCGCGCCGCCTTTGGCCCTGCGGGCGCGCCCCGACTTGCCGATCGCCGCGGGCTCGCCCGATTCGGGAACTTCCATCGCCTCCACGCTGAGCCTCGTCAGCGAGACGCTCTTGGGCGCGATGCGGCTGATCTCGGCGAGGATGTCCAGCGGGCTGACCCGGCTGCCGAGCTTGGTGTCGATACGCTGCTTGATGGCCAGCCCGGCCTGCTCCCGCTCGAGGTCCTGCCGCATGGCGAGCTGCTGCTTCGTATTCGCCATGCGGTCATCGAGCAGGGCAAGCTCCGCTTGCGCGCCCTGAATTCGGTCCTCGTAGACGAACCCCAGGGCCGTCATCACGCCGGCGCACAGCACGAGCAGAACCGCCTGCCGCCTGATGCGGCGTTTGCGGGCACGCTGCTGCTTGATGCGCTCAGGCAGAAAGTCGACGTTCATGGTCGTCATTCTCCCTCGGTTCGGTCACGAAGTCGGTTTCCCGCAGCGCCAGCCCGGCGCATACGGCCCATTCCGCCAGGGCCGCCCGACGGTTCGGCGCCACGTTCATCCGTTCCACGTCGATGTCCCGCAACGGACGCCCCACCTCACACGGCACGCCCAGGCTCTTCGACAACAGTTCGACCAGCGCCGGGTCATACGCTTCCCCGCCCGTCAGTATCACGCGCTCCGGCCGCAAACCCCGGAACGTCACCGAGCAATACCGCAGGCACAGCGCCACCTCTCTTGCCAACTCCTCCACCGCGCCCCGCATCGCGTCCTGGAGCGTCCAGTCCACACTCGTCCGGTCCGCGGCGGACTCGTCGGCCTTGTCGTCCTTCCGACGGCGTCCGGCGGCCGCATCGCTTTCGCGCATCAGCCGCACGCGAAGGTCGTACGCTTCCTCGTGCGACAGATTCAGTTGCTTCGCCACGGCATCGGTCAGGCGGCTGCCGCCGATATCGATCCGCTTGATGAAGACGATTTTCCGTCCCCGCGCCACAGTCACGCGCGTGGCGCTGCGCCCGATGTCCGCCGACACCGTCACGGCGTCTTCGTCGGCCCGGCGGCGCAGGAAATGCTGGTACACACGGAACAGGCTGACCGGCTCCGCCTCGATGTGCTCGGGCACGAGCCCCGAGTCGTCCAGGATCGCCAGATGGTTCTCGATCACCTCGACGGGCGCTGCCAACAGGATGACTTCGTCGCGGACCTCGGCGCCCTGGCGGACGGACCCGGCCTCGATCCACCGCAGGCGATCGTGATCGACGGGGAAATTGAACCGCTCGGCCGCCTCGTTGCGAAGGGCCGACGCCTTCTCTTCCTCCCGCATGGGCGCCACGCGCACGTTCTTGATGCTCAGTTGGCTCGACGGCAAGGCCGACACTACCCGCCGTCCGCGGAAGTCGCTCTGCCGGAGCAACTCGCGGATGCCCGCCGCCACGTGACCCCGGTAGTCCGGACTCGACGCCTCCACCCCCTTGGGAAGGTGGTACTGCCCGCAGGCCACCACGCTCACGGACGAGCCGCTTCGGTGCATCTGCAGCATCTTCACGCTGTCAGTGCCGATATCGAGCCCGATAGGCCAGCGTCGGTTCTTCCAGAGAGAGCCTAGCATTTCTGCGCACCTCAGTTACGGGTTCACGGCCGTCACCGTGACCTTCCCGGTCACGGAAGCCAGCGATACCTGATACACGTGCGTGCCGGCCTGCAGCGTCACGTCGCCTTCCTCGTCCGGCGCGCCCAGTTCGTCGAAGACCACCGAAGAACCGCCCCCGAAGCTCGCCGACACCAGATCCAGGTCCGCAAACCCGTCCCGGCTCCGGAAGTCCACGGTATAGGCGCCTTTTGTCATCGGATGGATGAGGGGGGCACTTGTGTTAGTCCAGACCAAACCGTACGTCTCTTCGGACGGGGTGAACTCCACGGTAACGGGCTGCTGGGCGGTGACGGCCTCGCTCTGGGCGTACTGCAGGTCGGCGGACAGCAGCCGGGCGGCCGCGATCACCTGCATGTCGCCCGTACTGACCGCCATCGGCACCGCCACGGCCGCCGCGATGGCCAGGATGACCATCACGACGATCAGCTCCATCAGCGTGAAGCCCCCAGGCCGGTTCGCGCTATTGACCGCCCTCG
>Ga0272441_10006282_pt1 | contig 20027 bp, 9 predicted proteins | sample SSMProp6N_FD_193582 | JGI IMG/M metagenome (GOLD analysis project Ga0272441, IMG submission 193582) | Marine sediment archaeal communities from Little Sippewissett salt marsh, Falmouth, MA, United States - SSM-Prop-6N | ecosystem: Environmental > Aquatic > Marine > Wetlands > Sediment ...
CGTGTGCTTCGTCGGCGATCCGGATGCGGTGCGCGATCCGTTGTTCGAGTATGGTGAGACGAATGACTTAACCAAGATTGACCGTACACCCGGGCCGAAAACAAATAACTACCCGGCGGACTCAGCGGTACAAGACTGCCTGATTCATGGCATTGGACGGGTGGAGCGTCAGCCGGCCGGTGTGCAGATTTCCATGTCCCAGGGGATTACGGTGCGCGATGTCTCCATCTATGATACAGCCCGTGCAGGGATCAACATCAGCGAAGGTACCTGGGGAGGTCATTTGATCGAGCGTTGCGATGTTTTCGATACCGTGCTGGAGACGCATGACCATGGTTCGTTTAATTCCTGGGGGCGGGACCGCTTCTGGCACAAAGACCGGTCGCTTTCGCAGGCCCAGATCGATAAGGATCCGAAGCTGCCGTTTCTGGATGCGATGAAAACGACAGTGATTCGCGACAGCCGCTGGCGCTGTGACCATGGGTGGGACATTGATCTGGATGACGGCTCTTCAAACTACGACATCTACAACAACCTTCTGCTGGCTGGTGGCCTGAAGTTTCGCGAGGGCTTCCGCCGCCATGCATGGAATAACATTACGATTAACAACGGCTTTCATCCCCACGTCTGGTATGATGGAAGCAAAGACCAGGTCTCTGGCAACATTTTCATGTCTCAGCACAGACCCGCTCGTATGAATACGCCCTATACAAATGGGACGCGAGTGGATGAAAATCTCTATGCTGCGGCTGAAGCTCAAGTGATGAACGTCTCAAAGAAACTGGGATGGGATAAAAACTCCATTTTCGGTGACCCGATGTTTGTCGATTCGGCTAACGGGGACTTTCGTGTGAAGGACGGTTCACCTGCGTTGAAGATCGGGTTTAAAAATTTCCCAATGGACCAATTCGGGGTCAAGAAGCCCTCGCTGAAGGCGATTGCCCGGACGCCGGTGATTCCTCCGGTCGGGAGTGTTCAGAGCACGGGAAGTGAAACAGCATCCCAAGGTATGCAGTGGCTTGGTGCAACGTTGAATGAGTTGTCGGGTGAGGAGTTCTCCGCCTATGGTGTCAGCCGGCAGGATGGCGGCGTCGCCTTTTCAGGTGTCGTGCCGGGCTCGGCGGCTGCGAAAGCGGGCTTTCAGGACGGCGACCTGGTCCAGGCAGTGGATGGCCGCAAAACGGTGAATATAAGGCAATTTAATCGGGTGATTCGCGGGGCCACGGGCACGGTTAAATTCAGCGTCGTCCGTAATCAACAATTGACTGAGGTTGAGGTCTCGTTATAATCTAACGAACGTTGAATATTTAAGATACTGAGTGCAGATGAAAAGACCGGTCAATGGGTTCAGTTCTTAGAAACATTCAACGGCGGAACGTTGAAAGAGATATCTGTTTACTGCAGCACGTCCACGGATTTCAAGGGTATATACTACGGGGATGATTTCGCTGCGATCGAACAAAAATAACGTGATAAATACATCGAGAGTTAAGGGGAAAAGTATGATGACCGTTCAAATGAAAAAGATTAGTATTGTATTTCTGCTTTTTGTTATATCTATTTCGTCATTTGCTGCCGTGCTGGAAGGGGAACAAAACAGCGATGGCAGCTTTAAAAAGTGGCACCGCATAGAGGTGGTTTTTGATGGCCCGCAGGCCAATGAATCTTCCGCGACGTTCAGGAATTTTAGACTGGACGTGACGTTCACCTCACCCAGCGGCAAAGAATACAACGTGCCGGGCTTTTTTGACGCCGATGGCGATCCGGCCAACACCTCCGCTGCCAGTGGAAATAAGTGGAAAGCGCGTTTTGCCGGTGGTGAACAAGGCGTCTGGACCTATAAAACAAGTTTTGTTACAGGGGAAAATGCAGCGGCAAACCTTTCCGGCGGAACCAAAGGGACGGCTCCGGACGGTGAAACAGGAACGTTTAAAATTGGCCCCCAGGATAAATCGGGAAAGGATTTCCGGGCTAAAGGGAAATTGGAATATGTCGGCGAACATTACCTGCGTTTTGCGGAGGGGGATTACTTTATCAAATGTGGAGCCAACAGCCCTGAAGTGCTTTTAGAGTATGGTGAATTCGACGGAACTCCCGGGCATGACAACGACCTGTACGCGCCTCACATTAAAGACTGGAAAGCCGGCGATCCCACCTGGAAAGATGGAAAGGGCAAGGGAATCATCGGGTTAATCAATTATCTTTCCTCTCTGGGAGTAAATGGACACTACTTCTTATGCATGAATGCGTATGGAGACGGTCAAGAGGCCTGGCCGTGGACCGGCATGGATAACATCGATGTGTATGATGTATCCAAACTGGGCCAGTGGGAGGTTCTTTTTACTCATTTTGACAGAATGGGATTGATGGTGCATTTCCAGCTTTCCGAATCCGAAAACACCAACTTCCTCGAAGACCGGGATGGAAAAGGAACGTTTGCCAATGCCCGGAAAATCTTATACCGCGAGCTGATTGCGCGGTTTGGTCATCACATGGCCGTCACCTGGAATGTGGGTGAGGAAAATCAGGCCAAAGGAACCGGAATCGAAACGCCCAATACCCATGCCCAGCGGAAAGAATTTGCGAGCCGAATCCGGGCACTGACGTGTTATAATGATCACATTACCGTTCATAACGGTCCGGGGGGAGTTTTTGACGATATCTTTCCTCAGTTGATTGGCTATCAGGACTATACCGGCGCCAGCCTGCAGACGATATTAATCCCGCGGAAAAATATGCTGAGCAATCATGATGAGGTTTTGAGATGGATTGGTGAGAGTGCCGCCAGCGGCCACAAATGGGTTGTATCGATCAATGAACCCTGGTGGGGAAAGAGATCGGCAGACTTGGTGACGACATTGCGTAAAGAGGTCATCTGGGGCGCCATTCTAGCCGGAGGACACATGGAGTTTTATACCGGAAGGGATGATGTCAAACATATAGACTATACGACGTATGAAGACTGCTGGACAGCAATGGGCAACGCAGCGAAATTCATGAATGAAAACCTGGCCAAAGAGATTGCAGACATGAAGCCGAATGACGATTTGACTGCCGGGGAAGATAATTGGGCGATGGCGAATGAAGGACAGACCTACCTGTTGTATTTGAAAAACGGCGGCCAGGCCATCGTCGATTTGTCCGGTGCAAAGGGTCAGCAGTTCTCGGTACAATGGTACAATCCGCGTACCGACGGAGACTTGGTTGACGGCACGCCTGGCACTGTAAACGGGGGCACTGAGAATGTGTCCCTGGGCAGCCCCCCAAACACAACAGGGCAGGATTGGGTTGTCCTTCTTAAAAAACGCTGAAGTGCTTCCGGTACATTTTAAAAAAGGTAACAACAAGCGACTGCATCGGCTGGTTCAAATCCTGCGGGTGCACATACACGAAAACTTGAAATTCTATAGTATGGAGCATCTGGAGAGCTGTCCAGTCAAGACCCCGAATTGGGACCGACTGGCGTCACGAGCCGTTTTGTTCACCCATGCCTGCAATATGGGCTCCTTTACGCCGCCGGTCTGCGTTGCAAGCCGTGCGATGCTCAATACGGGTTGGACTGGGTCGCGGTCTCGGTATAGATCGCGGCCGCTCAACCACCACTTTCTAAGGCAACAGCCGTATCACCGTGGCACCCTCGTCACTCTGGTGCCCATCAGCCCGCACCGCGGTGACCTTGAGCGTCATCTGGTCGATCTGTTCCAGGTCGGGGGCTTTGTAAACAAAATTGGTGCCTGCGATATCTGAGGCGATCAGCTTGTAGTCCGGTGCGTTACCCACCGCGCGGTACAGGTTGTACGACGCCGCATCCGGGCTGGCTGTCCAGGACAGCTCGATCTGATTTTTAACGTCCCTGTTGATCTTCAGGTTCGAGGGCACGGCCACGGGAATACAGACCGGGATGTCGGTGACCACATAGGTCTGGCCCTTGGCGGTCTCGATGCGAATCTGGTCACTGCCTGTGGCAGCGAAGTCCACCTTCTGACCCTGCGGGGTCTTAATCACGGCCTTAGCGACGTTGGGGTATCTTAGCGCCAAGGTTCCACCGACTTTGGACAACACTTCCAGCCGGCTGGCTTGACGATTAGACCACTGAGCAGAGACTTCAAAGTTGCCTCGTGCGAGCAGGCCGCGGTAGCTGCCCTCCGGCCATGCCGCCGGCAACGCGGGCAATGGAGCCACCACGTAGTCCTGACTCTGCAGGAGCATTTCAGCGACCCCGGCCGTGGCACCGTAGTTCGCGTCAGCTTGAAACAACTCGATGCTCCTGTGGTCGTTGAACAGGTTGTGCAGGTAGTTTTTTTCTAACAAAGTTGTGTAGAAGGCGTAGGCTTCATCTCCGTCGTGAACCCGGGCCCACATGGCGATCCGTTCCGCGAGCGCCCATCCGATGTTGGTTCTGCGGGTGCGCAGGGTAAGGGTTGTTTTGGCGGCATCGAGCCAGGCGGGCGTTTTGTCGTTGATCAATTGGCCCGGATACAAACCGAGCAGCATGGAGGCGTGCCGGTGGTGGGGATCGAGGGCATCGTCGAAATCGCAGTAGTATTCTTCCGGACGAAATTCCTTAATTTGCCCCGATTTGCCGATATGGATCGGGTCCAGCCGCGGGAGCTGGGCTTCGTATATAGACAATCGGCTATCGGAGCGGCCCAGGATTTTGGCCGCCGTCAAAGTGTTGTGATGGGTTTCGTAAAACATCTGTTGGTCGAATGTGGTCCCGATCGAGTTCCGAACCTTTTGTTCTGGCGACCAGGAAGGTTTCGCTAATAAGGCACCATCAATCTCCTGGACAAACCGGGATATAAAGTTGGCCTGTCCGTACAAAGCGGGATAAACGGTGTCTGCCAGCACGGATTTGTCGCGAGTGTAGTCGTAATAGTCCCAGAATATCAGAGCGATCCAGCCCCCCGTACCGAAGCGTCCACCCCTGGGAACCTCGTACGGGGTGAGCCAGAACGGTCCGCACCAGCCGTTGTCTCCATTCGGATCGAGCTGTGAGGGGTTGTACTGCTTGATGAACTCGGTGGCATACAACTGTTCCCGAGGGACGTACGCTTTAAAGAAGTCTGTATAGGATTCGAACAGTTCCGGTAAGTTCGCACTGAAGGCGGGTGAGTAGGCCATCTCTAAGTTCATGTCGTGCAGGTACCGAGACCCCCACATCGGCTTCTCATCGACATTCCAGATCCCCTGAAGGTGGGGCGGAAGGGTACCGGCTCTGGAGGAGCAGATCAGCATGTAGCGTCCGAACTGGAAGGCGAGTTCCTCCAGATAGCGGCTTGAGGCCCCATCGGGGTAGGCGTCGACCAGCTTGTCGGTGGGAATCGCTGGCGCTGTGGTGCCGAGGTCCAGACTTACCCGGTCGTAAAGCCCGGTGTAGTCGGCCTGATGGTTTGCCAGCAACTCCTCATAGGACTTCGCGGCTGCATCGGCCAGGTAACCGGCCACCTTGGCGTGGGCGTCGGGAAGCCCTGCGAGCTTCTCGGTTGGCGCCTCGGTCAGGAACACCTGAGGGTCGAACGTGTAGTTGGTTCCGACCGCGATCAGGATGAGCGCACGGTCGGCATCCGAAACCGTGATGGTGCCATTCGTGCCGGCCTTCATCTTGCCACCGGCAGGAATGACTTTGAACTGGCCCTCAAATTTTATGTTGTAGTAACTCATGACACCGGAAAGGGTGACCGTATCATCCTTCGCAGAGACGGACCCAGACTTGGCGGCACCCAAAAAGGGAATGGTGGGACGCAATGTAAACGACAGCGTTCCCGCCTTTGACGCACTCAGCCGGATCACCATGACTTTGTCGGGGTAGCTCGTGAAGTACTCCCTTGTGTACTCCACCCCGCTCTGTTCATATTTCACGCGCGAGATGCCTACGTTCAGGTTTAACTCTCGTTCGTAGTTGCCGGCAGCGGTGTGGTCGAAATCAATGTAAACCTCGGCAAAGTTGTTCAGGTATTTACTCCCGGCATAAAGGCTGTTTTCGGTGATCTGGATTCGCTCTGTCGCCGTGCCGCCGAACACGTTGACACCCATGTAGCCATTGCCCATCGGGATCGAACGATCGACCCAGCCTTTATCGCTGTCCGGGGCTGGCTCGTCGTACCAGAGCCGCAGCGCCTTACCCGGCCCGTCCGCGATCAAATCCGGGTTTTGGCGGACGGAGGAACATGAACATACTAACATCGCTGCTAATAATAAAACGAATGTTTTCATCATAATAGATTTCCTTATCAAAAAAAGCAATTATTTATGCAACAAGCTCTATTATTCAACTTATAACCGGACGGTAGTGATCTTGACTTTGAGTTCTTCATAGGTGTGTCGGCGGTTCAGGATCGCGGTCTCGGTATAGATCGCGGCCGCTCAACCACCACCTTCTATGGCAACAGCCTTATCACCGTGGCCCCCTCGTAGCTCTGGCGCCCATCAGCCCGCACCGCGGTGACCTTGAGCGTCATCTGGTCGATCTGTTCCAAGTTGGGGGCTTTGTAAACAAAATTGGTGCCCGCGATATCTGAGGCGATCCGCTCATAGGCCGGTGCGTTGCCCACCGCGCGGTATAGGTTGTAAGACGCAGCATCCGCGCTGCCGGTCCAGGACAGTTCGATCTGATTCTTCACATCCTTGACGATCATAAGGTTCGAGGGTGCGGTTACAGGAATACAGACCGGGATGTCAGTGACCACATAGGTTTGGCCCTTGGCGGTCTCGATGCGAACTTGGTCGCTGCCTTTGGCAGTGAAGTCCGCCTTCTGACCGGTCGAAGTCTTAATCACGGCCTTGGCGACGTTGGGGTACCTTAACTCCAAGGTCCCGCCCGATTTGGACAGCACCTCCAGCCGGCTGGCGTGACCGTTCGTCCACTGCGCCGAGACCTCGAAGTTGCCGCGTGCCAGCAGGCCCCGGTAACTGCCGTCCGACCATGCCGCGGGTATCGCGGTCAACGGAGCCACCACTTGGTCTTGACTCTGCAGGAACATCTCAGCAACCCCGGCAGTGGCGCCGTAGTTCGCGTCGGCCTGGAACAGTTGACCGCCCCGGTGGTCGTTGAACAGGTTGTGCATGTAGTTTCCACCCAACAACTCCTTGTAATAGGAGTACGCCTCCTCCCCGTCGTGAACCCTGGCCCACATGGAGATCTTCTCCGCTCGCGACCATCCAATTCCGCTTTTATGGGTCCGTTTGGTCAGGCATACCTTGGCGGCATCGAGCCAGGCCGGCGTCGTGTTGTTGATCAATTGGCCCGGGTACAAACCGAGCAGCATTGAGTTGTGCCGGTGGGCGGGATCGAGGGCTTTGCTGGCGTCGCAGTAGTATTCTTCCTGACGAAATTCCTTAATTTGTCCCGACTTGCCGATCTGGATCGGGTCCAGCAGCGGCAACTGGGTCTTGTATGTGGCCAATCGGCTATCGGAACGCCCCAGGATATTAGCCGCGGTCAAGGTGTTGTGATGGTTTTCATAGAACATCTGCTGGTCGAACGTGGTCCCGACCGTGTCCCGGAGTTTTTGTTCCGGCGACGACGACGGCTTGGCTAACAGAGCGCCGTCGATATCTTGAACGAACCGGGAGACAAAATTGGCCTGCTCGTACATCACCGGATATAACTTCTCTGCCAGCAGGGACTTATCACGCGTGTAGTCGTAGTAGTCCCAGAACATCTGCGCGATCCAGGAACCGGTGCCGAAGCCGGCAACGATGGACCTGCCGGGAACCGTGTACGGGTTGCTCCAAAACGGTCCGGCCCAGCCGTTGTCTCCGTCCGGGTCCACTTGCGAGGGGTTGAACTGTTTGATGTATTGAGTCGCGTGTACCTCCTGGAGAGGCACGTAGGCGTTGAAGTAGCGGACATAGCAATCGAACAGCTCAGGCATGTTGGTCGAGAAGACCGGCGCATAGGCCATCTGCAGGTTCGTGTCATGTAGGTATTGAGACGCCCACGGCGGGTCTTTGTAGACGTTCCAGATTCCCTGGAGATTGGGCGGCAGCGTGCCGTTCCTCGACGAGCAGATCAGCATGTAGCGCCCGAACTGGAACGCCAGTACCTCCAGGTACCGGCTCGATGGCCCGGCGGGATAGGCATCGACAAGCTCGTCGGTGGTCATCGCCGGTTCCGCAGCACCGAGGTCCAGGTTTACCCGGTCGTACAGTTCGGTATAGTCGGCCTTGTGGTTGGCCAGCAGCTTCTCATAGGGCTTGGCGGCGGCATCGGCCAGATAGCCGCTCACCTTGGCGTGGGGATGGGGAAACCCTGCGAGTTTCTCGGCGTTCTTTTCGGTCAGGAACACTTTGGGGTCGAACTGGTAGTTGGTTCCGACCGCGATCAGGATCACCGTACTGTCGGCATCTGAGACGCTGATGGTGTTGTTGGCGGCCTTCATCGTGCCGCCGGAAGGGATGACCTTGAACTGGCCCTCGAACTGAATGTTGAAGTAACTCATGACACCGGCCAGAGTGATCGTGTCGCCCTTGGCCACAACGGTTCCGGACTTGCCGGAGCCCAAAAAGGGGATGGTGGGACGCAGTGTGAACGACAACGCTCCCGCCTTCGACGCGCTCAGACGGATCGCCATCACCTTGTCGGGGTAGCTGGTAAAATACTCCCTCGAATACGCCACGCCGTCATGCTCATATTTCACATGCGAGACGCCCTCGTTCAGGTTCAAGTCCCGCTCGTAGTTGCTGGTGTTGTTGTGGCCGAAATCCAGGTAAACTTCGGCAAAGTTGTTCAGGCCGCCCCGGCGAAATCCGCTGCCTTCCGTCGAGCTGTACAGACTGTTCTCGGTGATCTGGATTCGCTCGGTCGCCGTGCCGCCGAACACGTTGACACCCATGTAGCCATTGCCCATCGGGATCGAGCGGTTTTCCCAGCCGGCATCGCTGTCCGGAGCAGGCTCATCGTACCAGAGACGCAGAACCTTGCCCGGCCCGTCTGCGATCAAACCCGGATTTTGGACGGCGGAGGAACATGAACATGTAAAAATTGCCGCTAATAATATGACGAATGTTTTCTTCATAATAGATTTCCTTATCAAGTTCCTAATTGTTTATTATTTAAGTTCCCTTGAACCAATGTTTAATTTACAGGTTATTCCCCCCTATGTCCAGCGTCAACTATGATCACGCGGTATTTTTTCTTTAATTTCTTGTTGCTTGAATTGACGTTTTTGTCCACGTTCTCTTTTTCCGCATTCATATTCAAATAGCGTTTCCCCGCGATCCTGTCTTCCATGATTTCTATGTCAATGGCACGGAACAGTCTCAATAAAAACGCCTCAATCGGGAACAACCGGGCCACACGTGTACGCCGATTGATTTCCTCATGCAGTCATTCCAGCATGTTGATCATCCGCATCCGGCTAATGCATAGATGTCGGTGTCGATGCTGAAGGTCCTGAATTCAAGATGCCCTGCACCTCGGCACGGAGGTGTATATAAGCGTATTAAAATAAAGAAATTAGAGGTATTTCTCCGGATTTTTTCGAAATATATGAGCGATTGAGCCCAAAAAATTATATAATTAGAAATTTATAACAAAAGGAATGAAACATGATTGTCCTTTAAAGAACTACTTAAACTGGTGATTGACTGGAAAATGATCTTGCCTGAAAAACCAGACAGCAATTGTATTGGGAAATCTAAAATGTGTTTCGTTGACCAAAACGAAACACTAAACGTGAACTTGAAATTGGAAGAGGTATGAAATGGGAACATCACGAAGTATATTACTTGTTTGCGGAGCAGGTGCACTGTTGCTTCTTAATGCCAATGCGGCAGTTCAGACTGTGGCGCCTGTTCAGCGTGTTAATAGTTCTGTTGTGATGGATGTTGGTCAGGCCCGGGTTGAAGGAAATCGCTGTAATTGGGAGTTTGAACTGAAGGTGTCTGGAGACTATCTTGTCCAACTCATTTCTCCGGTGCAAAACGCCCACGGCAACCCTGCTGTCACGGTGGGGGTCGATGGCGTCTCGTTTAGCAAAACATTACAAAAGGTATTTATCATCGAGGACGGCATCGTCTTCCAGAGCGACAAACCTGTTACCATCGCGCAGGCCGGAACGCATAAGATCGCGGTTCAATCGGAACTGTCACCAGTGATGGTTCGGCTGGTTCCGCAGGCGTTTGCCAAAAGCCGAATCCATATCAGTTCGAACAAATACTATGACCAGTGGCTCAAGATGCATCAATCGCCGCAAAAGCAGGCTGCACTGGCTCGCTTTAAAGAGTCGCGATTTGGTATGTTTATCCATTGGGGAGTCTATTCGATGGCGGCGGGAAGCTGGAAGGGTGTTAAGATTGAAGATTCGCCGATTGACGGCCCGGGGGTGGCCGAATGGCTTATGTTTACGTTTAATATCCCGCGCCAGGAGTACCGGGAATTTGCCAAACAGTTTAATCCGGATAAATCCTTCGCCGTAAACATTGCCAAACTGGCCAAGGATACCGGGATTAAATATGTGGTTATCACCTCTAAGCATCATGACGGCTTTGGCTTGTTTGATTCGGCCTGTTCGGATTGGGATGTGACGGGTGCGTCTTCGTATGAAGGCGATCTTATTAAGGAACTCTATGATGCCTGTCGCGGCGAAGGATTGGATTTCGGTGTTTACTACTCCCACGGGCATGACTGGATGGATGGCTGCGATGCGAATTATGCAAACGTAAAGAAATATAATGATTCACTGGGTGTTCCCACCCGTCCGAATGGAAAAAATCTATGGGATCCGAGTCCGAATTCCTTTCTGGAGTATCTGGAAAATAAGGCTTACCCGCAGGTCGCTGAACTCATTAAACTGATGCCTGATTTGCGTTTGATCTGGTTTGATGGTGAGGGATTGATTACCGAAGCCCAGGCCTTTCGTTTTTATAAGATGATCTATGATCTCAACCCCAACATCATTGTCAATCGTCGGATTGGTTACGATTTTGGCGATTATATCGATGCCGGTGACAATAAGACGCCTGAGGCCGCTGATCTGGCAGCCAAGCACTTCGAAACCTGCGGAACGGCCAATCATTCCTGGGGTTTCAAGGCCCATGACCACGCGTGGAAAAGCACACATGAGTTACTGTGTAATTTTGTTGATATTGTGTCCAAGGGAGGCAATTACCTGCTCAATATCGGCCCCGATGGAAAGGGCCATGTCCCGGAACCCTGCGTGAAAAACTTTCAGGAAATGGGCGTCTGGGTGAAGATGAATGCGGATGCGATCTTCGGCACGACGCGGTGGACTACGTTCCACGAAGGCGAAACAAAGGACACGGAATTCTGGTTCAGCGCTCGTGAGAACAAAGTGTATGCCATGGCGTTGACCCCGCCGACGGGTCGCGTACTGATACAATCGCTGAAAAAATCCGCCGGTTCCGTCGCTGCCGTGCGTTTACTTGGCGTGGATCGCATGTTGCCCTGCAAGCAAACCGAGCAGGCCCTGGAAATCGATTTCGCCGGAGTGACTACGGGTGTCAACGGCTACGCAGTTGAAGTCACCCTGAAACCCTGATCGAGAAAATCAATCCGAAAAATTTATCAAACAAATAATCATGACTCTTAACATCGCGTTGATGTCTGTGTCGGCTTTAAGGATTCGTCTCTCAACGTTATACTGATCATCCTGTTACAGGTTTATGCGTTTTAATATAATCCGGGTCGATATTAATTCCCAGTCCGGAACCAGATGTAACGTTAATGGATCCGTCGATACTTTCAAACGGTTCGGCTTTACTTTCTATTGGGATTGTTGTTCGATTGGCATCTCTGGTTTGGAACATTTTAAATTCATGGAATTCAGCAGCGGCGGGGCACACTGAAACCATTTGAATCATATACACAAATCCGAGCCCTCCCGCCGATATATGTGGAGTGATTTGCAGTCCGGCTGCTTCCACCATGCGTGCCACTTTCATTGTTCGTGTCATTCCCCCAAAATAGAAAATATCGGGCTGAAGGATTTGAAAGACTTCCTTGCCAATGAGGTAGCGAAATGCATGTAACCCAAACTCTTCCTCACCTCCGGCCATTGGAATACTGAGAGCTTCTTCCACTTGTTTCTGCTCTTCATACCAATCCCAAGGCACAGGTTCCTCGTAAAAATAATAATCGTATTCTTCGAGTATTTTACCAATTCGAATAGCTTCTTTTACGGAATACGAACCATTACCGTCTATCATTAGCTTAACGTCATCCCCAAACTTTTCACGAGCCATTTTTATCAATTTCTCGGTTCTGCCGGGGGCATTATCTTTATCTGTTGCTAAATTATCACCTAATCCGGCTCTGAGTTTAACGGCCTTCGCTTTAGTTTCTATAAAATCCCGATACATCAGCTCCAATGAAACGTCCGGCTCTAATTTTCGAAGGTTGGTATAATGATGCCCAAGATAGATAGAAACCTCTCTGTTCTTTAAATCCCCGATTAAAAGTCCGGCGGGTTTATCAGCAATGATCCCAAGCATATCCAGGATAGCAAATTCGATAACCGCAATCTGCACATTTAATGGAATTCCCTGATTTTTTATGCTTCGTTCGGAAGCATTGAATATTAACAAATCAAGGTCGCGGGCATCTTTACCTATAAAATGCTTTTTTAACACATGATTAAACATGGGATAACTGGACTTGGCAATAAAGGGATGGCCAACAGCAATGCCTGTCACCCCGTCTTTTGAACGTACCCTGCATATAGTGTTATTCCTGTCGCGGAGCAATTCAAGTGTTTCAATGATAACCGGGTTGGGAAACAATTCCCTTTTTAACACAGGTTGCTTAAGTATATTATCCAGTGTTTCGTAGTCTGTTTTTTGTTTAACAGAGCGACTCTTTTGCCTTTTCATTCCATCGCACGATGACAAAGAAAGTAAGGCCGTTGCTCCACCTGCGATCGCTGCATTTTGCATGAATTTACGTCGATTCGATTTCATCATTTTACCTGATATCTCCTAAATATACGGTTAAAAAACATAATTTTCTCCTAACGACATCAACAATTTTACTAAGTTCACTGCCGCAGGGTCAAGAAAATTCCATTCCATTCACATCTTTTCTCAAAGTTCAGTAATTATACGGATTTTTATCTATCTGAATACTGACAAATATCATTCTTCACCGGCGAATAAAAAAGTGTCGATAATGACATTAAAAGTAAACATAGCAGCGTGTTAAATTTTCATTAGATCGTTGACAAACGATGACGGCAAATATAGGGTGGCATCAAATAGGACGTTTTTGATATTAACAGTAAATAGAACAACTTGTTCGATGAAGGAATAGCTCAATGAGATCACATAAACAGATAGTGGTTGTCGTGCTTGTATTGCTTTGGGTGTCCTTTTCGGCTCATGCGGGAACGCATCGTATCAGCTCTTCGGATGAACTGGAGGAACTCTGCCTGACGATTCAACCGGGCGATACGATTATTCTGGCCGAGGGAACCTATACCGATCAGCATTTTATCTTTAAGACGATGGGCGCCAAAGACCGCCCCGTCACACTGCGAGCGGAAACGCCCGGTGAGGTTGTTCTTAACGGCAGGTCCAGACTGTCCATCGGCGGCGATTACCTGGTGGTCGATGGGCTGCTGTTTCGCGGCGGTGCTCTCAAATCCGGATCGGTTATCGATTTTCGCGGCTGGGATATGCGCCACGCACGGTATTGTGTCCTGCGTAATACAGCAATTATCGATTACAATCCCCCGGAGATCGATACGCGTTATTTCTGGGTCTCGTTGTATGGTGTCGGCAATATCGTTGAGAACTGCTACTTTTCCGGGCAAACGCATTCCGGCGTCACGGTGTGCGTCTGGCTGGGCGGCGACAACCCCGCAAGCCATGTCATCCGCCGCAACCACTTCGCAAACCGCCAGCCCGGAAACGGAAACGGCTTCGAGACCATCCGCATCGGAACCAGCGATAACAGCATGAAAAACGCCCGGTGTGTCGTGACGGAAAACCTCTTTGAGCAGTGTGACGGCGAGATCGAGATCATCTCCAATAAGTCATGTGAAAATGAATACACGCGGAACACCTTTCTGCGTTGCTCGGGCTGTTTGACACTGCGTCACGGAAACCGATGCACGGTGGAAAACAATGTCTTTATTGGTGATGACGCCAAAGATGTTGGCGGTGTACGTGTGATTGGCGAAGGTCATCGCGTCGCGGGCAACTACTTTTCGGGAACCAAAGGCCGGGCGGGCGGTGCCATCTCACTGCAGGCCGGGATTCCCGACTCCGCTCTGAACGGCTATTTCCAGGTGAAAGACTGTCTGATCGAGAACAACACGTTCGTTGACAATCCCGGAACACTGTTTGCACTTGATGAAGGATACGGCAGCAGAGGTTGCAAACTCCTGCCCCAGGGCGTGACGATCTCGAACAATCTGATGGTGATATCCGAAGGGGCTGACCCGATGATCGAGGCCGCTAATCCGCCAACGGGTATTGAATGGGACAAGAATGTGATGGTCGGCCCCAAAGCCGACATCGCCTTGCCGCCCAGGATCCAAGCCGCAGCCGACATCCCACCCGACTGGACCCCAAGAACAAAACCCCAACCCCTCAAACCCGCCGACGTCGGTCCCGAATGGATGCACAAAGCCCCCGCAAAGAAATCGGCTAAATGACGGAAGCCCGAAGCGGCAGCGACGGGATGGGATTCTCCGTGCGTACGACACCGGGCCGCTGCGGTCGTGTTACTTCTCCGTTGCCCTGCAAGCTATAAGAGCGACAAGCCCGCTGCCCGCTTCTGGTGTCAGTGGGCAGGGCAGGTCCTTTAATTTTACGCTTTATTTTTCTTGCCCCGGTCATGGGCTTTTGATTAGAATTGTCGATGTGGTTAGGGGAAATCATGTTTTACAAACATTGGGAACCTCTAAAATGGAAGCGATGAGAAATTATAACAACGGAAAAGGAGAAAAGCACATGAGTACCACAATGAAACACGTATTGCTGGCAATGGTTTGTTTCTGTTCGACGATGCCGCATCCGGGATTTTCGAAGAATATCAATGAAGCCGCCGAGCCGACTGTCAATGGCCCGGGCACGATCGATCTGCTTGAAGGGGGCACACTGGATGCTTGGAAAGTACCGTCGGACCACTGGTCGATCAAAGACGGGGTTATCGTCGGCGACACCGGTGGCGCCAAACTCGATATTCCGGAGTGGTTGTACACCAAACAGCAGTTCAGCGACTTTGAATTCACCTGCGAATTGCGGCTGACCGGCGGCACACGCCGCAACACGGGCATTTACTACCGCGTGAAACCGTTTCTCTTTTCCCGAGGCAAAAAGTCCTACCAGGCCCCTTCGGGATACGAGTTTGACGCGGCCTATCATGAGCCCGGAAGTCGTCGGAATCTCACCGGTTCGGTCGGTGACTGGTACGCACGCCCGTCGCTGCGTGTGCTGGCAGATCCGACCATTATCAACCAGGCGTATCAGACGGACAAATGGAACCGGATGACCATCCGCGCGCGGGCAAATCGACTGGAATACTGGATCAACGGCATCAAGGTCATGGACTATCTGGATGACGATCCAAAGGGGTCGCGCGAAGGCATCATCGGTTTTCAAATTCATGATGGTTTGGTCATGAAAGTCGAATATCGAAACATACGTGTGCTTGCCCTTGGGGGAATTAACGCAAAACCAGGTCGAGGTAATGTAGACTGGATGCGGGGAGGATTTGGCCTAAACTGGAAACCGGTAGGATTGGCCAACGGAGGTGCTGAAAAGGTAAGGATAGACGCATTTTTAGAGCAAATTAAAGATTTGCGGACTGTGGATTTTATCCAGGTTCATCTGGGCGAATCCTATACAAGTTCCCCGGTACACCTTGCCCCGCATGAACTATTGGAAAGCCTTTGGCAGGGTGATATGCAGGGAAATAATCCAAGAAATTTAGTGGTTCCCAGGAAGTCAACGGGCTTCGATCCCTTTTTGGATGCTTTGGAGAAAATAAAAGCAGCAGGAATGAAAACCATGGTCTATGTAAATACTGCAAACATGCTTCGATTTCGACGCAGGGGCGCTATCTTGAATCCGCCCGGTGAAATTTCCGCCATTAATGACAGGTGGATGCATTGGGTGGATACCAGCAGTGAGGCCCAGGCTTATATTGCAAGTCAGCCCTATCACAAAGATCCAAATTATCCGGAGCGACATTACATGTTTTGTTATGGAGAATTTGTTCTAAAGGAGTATTCCCTTCGTTATGGCAAACTGATTGATGCATGGCTCTTTGATGCGGGAAGAGTACTATACGGGCATTATGGAGAAGATAGAGGGGGTGATAACCCTGATGGATTGAGAATCACTGAAGCGTGGGCGAATGCTTGCCGAGCGGGTAATCCCGATGCCGGGTTCTCTATTAACAATGGGCAAGGTGGGAATCCTTTTGTGAATGTAGGTCTCTATGAAGATTATACTTTTGGACACCCCTATGGAAAAGGTAGAACATTGGGCGATCATGCATCCGGGAGGTATGACGAAAATTACGCTCATATTAAAAGAATGAAGGCCACTGGCGGGAATGTATTTGCTGGTGGAAAGTATACATGGGATGACGATGTGGTTGGACATTATGATCCCCCCATGAGCACGGCAGCCTGGAATTCCGGGAACACTCCGGCTCTTACCGATGAGGAATTCGTTCTGTGGAATGAAGAGGCATATATTGCTGGAGGAGCCATATCATGGGGCCTTCCCTTAATCAATAGGGATGCCGGGGGTAAGGGTGATTTCAGGGTCAGGGATTGGGGTATGCGGCAACTGCGGGCGGCGGATGCCAGATTAAGGGTTGCCCAGAACCCGGGAGTCCCAAATTGGTCAAGGCAGGAGACGATTTTATCTGAAGCAAATGCGGGACAACCCTATACCCATAAGCTTGTTGAGGATTTTGATTTTTGGGATCCTGAAGGGGATGATGTGACCTTAACGCTTTCTGAAAATGCACCATCCTGGCTGTCTTTAGGTGAACAATCTTCAGGAACCTGGGTTTTGAGTGGAACTCCAAGCGCTAAGGATTTCACCACAGCAGTATTCGGACTGGTGGCAACCGATGAAGGGGGTCAGCAAAATATTCGGACTGTCACATTAACTCTGCATGGTGGAACAGCGACGAACCCTATTAATGAAAATAGATAATGAGCTTTTCTACAGAGCATGTCAAGGATCTTTAAAAACCTCTAACTGGAAAGGGTGTCTATGGCCTCGAAGTTCATTCTCTTTCTCACATTACTATTGATTTTGTTTGGTTCAATTGAGGCCAAGGAAGGGCATCCCGCATTTTCCTGGGATCGTGTTCCATTGTATGCGCATGTTGGCTTGGGCAAAGGACTCAAACCAGAAGAATACAAATTTTTGGCCACCCATTATGGATTCATTACGTTTACCGGTGGAACCATGGACCACGAGTATCGGACCGATGATAAGATTACGTTTGAACATATCGTAACCGAGGCGGCACGCAGTGTCAAACAACACAATCCAAAGGCGAAGGTATTGTATTATTTGGCAGGTGACAGTGCTAGGGCCCATAACAAGATTTCGAATGCGAAGATGCCAAAGAATGGAAGGATTGAAGTTCAAAGAAATGCCAAAAGAACCGTCCAGCTTTTCGATACAACGAATGAAGAGATACGCTCCTGGTGGACGGATATAGCGGGCAAGGCGGTGGATGAGTATGGATGCGACGGTATCTTTGTGGATGGGGGGACTGCATTTACCCCAGGCGGTTTCTATGAAAGAAAGCTGGGCAAGGAGAAGACGGATGCTTTGGAACAGGGAATGTTTGCAATGCTCAGAGAAGCCAAAAGGAAAATGAGTTCGGAATCCATTCTCTTTCTCAATCCGCTGCATGGTCCGAAAGAGGGGCAGACCGAAGAGGAATCTCTGGGTTGGCGATATCTATCCGTCTTCGATGGTGCCATGGTTGATGACTTTGACCGTGCCGCCAACATCATACAGAAGCGTCAAAGCAAAGAGTATATTGTCAGTACAATCAATATTATGTCAACGGCCGCCAAGAGAGGCGAGATTGTTGTCTTTAAAGCATGGCCCGGTTTTACCTGGTGGAGTGACGAGGAGATTATGAAAAAGCCGCATGCGGACCAGTATGCAATGGCGGTTAAAAACCTTGAATTCCCCTTGGCCTGTTTTCTGATCGGTGCGGAACAATACTGTTACTTCTGCTATACATGGGGATGGCTGCCTGAGTATGGCACCTTCGATTGGTATCCAGAATTTGATAAGCCGCTGGGTGAGCCCAAAGGGGATGCCATCCAGAAGGGCTGGATCTTCAGACGAGAATTTGAGCATGCATCAGTCTATGTTGATGTTGAGAAAAGGAAAGGTAAGATCGACTGGAAATAGGTGGCTGTGGGGCTGTTGAAAAACCTCTGTGTTGGCGATTGACGAAAACAAGTGCCCGCATTTATCGCACAAGAACGCATAGCATGATCGGCTCGAAACATCATGGATTGACTTTTTCAACAGCCTCGCTGTCCTTAGTTTTCCCTTCAGGATACAGTTTGACGCCGCGTTCCACAAGCCCGGAAGCAGGAGGAATTTCACCGGCTCACGATTGAAAATTCCCGTTCCTGCGCGGCTATGCAGGGTTTCGAGCGTAAGTTATGAATTGAACCGCGGGAATTTACTACTCTAAAGGGTATATAAATATCAGCATCGAAAGGAGTTAATCGTGTTTTTTAAACGTTTATTTTGTATTTGGGAAATTCCAGATAATATATTTTGACAAAAGTATCATCAAAGTTTATAATATTTGTGGGGTAGGTTTCTTAGAAATAAGGGTGGTTTTTAATAACTTCAAAGAACGCGGGGTGGTTTAATGGTGGCTGACAAAACCAAAAAACATTGTGGATGTTTGCTTATGAGATATTTTGTTCCATTATTATTTCTGGTAGTCACAGTCAACATGCAGGCGGCGGTGATAGTCTGGGACGATGTGATGGACCTCGTCGATGAGACGGATGTTGTCACGGATGGTGACCTGGTAGAAGCGATCAATATGTGCGCAACCTCAGTGACGGCAGATACGGTCGTCAATGGTGTTACGTTTGTTCCGGACGGTACCAGGTTACCCAGCAATACCACTGGTACAGCGTTCTGCACGTCTCTTCCGGCGGGTCCGTACCTCGATCTTCTCAAAACACTGGATTGGGGCAGTGGAGCCACCTCGATGACCGTTGCCGACGGTCTTCTGGAGGTCGGCAAGAATTATCTGATTCAGATTTGGTATGTTGATGAACGTGTGAATACAGACGCCCGCCAGGAGCAGTTTTCCGGCACCGGCGTTTCCGCCAATCTAAGCGACCCGGTCAACGATCAGTATGTGATCGGCTCCTTCACGGCCGACAGTACCTCCCAACAAATCTACATGGTCATCGCCGGCAGCGATCCCCATGCCAATGCCTATCAGATACGTGAATTGGCGAGCGGCCCTGTCCCGACCCTGTCCACCACGGCCGGCAACCCCGTTTCCGGGACTTTCACCGTGGATATCAGCTTTACAGAAGCCGTGACCGGACTGGAAGAATCCGATTTTTCGATTGATAACGGTGCAGTCCAGCCCGGAAGTCTCAGCGGCAGTGGCGATACTTACTCCATTGAGATCATCCCAACGGCCAATGGGGATGTTTCAGTAACACTTCGGGCTGATTCCGTGATCGATGGTGAGGGTAATCCAAATCCCCACTCAAATACCTTGGTGACGACCTATCTGGTGACCATGGATTATTATGTTGCGACGACGGGCAGTGATACCAATCCCGGAATGCTGACGGAACCTTTTGCCACAATACAGCACGCGGTTGACTTGATGAATCCCGGTGACACTTGCTACATCCGCGGCGGCACATATCACGAAGCCGTGAATTTAGCGAACGTAGCCGGCGCCTCCGGCAGTCCGATTACCCTGACCAACTATGGCAATGAAGAGGTGGTCTTGGATGGCAGGGTTGAAGTTGAGAGTACGTGGACGTTGGAGGAGAGGGCTTCGGTCACCCTTCCGGCAG
>Ga0272441_10006283_pt1 | contig 20026 bp, 16 predicted proteins | sample SSMProp6N_FD_193582 | JGI IMG/M metagenome (GOLD analysis project Ga0272441, IMG submission 193582) | Marine sediment archaeal communities from Little Sippewissett salt marsh, Falmouth, MA, United States - SSM-Prop-6N | ecosystem: Environmental > Aquatic > Marine > Wetlands > Sediment ...
CAGAACACATATCACGAAGGGATGTATTGAAAGCCGGCGCCGCGGTCTCGGCCGGAGCGTGGGTTGCGCCGGGCGGCCGGATGTATGCCGCAGGGTCGGATACGATTCGCGTCGCGATGATCGGCGCCGGCAGCCGGGGGACGAAAGATGCCATTGACTGCCTGAAGTCCGCCGAGGGGGTGGAGATGGTCGCGATGGCGGAAATCTTCCAGGATAGAGTCGAGAGCTCTCTGGCTCGAATGAGAAAAGCATGCCCCGGCCAAGTAAAGGTCACGCCCGAAACGACCTTCCTCGGCTTCGACGCCTATAAGAAAGTGCTTGCGATGAAGCACGTCGATATCGTTATGTTGCTGACGCCGCCCGCGTTTCGCCCGCCAATGATCAGAGCGGCGCTGGAGGCCGGCAAGCATATCTTCGCGGAAAAGCCCGGCGCGGTGGATCCCGTCGGTGTGCGCTCGTTGATGGAATCGGCGGATTTAGCCGACCGGAAAGGTCTGTCGATCATTGTCGGCACGCAGCAGCGATGGCAGCCGCAGTATCTCGAATTGATGAAACGCATTCACGACGGGGAGCTTGGGGATATTGTGGGCGGTCAGGCGTATTGGAACTGGGGCAGCTCCAAGTGGCACTTCGAGCCAAGGAAACCCGGATGGTCCGACATGGAGTGGCAGCTTCGATGCTGGCCGTACTTTGTCTGGCTGTCGGGCGATCACATCGTCGAGCAGCATTTCCATAATATGGACGTGATGAACTGGGCCATCGGATCGCCGCCGGTGCAATGTCTGGGCACGGGCGGAAGGCAAGCCCGAACCGGGCCGGAGTTCGGCAATATCTACGATCACTTCACCGTCGAGTACGAATATCCGAACGGCATCCGCGTGATGAGCATGGCCACTCAGATCGAAGGCTCGACGCCGCGGGTGGGCGAGCGCGTCGTCTGTACGAAAGGGGCGACCTTTACGACCCGGGCGGAAGGATACATCGACGATATCAAAGGCAACAGAACCTACAAATACGACAAGCCCATTCACAGCGGGGAAGTCGCCCAATATGCCGCTTTGATTAAGAGTATCCGCGAAGGCAAGCCCATCAACGAATGTAAACGATTGGCGGAAACCAGCCTGACCGTGATCATGGGCCGAATGAGCGCTTATACCGGCCGGGCGCTGAGCTGGAAATGGGCCATGAAATCCAAGCTCGATCTCTCCCCGGCTAAATACGAGTTGGGCGATTTGCCCGTCCGGCCCGTCGCGATTCCGGGGCAGGTTCCGTTGATTTAACAGGTGGATTCGTGTATGATTCGGGGGTGAATAAGTTCTCTAAGACGTATTTTTGTATAAAAAGGAGACAATCATGGAAAGACGATCATTCTTAAAGGTAGCGGGCGGTGTCGCCGCGGGCAGTGCGATGGGCGTCCAGCCGGCTGTCGCCGCTGAAAAATCCACCTCGATATATACAAGTGAAAAAGTCAGCGGAATGCCGCGACGCGTGCTCGGTCGAACGGGTGAAAAGATTTCGGTGGTCGCCTTTCCCGGTCTGGCCCTTGCCCATTACGATCAGCACCGTTGTAACGCGGGTCTTCGGGATGCGCTCTATCGCGGCGTGAATTACTACGACGTCGCTCCGGCGTACGGCCGGAATGGGGACTGCGAAATCAAGATGGGCATCGGCCTTGAAGGTCTCGATCGAAGTCAGTATTTCTTATCGTGCAAAACCAAGATGCGAGACAAAGAAGGGTGCCGCAAAGAATTGGAACGCTCGCTTAAACGATTGAAAACCGATCATTTCGACTTGTATCAATTGCACCATATTCGCAGGCCCGAGGAGATCGAACAGGCGCTCGGCCCCAACGGCGCGATGGAGACCATCTTAAAAGCCAGAGACGAGGGTAAAATTCGTTTCATCGGCTTCTCGGCCCATACGACCAAAGGTGCATTAGCGGCCATGAACGGCTTTCCTTTCGATACGGCCATGTTCCCCATCAACTTCGTCGAATACTACAAGTTCGGTTTTGGCCGGGCGGTCGTGGACCTGGCCGCAGAAAAAGGCGTGGGGATTTTGGGCATGAAGACGCTCTCGAAAGGCCCCTGGCCGAAGGGGGTCAAACGGACGCGTCAATGGTGGTACCGCGCGACGGAGACGCAGGACGAGACGAACGCGGCGATACGTTTCACCCTGTCGCAAAAGCAGGTGGCGACGGGTATCCCCCCGTCATTCCTCGATCTGTTGGACAAGGCCATTGAAGCCGGACGCTCCTATCAACCCATCGCCGACGAGGAAACACAGCAGCTAAAGAAAACCGCCGCCGATTCCCTGTCCCTGTTCAAACCCCAGGAAGACGCCGTCGCCCGTGGCGGGTATCTACACGAGCCCTACCCCGACAGCCTAAATGCATGCTGTCCCTGCGCTCATGCCTGATGGAAACAAGTGAGAATGTAAAGACACACATACTTTTTAATCATTTAGAAAGACACCAGTAATCAGTAGGGTGGGGCTTGCCCCACCTTTTTCTTTGCGATCCAATCGTTCTCTACGGTAAGAAACAGCCATTTTCTTCAAAGGACGTGACGACAAGTTTAACGTTTGATAATATATGGCTTGTGGATATGCTATGAAGCGGTCTTTGTGTATCTGTTTGGAGAATCGTATTCGAGATACGGAAGGACCTTAATAAAAGCGGGAATAAGTAAGATGTCCCAAGGAGTGAGTGTATGAGCAAGGTAGTTACATATACGAACAGCAAGCATCTGTGTTATTGTCAGATCAAACTTGATAGTGGCGAGAGAGTGCTTATCTCTATAGCAACTGCGCCAAAACCGAATGTGCAGTTGAAAAAGCTTTGCTTTTTTGGCTTGTTGCCCATTAAGACAATTTGGGAGTACAATCCTGTGATGGCCGGTGGATACGAGGCCTATGTTCGAAAGATGATGCAAATGTTCCAAGACCCTTCAGCATCGGAGCCAAAGCACCCCTTGGATGTCCTACGTGACCGCCTACTCCCGTGCAGTTCCATCTCCGAAGTACTTGATTCTCTCTTAGAAGCTGAACGTTCTGTCTTATAGTGAATGTGCTCCAGTATGAATTTCCAGATGTCGGACGGAATGGGCGTAAGGAATGAATTTCACACACACGGGTGAAATAACTATGATATCTCTATGTCAAGTTACAAAGGGTCGGAATGTAATATCTGCGTCTGCAACTTGCAGCTTATTGCATACTATACAAGGATGAATAATGATGTATTTCATTATAGACAATAACCAATTGACCTATTTCAATGAACTATTTAAGGAATTTTCTGGTATTCAAATCATCTTACCATTACCTGTCTATGCTGAAATAGTACTCCGAAGAAATCCGAAGAAATCGATGGAAGCTCTTCAGGGACATGATTTGCTGTTCGGTATGCAAATTGGCGATATCCTTTCGGGCATAAGAGATCGCTCAGAAAAGGAAATCTGCTCTTTTGAGCCATTTTTGAGCATGAATACCAAAGAATACGCGCGCTATCTACAATCTATCTTTGCTGAACCGACGAACGAGATCATTTCATTGGCGCGTCATATTAAAGATAGCAACCTACTTTTTTGCTCACGGATGCGTAATAACGCTGTTAATTTCCGCAAAATAAAAAGAGACCGGAAATCTTCAGGAGCATTCAAAGACAAAGACCGATTTGATAAAATGAGGGACGCTTTAGAATCGGCTCCTTCTTTCCTTGAAGAACTCATTTATAATTTGATCACTCAGGAGGGGAAAAAGAAGTGTACTATATCATCGAAGGCAGGACTCAAAGACGCGGTGATGTCGAATCCTTATCTTAGTCGATTGTTTAGATCTATGTTATGTTACGTTTTTTCAATTTCCCGAATGTGGACAAACCAGAAATACAACTACGATCCTGAAGAAGGTCGAGATGATTTGACAGACATATTACTTCCAACCTATGCTTGTGATGGCGACATTATCGTCACGGACGATAGGAAACTTAAACAGCATATTAAGCTTCTCGAACCAACCGGAGTTGTTAAAGGCCTTTCTGTACACGAGTTACTTGATAATTAATATTTTATTGGTGACGCATATCACTTTCTGGCTTGATTTTTGGCGGAGAATAAAAGAATTTTTTACCACGAAGGGCACGAAGGTACACGAAGTTTTAATGAGAATTTGTAACTTTCTTTCTTCGTGGTCCTTCGTGCCCTTCGTGGTTCAATTTAAAGAACGAATCGTTTAATGCCATCTTTGAGTCGGGTGACATTGAAGTTCATCAGCAAGCCGGTTTTCGCACCAGATAGTTTCATGTAGGTCAAGAGCTGCGCTTCATGTATCGGTAACAGTTTGTCAACGGCCTTGAGTTCAACGATAAGCTCGCTTTCAACAAAAAGATCCACGCGATATCCGCAGTCGAGTTTACTCCCCTTGTAATCGAGGGGTAATTCCATCTGTGGGATATGTCGTATCCCGGCACAAATGAATTCATAAGATAGACACCGTTCATAGGCCGATTCCAAAAGCCCCGGCCCCAACTGTTTATGAATTTCAATCGCACAACCGATGACTTTGTTTGACAGTTCGTCAAATTCCATGATTCTCTGCCCTCATTTGAATGGTTATTTGGAGATACAGTGATATTTCTTTGCTTTTTCTACCTTACTATGCTCGTGAAGAAGAATATAATATTTTACCACGAAGATCACGAAGGCACACGAAGATATGATAAAAATTTATTATTCTTCGTGATGAAAAAAGTTTTAATGCTCGACAAATGCGTGGTTGGCAGTAGAATAGTACTTTTGTGAGTGGCTGTTAAACGGCCTGAAAGGGGAAGACGGTGAAATTCCGTCGCGGACCCGCCGCTGTAACCGGGGACAAACGCTGCAAGGGTGTCACTGTCGTTTGGACGGGAAGACGCAGTCAGTAGGTTAATCCGGGAGCCAGAAGACCTGCTCGCAAATACACCGTTGTGTCTGCACCTTCCGCGGCTTGAAGGTGGGCGGTTATGAAACGAGGATTAAAAACGGCATCCCCGTACCTGAGTTGATCAGGGCCGGGGATTTTTTTATGGGATTCGAGCAATGGTTCATACCCGGCGAGGGTTGATTGCGTTAACGCTGATGATCGCAGGGGGGATCGGCCTGGGGATCACCCTGCACCTAACGGCGGATCCGCCTGAGAGCACGTCAAAGGCCCCGTCGGAGGTTGCCGGCCGGCCGTACCGGCGTATTGTCTCCCTTTCGCCCAGTATCACGGAGTGCTTGTTCGCCCTGGGATTGGGGGATCGTGTCGTGGGCGTGACGAATTACTGCGACTATCCCCCGGAGGCGCTGACCAGGAGCAAGGTCGGAGGGTATTACGATCTGAATTTGGAAGCGATCATGGCCTTACGTCCCGATCTTGTGGTTTGTATGCCCGAACACGCGGACCATCTGTCCGACTTGGAGCGTTTGGATTTGTCGCATTTGACTGTGGATCACCGAAAGGTGGCAACGATCCTGGAGTCTTTGACGACGTTGGGGCGGGTATGTGGCGAGCCGGAGCGGGCGAAGGTTCTCGTACAGGACATTCGCCAACGCATGACGAACGTCCAGAAACGCGTCCTCGACGGTCGGCGTCCGAGCGTTCTGGTGTGTGTGGGACGGAACATGGGATCCGCCACGATCGACGAGGTGTACGTGGCCGGGAACGGGGGGTTCTATGATGAGATAATTTCGCTGGCGGGGGGGATGAATGCGTACCGGGGACAGGGAGCGCTGGCCTTTCCCGTCATAACGGGAGAGGGACTCCTGCGACTCAAGCCGGAGATCATTATCGACATGGTGGCGGACCTGCCGGAAAGTGGATTGACCGAAGCGGACGTTCGAAAACAGTGGGATAGTCTGCCCGATATGCCGGCCGTCAAACACGGTCGGGTCTTTCTGTTTACCGATGATTTTGTGGTTGTTCCCGGACCGCGTTTCATTCAGATTCTTGAAAAAATGGCCGCCGTGATTCATCCGGAGGGAATCGAATCATGACGGCGTCGGATGCTCTTCTGATCGTGCGTGACGTGTCGTTAAGGCGGGCGGAAAGGCGGGTGTTGCACGCTGTCTCCCTGAGCCTGGGAAAGGGTGAGCGCCTTGCCCTGGTCGGCCCCAACGGCGCCGGCAAGACCACGTTACTGAAGTGTCTGAATCGGATTCTCACCGGCTGGTCCGGGTCCATCACTCTGGCCGGCAGGGACCTGGCCGCGTACGGGCATCGGGAACTGGCGCGTTGGATGGCCTATGTGCCGCAGGCCGGGGTGCAAACGTCGCCTTTTTCGGTGGAGGCCTTTGTTCTGATGGGGCGTTATCCTTACCAGGGTTTTTTAGCCCGGCAAAATAAGCGGGATCGCCGCGCCGTGGACGAGGCCCTGGATCTCACGGACACCGCGTTCTTAAGGGATCGTCCGTTACACGCTTTGAGCGGAGGCGAGCGGCAGCGTGTGATACTGGCGGCGGCCCTGGCCCAGGAAGCGCGCATCCTGCTGCTCGACGAGCCGACGGTTTTTCTGGACCCGCGGCACGAGGCTGCGTTCTGTGCGGTTCTAACGCGAGTCCACAGGGAGCGCGACCTGACCATGATTACCGCGACCCACGACTTGAACCGGGCGGTGCTCATGCACGATCACGTGGTGGCCCTCAAGGAAGGGCGGGTATTGTTCTCCGGACCGCCCGCGTCGTTTATGACCCGAGCGACCCTACAGGAGGTTTATGACAATCCCTTCCTCCTGACCACTCATCCCGATACCGGCCATCCCATGGTGCTGCCGGAGGTCACGACAGGAGGCGCGCAATGATAATGAAACCCGCCCGCTGGCTTATCCTCTTGGGCCTTCTCAGTGTGCTGGTGATATTGGTCGCTCCGTTTGTCGGCATGCAGACCATTACTCCGTCGGCGCTCTGGTCTGCGAAGCCGTCCGAAACGGACGTCAAGATTTTCTGGCAATTCCGCGTGCCTCGGACCCTAATGGCCTTTTTGGTCGGTGCGGCCCTGTCGTTGGGCGGATTGACCTTCCAGGCGATGTTCTGCAATCCCCTTGCCACACCGTTTACCCTGGGGATTGCCGGCGGAGCGGCATTGGGAGCGGCGCTCTACATTCGCATCGGTGTGGCCTTCGGCCTGCTGGGGTTGTCCGGGCAGACGCTCAGTGCCTTTGCCGGCGCCGTGTTGACGATCTGTTTGGTGTACGGACTGTCCCGCTTGCGGCGCGATTTTTCCATGGGCGCGATCTTGTTGGCCGGTGTGGCGATCAGTTTTTTCTGCTCCAGTTTAATCTTGTTTATTCAGTATCTGAGCGGTTTCACCCATCTGTTTCAAATCACGCGCTGGCTTATGGGTGAGTTGGCGGTCACCGGATTTTCGGCGGTGCGGGAAGTCGGGCCCCTCGTTCTCTGCGGCAGTGCGGTTATCTTCTGTATGGGCAAGGAGCTTAACCTGCTAACCACCGGCGAGGCCTTAGCGATCAGTCGGGGCCTGAATCTGAAAGTCGTCAAGAACGTTTTGTTTTTGGCCACGTCTCTGATGGTCGGCGGTATGGTGGCGAGATGCGGTCCCATCGGCTTCGTGGGTATGATGGCCCCGCACATCTGTCGCCTCCTGGTGGGTTCGGATCACCGCGTATTAATCCCGGCCGCCTTTTTATTCGGCGGCACTTTTCTGACCGTGTGTGATATCCTGGCCCGCGTGCTGATCGCCCCGGCTGAAATCCCGGTCGGCATTGTCACGGCGCTGCTCGGAGGACCGTTTTTCGTGTGGCTGCTCGTGAGCGACGGCCCGGGGCGGAGCGGTTTCTATCGATCTAATGAAACCTGACACGACACTGATGCCGGAAGAGGTTCTTTTTCCGAACGCAAGGTGTGTGGATATCCAATGACATTCTCGCATCATTCTTGTCATGACAGGGCATGAGGATCGGTTGAGAGGGAGGATGTTCTTAAACTGCCGATTATTTCAGGTCGTAGAGGCGATTATCCGTCGAGAGAAAACCGATCTTGTTATCATGCGTTTGATTGTGTTGTTCGAGGATGTCCCGGCTGGCCGGATCGGTGTTAGTATGCACCTCGTTAAGAAAATCGGCGTGGCCGTCACAAAAGGCCACGTTGGTTGTATGCAAATGGCGGAAACCCTGCGCACCGGCGTGACGAAAAGCGTCGCTGAAGCCGGCGTCGCGGGGATTCGAGAACGGGGCCCGCATGAATTTATTGGCCCCGCCGGTGTATTCTCCGTCGCCGAATAGCGCGGTTTGGGTTGGAGAACACACGTCCGTCGTCTTGATCGAATCAATGGGCTGGAGCGTTTCATCAAGCCCGATATAGCTGGTGTTGTAGTTGTAGCCGGTATAGGGATCCACCAGCCAGTTGGCGGGTCCTTTGAAAGCCGGGCATTGTTGTATCTGCTCAACCGTTCGTCCCATCCATAACAAGCCGGGTTCGACGTGTTCGACGGGTTCGGGCCGGTTCCAGTCTTTCCAGGTATTAAAATCCCAGGCCAGGTACCGACGAGTGTCATTCACGCGCTCGGTACGATAGGCCGGCGGATAATGATCGTCATAGGCGGTGCTGTACGTTTGTGCGGCCAGGGCCATCTGGCGCACGTTGTTGAGGCAGCAACTCCGCTGGGCTTGCTGGCGGGCCGTGCCGAAAGACGGCAACAGGATGCCGACCAGCAGGGCGGACGTCGAAATGACAACGAGCACCTCTATGAGACTTAAACCGGTTTGTCGTTTCAATCCGTGCATAACAAGCCTATTCATAAGGGAAGCCGCGGATTGACGAGGCGCCGCCAATCCGCGGCAGCAAATCCAACACTCTATTGGTTTTCTGTCGAGCAGCCCCAGGCACAGGCGCCGACGTTGGCCGTGACCGTATCCAGGTCGGCCTGATCCACAATCCCGTCGCCGTTGAGATCCGCGACCGCCGCCGGATCGCTCGGATCGGTAACGGTTTGATCCATATAACCTTCCACAATCGCCACGTCATCCTGATCGACTCGGTAGTCTCCGTTCAAATCGCCGGCGGGCTTCGGATGCTGATAGTCACCCGGACAACTCACATCGGCCACCGCATCGATTTCCGGCGAGCCGGCGCCGGGCGCATCGTCGATCCGAATGTACCGGAACCACTTGAGACCCGTATCGGGATCGACCGGCAAATCGAGATGAGCCAGGTCAAATCCGATACCGCCCGCAGAGTCCCCATACGTCTCGGCGATACGGGCCACGGACATCCCATCGAATGACGCGTACGATAAAGACGGATCGAGCGGCAAAGTCGGATTCGTGGGTTCGGCCCACCAAAAGTTCCAGTCGCCCAGGGTCGTATCGGCATAACACGGATCGTGAACCCGGCCCAGAGTCGGTGCAAATCCGTCACGAAACGGATTATCCTCAACATCGCCGGTTCGCTTGATGAAACCGGGATCGTCACTCATGAAATTCGGATCGTTGGTAAAACTATACCACGTTTCGCCGTCCTGGCTGACCGATACAATGCCGGGTTCAATGCCGCCTGAAGGACCGACGCTTACTAAACGGGGATTTCCGTTGGTCCAGCTCTCGTTAGCGCCGGCGATCTGGTATGGATTGCCGAAAACAATAAAATCAATGCCGTAAGGATTTTCCACGTCGTCCCGAACGGGATGGGTGAAGCTGAGCGTGATCGTCCCGCCCTCGCCCAGGTAAACCAGCTCATAGGCTCTGAACGGAGGATAAACCGGGACGACCGGCGCGTTCATATCCATGGGAATGAACCAATCGTCCCCGCTGGTATCGACCGTGGGCCGGCCGAGAGCGGCCTCGGGATCGTTGAACGGATCGCCGGTGAGCCAGTCGTTAATCATGCCGTTGGGCTCGTACACTATCCAGGCCGTGGCGAAGTCGTTGGCATCGTAAACATACTGGCCGTAGCCGGCCAGGAAGGGATTCACGCTCGCCGGGGCCGGTTCGTAGCCGTGACCGTAGATCCAGCCGTCCGCATCGCCGTGGGCGACGATTCGGCCTGCCGCACCCGCCATGGATGATTGCCAGGGATTCCGGCTGCCCGCGTTGTTTTCCCAGTAATGCCACCAGAGTTCACCGCCGGCGTAGCCCTCGTTGCTGTGCCCCTGGTAATCGATCCCATCGATAAACACACCCCAGCCCAAATCGCCGCGTACCGTGGTCAGTTCCGTCTCGGCTTCGACGATGTCCATGAGTCCTATTCCGGTCGTGGTGTCCGTTTCGGTTTGGCCGAAGCGAACGAGGAAATCAACGCTGAAACCATCGGCCCACTCGATATAGACCGACGCGGTATTAACGCCGGCGCCGACTTCCACCGGAGCCGCAGTAAGCACATTTGGTACGAAACAAAGACATCCTAAAATGAACAAACCTCGAATTCTCATAACTCTACTCCTCTCAACACTCTTAATAAGAACGTTCCTTTTTCTCCTTGTCATCTGCGACGTGGGAATACGATAAATAAAAAAACCGCCGTCCTCACAAGGGGGACGGCGGTTCATATCCAACGGATTCCTCGCAGGCCGGCAAAAAATGCCTTCTGCGATCATAAACCGTGTTCCAATCGCGAGAACATGTTCATAGCCATATCACTTCAGGCAGGTTTTCTGACTCGCATCCTATCTCAAAACGCCTTCCCATTCACGTCAAGTGAACAGTGGCCTATTGTCCTGAGAATTCCCGAAAAAGTCTCGGGGCGGACGCTTACAGCGGCGCGACCGTCGCGGATTTTCACCGCGTTCCCTTTTGGTTATCCACTCCCGCCCTCTGGGCGGGGACCTAAAATGAAAACACCTATTTTCCAAAGAACGGCAAGCATTATAATACAGACGATTGAAAAGACAAATCAAAAACTCACTTTTTATTCTTATTTGTGGGCGAGGCGTGAGAATCGGAAACAACTTCTACCTTGCATTTGGGAATCGCAGCGAGAAATTGGCGGCCGTAGGATTTGTTGAGGATGCGGGCGTCTAAAATGACGACGATGCCGGTGTCGGTCTTGCTGCGGATCAACCGGCCAAAGCCCTGCTTGAACTTGATGATGGCCGAGGGTAGTTGATAGTCGCGGAAGGGATTGCCGCCTTGTTGCTGGATTTGTTCGAGCCGCCCGGCCAGCAGCGGCTGATCGGGCACAGCGAACGGCAAGCGGACGATCATTACATTGGACAACGCTTCGCCCGGCACGTCCACGCCTTGCCAGAAGCTATCCGCCCCGAACAAGACGCTTTTGCCGTCTTCCTTGAATCGTTTTAAAAGGGCGGTTCGGTCCACGTCCGATCCCTGACGGAGCAGTTCGATATGGTTCTTTGCGAGCCATCCGGAGAGTTTCTCGCCCATCTCATCAAGCATTGCATAGCTCGTAAAAAGCACGAAGGCCCGGCCTTGTGTTTTGAGCACGTACTTTTTCAGTACTTCCGTTGCGGCTTCGATAAACGCCTTGTCGTTCGGATTCGGCAGATCCTTCTCGATATACATCGTGACTTGCTTTTCGTACTCGAACGGCGAGCCGAGTTTGAGGGCGTCGTAACCGTCCAGGCCGATGCGCCCGGCGAAGAAATCGAAGCCGGACCTGTCTTCTTTCTTGCCGGTGCTCAACGTCGCGCTCGTCAGGATCACGGATTCGTATTTCTCGAATAGACACCGTTTGACGTCCGGCCCGACGTCCACCGCCGCACTTCTCAGGCGCACGGTGGTCGCGCGATTCTCATTGGCCTCGACCCAATAGACGTAATCGGCCTGCTTTTGCTGCAAAAAGTTTTCCAGGTCCTGAACCAGGGCTTCGCAGCGATTTGTGTAACGTTGAATCTCGAACTTTTCATCCTCGTCCTTGATGCCTCGCCCCAGTTTGACTAACTCCGACCTGAGGTTCTTGAGGTAGCCCGAGAGCGTGTCTTCGATACAGTTGCGATGGCATCGACCGTTCGTTTCCTGTTTGGCGCTGTCGTACCACTGACGAACGCGGCGGAAGAAGCGGGTGGCCTGTCTGCCGACCTTGGCGACGGCGTCAATCGCTTTGTCGGCGCCCATGAAGGCCAGAAGCCCTTTGCGGGTCCGAGCGTTGTAGAGGCCGTCGAGCAGGAAGCGGATTCGGTGGTTGCTGATATTAATGCCGAAATGGTCCTCGGCGACGCGCTCGGTGTTGTGTGCTTCGTCGATGATGATGTAGCGAAAGTCCGGCAACAATTGGAAGCCCTCGTCCTTGAGTACGAGATCGCTGAAAAGCAGGGCGTGATTGGCCACGATGATTTGGGCTGTTTCCAGACGCCTTCGGGCGCGCCAATAGAAGCAATCCTGAAAATGCGGGCACTTACGACCCCGACAGTTGCCGTGCTCGCTGTTGACCTTGTCCCAGAGCCGATGATGGGGCAAAAACGGCAGATCGCTCAGCGAGCCGTCTTCGGTTTCTTCGGCCCACTGGGCGATCCGCTCGATATCGGAAGCGAACTGCTCGAAAAGGACTTGTTGACGTTGAACGGTGAATTTCAGCCGGCGCCGGCAGAGGTAATTGCCCCGGCCTTTGGCCAGGACGGCGTTAATGTTCTGCGGCAGGCAATTTTGTAAGAGCGGGATGTCTTTATGAACGAGCTGTTCCTGGAGCGTGATCGTGAACGTGCTGATGACGGCTTTTCCGGCCCCGCGATGCACCAGATCGGCGACGGGAATCAGGTACGCGAAGCTTTTGCCGACACCGGTCCCGGCCTCGACGGCCAGGTGCCGACCGTCCAGGAGGGCTCGCTGGACCGCACCGGCCATCCGGACCTGCTCGGGCCGGACCTCGAAGCCGCCCAGGGATTTCGACACCGGCCCGCCAGGTGCGAGAATCTCCTTCATATCCGAACATGGATTCGTTCGTATCATCGGATTGGAAACCACTCCCTTTATAATTTAGTCGGGTAGCAGAGATTTTTACGGTCCTTCGCCACCCGGCCGCAAAACTGGCATTTTAAGTCCGCGTCCTTGACCACGGCCCTGAATTCGTCGGGGCAGTTGACGTGAAAGTAGTCATCGGCCAGCGTGCACAGGTGCTGAGTGTGGCCGGCGTGATTACACCGTGAGGTCGGTAATTTCTCCTTGGACATGATCGATTCCCATCTGTTTATATTTTCGATTCTTTCGGATAAAACGATTCACTATCTGAATGAGTTATATTACTCATTCGGGCCGATTCGTGTTGTCATCCCTGCGAAGGCAGGGATCCAGGAACGTAACGAACTGAGTGGATTCCCGCTTTCGCGGGAATGACAAATCATATTATGTTATTGTTACTGAATGGCTTACTTCAGTTTTCAGTCCCAAAACGGTCAGCTTAGGTATATTAATCATTTCATCAGTGTTTTGCATCTGTTTTTCTGTATTTGCGTTTGGGGTAGAGTGAACATATTCGTATGGGGATAGATTTCCTTGTCTTTTTAATGGTTCTTTTATAAGCTCATGAACGGATTGTGTGGAAAACCAAAGGCGCGCGAAAATGCATATTGATTCGTATCAATTCGGAAAAATCGTCATTGACGGCAAGGCGTACGACAAAGATTGCCTGATCGTTGGCGATTGCGTCCACGCGAATTGGTGGAGAAAGCAGGGGCATGTGCTCGATCCCGAGGATTTGCAGGTAATCCTTGAGGCTAAACCGGCGATTCTCGTCGTCGGTTGCGGCGTGCCTGGACTGATGAAAGTCTCCGATGATACCCGCCGGATGTTGCAGCAGGAAGGGATCGAACTGATCGCCTTTGACACACACAAGGCGGTCGCGAAGTTCAATGAATTAACCGAAAAAGGCGATAACGTCGCCGCTGCTTTGCATCTGACTTGTTAAAATCAATAGAACATTTCGATTGACATTCGTAAGCTCATTCTGGTATAGTATTTAGTTGCAGAGATTGTGTGCTCATCCCTGTTATGTCAATCCGTTACGCTCATTATTAGAGTAAATATGTCATGCGCTGTGCATGAGGCGTATCGCGTAGCTTGTTATCAGCGTTTATCTGTGTGCATCAGCGGTTTCAAAGCAATTGATTATACGGAACCGCGGATTAGCGCGGATGGACACAGCCCGGCCTTCGGCCGGAACCAAAGGAAAAAGTAAAAAGGCAAAAGTAAAAACTTTGGAATCGCTTCGCGATGCAACATAATGATAGTAAAGAACTTAAAGAACAGCCTGGCAATTATCTGGAAAAATTTTCAAGCTCTTACGAGTTAGCAGTGCAGATATATACAGAATGCAATACGTGCTTCGTTTAAAGAGAGGGGTATGATTTTTTTGAGGGAGGCAAACGATGGATACTCTAAGCAAGTCTATTGGCGCCATACTTGTTCTGCTTTCCGTTTGTTTCTTTGGGCTCCCGGCCCAGGCCAAGTACAGCGGCGGCACAGGAGAGCCCAACAATCCGTACCAGATCGCTAAGGCGGAGGACCTGATGCTGCTCGGTGAGACGCCCGAGGACTACGACAAACACTTTATTCTGACTGCCGATATCGATCTCGACCCGAACCTGCCCGGCCGGAAGGTCTTTGATAGAGCAGTAATTGCTCCGGATGTCAATGATACAACATATTCTTCTGGGATATCTCTGTTTGAAGGAACACCATTCACAGGTATTTTTGACGGCAATGGACACACGATTTGGAGCTTGGTTATTGATGGCAACAGTTTTCTCGGTCTTTGGGGCGTTCTCGGAGTTGGAGCACGGGTCACAGGATTAAGTATCGCAAATGTGAATATATCCGGTTCAGACGATTTTATAGGCGGTTTAATCGGGAGCAGCAATGGTGAGATTGACAACTGTAATGTCACCGGGTCGGTTAGTGGAGAACTGTATGTGGGCGGTTTAGCGGGCCGCAACAGTGGGGACATCTTCGGCAGCCATTGCTCCGGTCCAATCACTGGAAAATACTGGATGGGAGGACTCATAGGGCAGAACAGGGACGGTGATGTAACCCGCTGCCATAGCAACGTTACTGTCATTGGTGGTAGCTTAATTGGAGGACTCATAGGAGACCTTTGGGGTGCCACCGTTGCAGAGTGCTATAGCAGCGGTACTGTCACTGGAAACTGGTATGTTGGCGGACTAGTGGGATCCAATTCTGCGACGATAACCCAGTGCTGGAATTCCGCCGCGGTTACTGGACGAGAGAGAGTAACTGGCGGACTTGCAGGCGCCAATGATAGCTATATATACGAATGTTACAATACCGGAGCGGTCGGTGGGAACGCTATCGTTGGCGGCTTGGTTGGCCACAATCAATATATACACTTCGGTACTCAGGAACTGACAGGTGTCATTGCCATGAGCTATAGTAGCGGGGCAGTCAATGGAGAATGGGTCGTCGGTGGCCTCGTGGGTAGTACGGCCACTAGTGATTGGTTGTATGGCGGGGCCATCACGACTGCAAGCTTCTGGGATGTTGAGACTTCAGGTCAGAACACCAGTGTTGGTGGTACAGGAAAAACCACCGCCGAGATGCAAACGGCCAGATTATTCCTCGATGCCGGCTGGGACTTTGTGGACGAAACGGATAACGGCACCGAAGATATCTGGTGGATTCTCGAAGGTCAGGACTATCCGAGACTTTGGTGGGAAGCCCACAACAATTGATTATTGACTAATGACTATTGATTATTGCTCGGTGATCTCTGTACTACAATCTTTCAACTTCTTGTTTTTTATGCGTGTTTTTTATTGAGACCTGTTGCAATGTCATTATTGTAAAGAACTTATACAAAATTTCTACGAAAGGAACTTTTAGAGTATCTTTTGAAAAAAGACATTTCTTTTCCTTGCCCTCTGTCGCCTATGGGCAAGGAAAAGAAATAGGCCGAATGGGCATAGGGGACCAGCGGCGAGCGAAGGGTTCACAAAGGCCATGCCACCAAGCGAAGCGACTGGCGTGGCGTTTGTCGCCCTGAGCCTCTGCGGCTCGATGGAAACAACGTGAACGTTTGGGTTATTGTCAGCATGGGCAATATAGTTGCCCATGCTACAGAATTCTTTGGTTGCGGCCAACGGGCGAAGCCCGATGCCGCGCTAAGCCACTTTGGCCCTGTATGTTGATTATTTTTGGGGTTTTTGGACTTCGCCGGTCATGGGGACGAATCGGACGGGCATGACGTTTTTGCTTTGCAGCTTGCCTTCCTTATCTTTCGTGATAACGACCAGATGTTGAAAGCCGTACGGGCTTCCGTAGGGTAGGATCATTCGCCCGCCCGGTTTAAGTTGCTCGATGAGGGGTTCCGGGATGCGCCCGGCGGCGGCGGTGCCGATGATCGCGTCGAACGGCGCATGCTCCGGCCAGCCGAAAAAGGCGTCTCCCGCCTTTGTAAAGACGTTCGGATAGCCCAGTTCTATTAATCGTGTTTTCGCGGATTTGGCCAATTCTTCGACAATCTCGATGGAATAGACTTCACTGCAAATCTCTGCGCAGACCGCGGCCTGATAGCCCGAGCCGGTCCCGACTTCGAAAACGATTGAATTCGGATCGAGCTTGAGTGCCTCAGTCATGAAGGCCACGATGTACGGCTGGCTGATGGTCTGGTCGTAGCCAATCGGCAATGGATGATCGGCGTAGGCATATCGTTGCTCGCCGGGCCGGATGAAGGCGTGCCGGGGCACGGTTCGCATCGCGTTGAGGACGTTCGGATCGTTGATATCTCTGGCCTCGATTTGCGTTTCGACCATTCGCAGACGCTCTTTGATGCGTTCGGAAAAGGCCGGATGCGTGTGAAGAGGCCGGATGGCCCGTTTATCGTTCGGATCGTTGGGTTCGACCGGCGCCGGTCCGGCTGTGCCCTCATCATTTTCGGCAGCCCATACACTATTCGGTTCCGAGGTTCTGACGGCGTGGATGACGGCCAAGAGGCCGAGAAGCACAAACGAGAATAGAAGGACATAAATCAGCTTTTGTTTTGTTGTGGAATGTCCGGAAATCATCGTTCCAGCAACCTTTTCTTAGGTTGGTTCTCGTTTCTGATAAGTCTCATGATATCTCGACGATCAACAAACCCTATTATATGGGCATCACTGGGAAGGGATACAAGAAGATTTTTCCTCAAGAATGCCCGAAGGCGGCCGGATCGGTGTTCTGAGGCGATAAATGGCAAAATTTTTGCAAAAAAAGCCCTTGCATGGCCGATAAGAAAATCTATAATGTGGGCCGGTTCGGAGCATGGGGTATAGGCGACGAGCCTTATAATGCGGGCGTAGCTCAGTGGTAGAGCGTCACGTTGCCAACGTGAATGTCGTGAGTTCAAATCTCATCGCCCGCTGTAAATAGTTGTTAGTCAATAGTATTTGGTTGTTAGAGGGGATAGATCGAGCTCCGTGAGAGTGCTGATTCTATCCAAAAATCAACAACTCAGAACCAGTAACTAATAACTAAATAGTATCGGTGAGTTACCGGCTAAGGTTAGTTTGGCGTTGGTCTCCGATACGTTTGGGTCTTGCACCGATGCGGCGCGAACCTGAGCTTGATCGGTGCCGGAAGAGGACTGAAGAATGCCGGGCTGAAGGCGACGTTTGCCTGAAGCCTTTTTTTGTTTTGATAAATAATCCTGGCGAAACGCTGAGGAGTAGCGAACATGGCTGAAGAAGAAAAAACGACGGAACTGGAACAGGAAGATCAACAGGAAGATCAAACGGTCGAATCTCAGGCCGAAGAGGCCAAGGACGACGAGGCCAAGGAAGAGGAAGCTCCGGAATTGAAAAACATCGTCACGGTCGAGGACGCCGGCCCCTGCAAGAAGAAAATCATCATCGAGATCCCCGAAGCGAAGATCAAGAAGGTGACCGACGAGCAGTATGGCGAGCTGGGTAAAGATGCGGTCGTGCCGGGTTTTCGGAAGGGCCGGGCGCCGCGCCGTCTGCTGGAAAAGCGATTCAGTAAAGAGATCGGCGAGCAGGTCAAACTGAAATTGCTGGCCGATGCGAGTGAGGCCGCCGTTAAGGACACTGAGCTTAATACTCTGGGGGAACCTGACTTTGATGTCGAGGAGATTGAGTTGCCGGAGGAAGGCTCATTGACGTTCGATTTCGAGGTCGAGGTCCGGCCGGAATTCGATCTGCCGCCGCTCGAAGGTATTCCGGTCACCAAGACGAAGCTGGCAGTGACGGACGAGCAGGTCGATAGAGAGATCGAGCAGATGCGGCGATGGGCCGGCGTCTGGACGCCGCGTGCCGAAGACGCTGCGATTGAGCTTGAAGATCGAATTGTCGCCGATGTGACTCTCAAAGTCGAGGATGTTGAGGAAGAGGAGAAGCTGAATAATACCGAGATCCAGGTCCGGCCGAACGGTTTTGTCGGGTCCATCCCGGTCGAGAAGCTCGATGAATTGCTGGTCGGCGCCAAGACCGGAGAGAAGAAGGAAACAAGCGTCGAGGTCTCGAAGACCTTTTTCCGGGAAGAATATCGCGGCAAGAAAGTGGACATCCAGATCGAGATTGAGGACATTAAATGGCTCAAACCCGCCGAGCTGGACGAGAATTTACTGCAGCGCTATGAGTCTGAAAATGAGGATGAGCTGCGGGAAAAGATTGAGGATTCGCTGCAGGGCCGGCTGGAAAACCAGGCGAGATCGGAAATGAGCGAGCAGATTTATAAATACCTGCTCGATAAGACGGATTTCGATCTCCCGTTGGATATCGTCGGCCGGCAGGCGAGCAGCGTGTTGCAGCGGCAATACACCAACCTGATGATGCGGGGATTGTCCCGCGAGCAGATCGAAGAGCAATTCGAGCAGCTCCAGGCGACGAGCGAAGAGCAGGCCAAGCAACAACTTCAAACGTTCTTCATCATGGACAAGGTGGCCGAGACGCTCGAGATCAAAGTTGAAGAAGAGGAAATTAACGGTCATATCGCCCAGGTGGCCGCCCAGCGAGGGCAGCGGCCCGAACGGATGCGGGAGGAAATGGCCCGTAACGGCTCGCTGGCGCAATTCGGTCTGGAAATACAGCAGGATAAGTGTATCGCCAAGATGCTCGAAACGGCGAAGATAACGGAGAAGAAGGCCAAGAAGGCCAAGGCCGAAAAGAAACCGGCGAAAAAGCCGGCCCAAAAGGCCAAGAAGAAGACCGCCGAGCCCGAGGCAAAGGAATCTTAAGCGAATGCCGAACGGTCGCTCGTTGCCGCAGGAAAGGCTTCGATGATCGATTTCAAGTTGATGGCGAAATAGAAGAACGGTGATTGAACAAAAGGAGTTGCGAATGTCGATCACGCATGTATCACCCGAACTCACGGAGGGGCACCACTTCGCGAGGCACCCAAAAATGGAGGCGACAAAAATGGAGATATATAACCAGTACGGGCAGTATCAGCGCTATCGCCAGATGAGTCTTGACGATATGTTGCTGGAGAACCGCATTGTGTTTCTCATTGGGGAGATATCCTATCAAAGAGCGGCCGAGGTTATCATGAAGATGCTGTACCTCGATAATCTCAAGCGCAACAGTGAAATCAGCCTGTATATTAACTCTCCGGGCGGCAGTGTGGACGATACGATGGCCATTTACGATACGATGCGTTTCGTCGGCTCTCCCATTGCGACGTACTGCATCGGCCGGGCCCAATCCGGAGCGGCCATTATCTTGGCGGCGGGCACCAAAGGCAAGCGCCATGCCCTTCCGCACGCCAAAGTGATGCTCCACCAGCCCTGGGGCGGCGTCAGCGGGCAGGCCGCCGATATCAAAATCCAGGCCGAGGAAATTCTCAAGGCCAAGGCTATGATTAACGGCATTTTGGCCAAGCATACCGGTCAGCCGATGGAAAAAATCGCCGGTGAGACCGAAAGAGACCGGTATATGACCGCCGATGAGGCCCATGCCTATGGTCTCATTGACGAAGTGCTGCACGAAGAAGAGAAGGAAAAAAAAGATAAGGACGAGGGCGAAAAGGACGAAAAAGAAAAGGGGAGCTGAGTAACAGGTTATCAGGCTTAAGGGAATCAGGAGTAGCACAGATGAGCGTGAATCAGAATTTAGTGCCGATAGTCATCGAAAAAAGCGGTCGTACCGAGCGGGC
>Ga0272441_10006284_pt1 | contig 20024 bp, 17 predicted proteins | sample SSMProp6N_FD_193582 | JGI IMG/M metagenome (GOLD analysis project Ga0272441, IMG submission 193582) | Marine sediment archaeal communities from Little Sippewissett salt marsh, Falmouth, MA, United States - SSM-Prop-6N | ecosystem: Environmental > Aquatic > Marine > Wetlands > Sediment ...
TCGAGCCCGATCGTGACGAGCTTGCCGTCGGCGGGCAGTCGTACCGTGGGGTCCGCGCCGCGCTTGAGCAGTTCGGCGGCGCTCCGCAGACGACCGCTGAACACCGCGTAGTGCAGCGGTGTCGCCCCGACCTCGTCCTTCGCGCCGGGCGCGAGCCCTTTTTCGAGCAGGAGCTTGACTATCCCGATCTGCTCGCGGTCGGCGGCCAGGTGAAGATAGCTCTTGCCGCCCGGCAGTTCCGCGTTCACGTCCGCGCCCTTCTCGAGAAGAAGCCGCACGATCGGCTCGTTGCCGCGACTGATGTGTTCGAACAGCGGCGTGACATGCTGGGCGGTCGCCGCCTTCACGTCGGCCCCGCGTTCCAGGAGCAGCGCGGCCATGTCCTCGTCCGCCGCGAGATGGAGCGGGGTCCGGCCGCGTTTGTCCCTGGCGTTGACATCGGCGCCCTTGTCGAGCAGCGCCTGCGCGATCTGCACGTCGCGCGTCAGGTGCAGCGCGGTCGAGCCGAGCCGGTCCTGCGCCTTCACGTCCGCCCCGTTCGCGATCAGAAGTTGTGCCACCGCCGCGCTGGTCGATTCGAGCAGCGGGGTCCGGTCGTTGTTGGCCGCGTTGCGGTGTTTTACCATCTCCGGCATCTTCTTCAGGAGAGGGGCCAGTTGCTTCGCGTTCCCCGCCGCGGCATGCTGGTGCACCATCTTCGCAACCTCTTCCGGCGCCGGGCCGCAGGAGCAAAGCGCGGCGAGCGCCAGGCACAATGTCAAGGATCGGATACGAGACATAGGGCTCTCCTCCATTCTTCCAGCGATCAAACTCGCGTTGCATGCTAACCATTGGCTCGGACTCGGACAAGGCTTTTCTGGCAGCCGGCAAGACAGCGGGCAGATCGGCAAATCGACGCTTTCGGTGGCGACCCCGATTTCGTATCCTTTCAGAATGCCGCAGGCTCTCACAACGATGGCGCGGGAGGTGCGCAAGGATCTGGTCCGCATGCATCAGCGCGGGACGGGCCTGGGTTCGTCGCTTTCCTGCGTCGAGATTCTGCTGAGTCTGTATTTTGAGGTCATGCAGATCGCAGACCCGACCGATCCGGCCCGGGACCGGTTTATCTTGAGCAAAGGCCACGCGGCCTCCGCCCTTTACGCGGTGTTGGCCAGGCGCGGGTTTCTTGATGCGGCCCTGTTGCCGGGCTATCTGACGGACGGCAGTGTGTTGACCGCGCATCCGTCGCGGGGCGCGGTGCCGGGTGTGGAGGCCTCGACCGGCTCGCTGGGCCACGGCCTGGCGATCGGGCTGGGCATGGCGTTGGCCGCCCGGCGCAATGATGCGCGGTATCGTGTGTTCGTGCTGCTGGGCGACGGCGAGCTGCAGGAGGGTGCGGTCTGGGAGGCGGTGAGCCTGGCGCCGGCACTGGGTTTGGACAATCTGGTTGCGGTAATCGATGCGAACGGGCTGCAGGGCTACGGCCGGGTCGATGACCTGAGTCCGCGCAGTTCGTTTGTTGCGCGGCTGCGCGCGTTCGGCTGGCAGGCGGAAGAGCTTGACGGGCACGACATACCGGCGCTGAGCGCCCGGCTCGCGAAGGTCCCGTTCGAGTCGGGCCGGCCCTCGGCGGTGGTCGCGCGCACGGTAAAGGGCCGCGGCGTGGCGGAGATGGAGGACACGCTCGGCTGGCATTACTTCTCGGTGCCGGCCGGCCGGGTTGAAGCGTTCCTGTCGGAACTGGACGGCGGTGGGCGATGAGAGCGGCGTTGCTTGCGAAACTGGCCGAGCGGATGCGAGCGGATCGATCGGTCTATGTGTTGACGGCCGACACCGGCTTCCACGTGTTCGACGAGTTCCAGCAGGAATTTTCGGATCGCTACCTGAACGTGGGGATCTCGGAGGCGGCCATGATCGGGGTAGCGGCCGGTCTCGCGCTGAGCGGCGCGCGCGTGTTCACCTACGGGATCGCACCGTTCGTGACGATGCGCTGTCTGGAGCAGATCCGCGTGGATCTGTGCTATGCGCGGTTGCCGGTCACCATCGTTGGGGTTGGCGCCGGTTTCACCTATGGGCCGGCGGGCGTGACACACCATTCGCTGGAGGACATCGCGGTCCTGAGCGCGTTGCCGAACATGACGATCGTGTGCCCGGGCGATCCGGCCGAGGTGCGCGCGGCGGTCGCGGCGCTGAGCGGGTTGGACGGACCGTGCTATCTTCGGCTCGGCAAGAACGGGGAGCCGGCGGTGCACGAGACGGACCCGTCGGCGTTCGCGTTGGGCCGCGCGCTTCGATTGCGCGAGGGCGAGGACCCGGCGCTGCTCGCCACGGGCAACATGCTGCCGGTCGCGCAGGCCGCGGCCGACATTCTGGCGGCACAGGGATACCGACCGGAACTGATCAGCATGCACACGGTCAAGCCGTTGGACGAGTGTGTTGTCCGGGACCTGGCGGCGCGCTGCCGTCTGATCGCGACGGTCGAGGAGCACAACATCATCGGCGGACTCGGCAGCATGGTGGCCGGCGTGTTGAGCGAGGCCGGCGGCATGGCGCGGCTCGCGCGGTTTGGCGTGCCCGACAGATACACAACCAACGCGGGCAGCCAGGCCGCGTTGCGGCGCCGCTACGGGTTGACGCCGGAACGGATTGCCGGGGAATTGGCGGGGAGACTGCAGGATGGCGGGCGCCCGACAGATTGAGCGGTTCCTGTTTCTGGTGCCGAACAGCCGGTGGTTCGGGAAGCGCTGTTGGATGTGGTATGCGCCGGCCGTGCCGCTACTCGTTCCGGTACTGCGCCGGCGCGGCTACGACGTGGCCGTACTCGAGGCGAACATCGACGACCTGACGCAAGACCAGGTACGCGCGCGGCTGCGTGCTTACGGGCCTGACGCCGTGGGCATCACGAACATGTCGCTCGAATACTGGCGCCAGGCGCATCTGTGCGCGCGCCTGGCGAAGGAGGAGGCGCCGGAGTCCGTCACGATCATGGGCGGCGTGCATCCGACCGCGCTGCCGGAACGCGTGCTCGCAGACGAACACGTCGATTTCGTGGTCTTGAGCGAAGGCGAGCGCCGGCTGCCCGCCTTGCTCGAGGCGTTGCGCTCGAACACACCGGACTTGGCCGGCATCGACGGACTCGGCTATCGGGCGGGCGGCAAACTGCGTCTGCAACCGCCGTCCGAGTGGCTGGAGGATCTCGACTCGCTGCCCTTGCCCGACTACACCCTTTTCGACTGGCGCAAGGTGATGGGCACGGCCCAGGCCGGCGCAGCGGGCGGGATGTGCACGAAGCGCACGCCGGTCTGCGCTACGATGACTTCGCGCGGATGTCCCTATCGATGCTGTTTCTGCGCCGGTTGGCGCACGATGGGCCGGCAAATCCGGGCGCGCAGCCCGGCACACGTGCTGCGCGAGATCGACATGCTCGTAAACGAGTACGGTGTGCGCGAACTCGTGTTTCAGGATGACGAGATGTATTTCGACCGGCCGCGTGCGGTCGCGATCATCGAGGGAATCAAAACGCGCAACTACGATTTGATCTGGAAAAACTCTAACCTGGCGGCCTGGCGGATGGACTACGAACTGCTCAAGTTGATGAAGGAGAGCGGCTGCTACCAGGTCGTGATGTCGCCGGAATCCGGCAGCGCGCGTGTACTCAAACAGATCATCCATAAACCGGGCAGCAAGCAGCATTGCCGCGACCTCGCGCGTTGGTGCAAGGAGCTGGACCTGGAGCTGGCGGCCGACTTCGTGATCGGGTTCCCGGGCGAGACCTGGGACGAGATGCGTGAGACCGCGGCGTTCGCCGAGGAGCTCGACGCCGACGCCGTCAAGTTCGCCGTGGCCACGCCGTTCCCCGGCACGGAATTGTTCGAGCTCGCCGTCAAACGCGGGCTTCTGCCCGCGGATTTCGATTTCTATCGTGACGACGCGCTCGGCTTCGCGAACCCCGTGATCGAGACCGAGGAGTTCACGCGGCAGGAACTGCGCATGTTCCGCTGCATGGAGTGGGACCGCATCAATTTCAAGACCAAAGCCAAAGCGGAGCGCTACCGGCGAATCAACCCGATGAGCGAGCGGCAACTCGCGGCGTTCCGCCGCGATACGCGCCGGAAGCTGGGCCTCCATTTCGTCGAGCAGCCGGGAGGATGCGGCTCTGTCGAGCCGGAACACGGATGACGGCACAGAACAGTATATCGGTGATCGTGCCGGCCCTGAACGAGGCGCCGCATCTGGCGGACACCGTCTCGGAACTGTTGCGCGCCGCCGCGCGTCATTTTGAGGAACACGAGATTATTATCGTCGACGACGGCAGCACCGACGAGACCGGCCGGATCGCCGACCGCCTGGCGGCCGCGCATCCGACGGTGCGCGCGATCCACCATGAAAAGCCCGCGTCGCTGGGCGCTGTCTTCAAGGAGGGCCTCGGCCTGGCACGCATGCACTATGTCACGCTCGTCAACGGCAAGAACGACACGACCGCCGATCGGATCAGTGCGGTCTGGGCCCTGAAAGGGCAGGCGGACATGATCGTACCGTATTCGGAAGATGCCTCGTATCGCCCGATGTCGCGCCGGGTTGTCTCCTGCTTGTTCACGCGACTGCTGAACCTGCTGTTCGGCCTGCGGCTCAAGTACTACAACCATTTCGTTCTGCACCGTCGTGCGTTGGTCCGCACGCTGCGCGTACGGACCGACAGCTATGCGTTTCAGGCGGAGATCTTGGTCAAGTTGATCCGCATGGGACACAGCTATCTGGAAGTGGCTCACGACGATCACACGGCAGGCGAGGGGGCGACCAAAGCGTTCCGGCCCGCGAACTTGATCGGTGTGCTCAAGTTCCTGTTCTGGATCGTGTACGACGTCCACTTCTCAGGCCGCTGCCGCGGCCCGAAGCCCAAGGTCGAAAGCCGGCAGCCGGAAACCGCCGACTCGGCGGCTGTGCCGCCATGCGGCCGCTTGGCGCGAAGCGGGGACGAGGGCATGCAGGGCACGGGTGACGGGGGTGGCACCTCATGATCGATTGGTGGAACACGACCGTTGGCGACACGGAGATCGCGGGGGTCACCGAAGCGATCCGTGGCCGGCATCTGAGCCAGGGCCCGATCACCGAAGCCTTGGAGCGGCGCATCGCCGCGCAGCTCGAGGTACCGCACGTTGTCCTGACAACAAGCGGCAGCGCCGCCCTGCTCCTGGCGCTGATGGCCTGCGAGGTCGGGCCGGGCGACGAAGTGGTGGTCCCGAACCGCACGTTCATGGCGACGGCCAACGCGGGGCTGCTGCTCGGCGCGCGCGTGAAACTCGTCGATGTCGAGCGGGACCGGCCCGTAATCGAGCCGGCAGAAATCGAGCGCGTCCTGACGCAACGCACGAAAGTGATCTTGCCCGTGCACCGGGGCGGCCGCGCGGCGGACATGCCGCGAATTCGCGCGGTTGCCCGGCAGCACGGACTCCGGGTCGTGGAGGATGCCGCGCAGGCGTTCTGCTCGCGCAGCGGCGAGGACCGGCTCGGCACGCTCGGCGATATCGGCGCGTTCTCGCTGGGCGTGACCAAGCTGATCACGACGGGGCAGGGCGGATTCTGCGTGACGCGTGATGCCGGCCTGGCCGAACGGTTGCGGCAATGCCGGAACCACGGGGCCGTCGAACTGGCGCCGGACAGGTACGACCGGTTCGGGTTCAATTTCAAGTTCACCGATATGCAGGCGGCGATCGGCCTGAAACAGATGGACCGGCTTGCCGACAAGATCGAACGGCACCGGGCCGTGTACGCGTTCTACCGCGACGCGTTGCGCGAGCAGCCTGCCGTTCGCCTGATCCCCGTCGATACGCAGGCGGGCGAGTTGCCGCTGTGGACCGAGGCGTTGGTGGCCGAACGGCGCGAAACGATCGCGCGGCTCGCCAAACGCGCGATCCGCGCGCGGCCCCTCTTGCCGAGCCTCTCGCAGGCCGCGTATCTCGCGTGCGACAGGCCGTTCCCGAATTCCGTATTGTTCGCGCGGCACGCTGTTGTCTTGCCCTGCGGGCCCAATCAGCCCGAAGAGAACCTGCAAGCGACCGTTACGGCGCTCAAGCAGATCACGAAGGATATGCCGGCTTTGCCCGAGTCAGGGCGGATCGACCGGGCCTAGGCAACGACCAAGCGCGGATGGCGAAGGAAACTCGATGAGCAAGCGAAGCGAGGCGATTTTCAACACAGCCGCGATCGCGCGGGTCGATGACGCACTTGTGGAATCGCTGAAGGCGCGCGCGGCCGCGCAGCCGGATGTCGTGTTTCGCTACTGCCTGCACCGTTCGGTTCAGGAGCCCGTGCAGCAGATGGTTCTTGTGCACCGGCGCCACGCGTACGTACCGCCGCACAAGCACGAGCGGGCGACGGAATCGTTCTGCGTGCTGGAAGGCCGCATGCTCGTGGCTTTCTTCGACGCTGCGGGGCACGTCGCGGAGTGTTTCGAGATGGCGGCGAAAGGCAGTGGCTCGTGCTTCTTGTGCCGCGCGGAGAAAGGGCGTTGGCACACGATGCTTCCGCTGACGGAATTCGTTGTCTTTCTTGAGACGACGGAAGGGCCGTTTGCGAGCGAGTCGCACAACACCTTTGCGCGGTGGGCGCCGGCCGAAGACGACACGGCGGGCATTGACGCGTTTCGTAACAAGTTGCTCGCGGCGCGGCGCTAGGGACAGGCCGATGAACGAACTGTACAACAACGCGAAGATCTTTCACTTCCGTGACAAGCTCGCGTCGCTTGCGACCGGCCGCCTGACCTCGCCGATCCACATCCGGCTGAAACCCACAAACCGGTGCAATCATCGGTGCGGCTACTGCTGTTATCGAAACAAGTCCCTGTTCTTGAGCGAGTTGATGCACGAACGCGATGAGATCCCCCATGAAAAGATGGAGGAGATCATCGCGGATCTGGGCCGGATGGGCGTAAAGGCCGTCACGTTCTCCGGCGGCGGCGAACCCTTGTGCTACCCGCACATCGTCGAGAGCATCCGCGGTCTGCTCGCGCAACGCGTGAAAGTCGCGCTGCTGACCAACGGCGCGCTGCTCGCGGGCGACGTTGCGGAGTTGCTGGCGGAGCATGGCGCCTGGGTCCGCGTCTCGATGGATGCGGCGGATCCGGAAAGCTATGCGCGGGCCCGGGGCGTGGGGCCCCGCGAGTTCGCTCGGGTCTGCGAGAATGTGCGGCGGTTCGCCGGCACGCCGGCGCGCAAGTGCGTGCTGGGCTTGAATCTGATCGTGACACGAGAGAACAGCGGCAGCGTGCGTGCCTTTCTTGAGCAGGCCAAGGACATGGGCGCCGATCACGTCAAGGTCTCCGGCGCCGTCGTGAGCACGCGGCCGGACGAGAACACTGCGTACCTTGCCCCTTTCTTTGAAGCGGTGAAGCAACAGATCCGCGAGGCGGCGGCGCGTCTGAGCGACGCGCGATTCTCGGTTGTGGACAAGTTCCACATGCCGGTTTCGGCTCTGGAAGCCTACGAACGCGCCTACACGCGGTGCCCGTTCGCGCAGTGCCTCGCCGTAATTGCGGCCGATCAGAACGTGTACACCTGCCAGGACAAAGCCTACACGCGCAGCGGCCTGCTCGGCTCGATCCGGACCTGCTCGTTCCGGGAACTGTGGAATTCCGAACGGTTGCACAGGCGGCTGTTCGCGCTTGACCCCAGCAGGGAATGTCGGCATCACTGTGTGGCCCACGCGAAGAACCTGGCGCTGCTGGACTACATGGAGGCGGACGCGGAGCATCTGGACTTCGTGTGAGCGGGAGATCCGCGCAATCGCGCGGGGAGTTGAGCGAGCGATGGCGTATATAGATTTCATAGCCAAAATCCACAAGAGCACGCCGCGCGATTATCTGGAGCGCGTGCTGCGGCACGACAAGGCGCAGTGCGCCGAGGTCGCCAAAGCGTTCGGCAAAGAGTACTGGGACGGTGAGCGCAAGTACGGGTACGGCGGCTATCGTTATGACGGGCGTTGGAGGCCCGTGGCCGCGGACCTGATTGCGCACTACGGGCTGAAGCCGGGCGACCGGGTCCTCGATATCGGCTGCGGCAAAGGCTATCTGCTCGCCGATCTTGCTGAGTCGCTGCCCGGCCTGCAGGTGCACGGCCTGGATATCTCGCGCTATGCGATTGAACATGCCAAAGAGGAGGTCCGCGGGGCTCTCGCCTGCGGGACCGCGACGGCGCTGCCGTTCCCGGACCGTCATTTTGACCTGGTGCTCAGCCTCAACACGCTGCACTACCTCCACATCGACGGGTTCTGCGCGGCCGTCCGCGAGCTGGAACGGGTCAAGCGCGGCGGCAGCTATATTGTGCTGGAGTCGTACCGCAGCGAAGCGGAGAAGGCGAACCTGATCCACTGGCAACTGACCTGCGAATGCTTCTATACGCCCGAGGAGTGGGAATGGCTTTTCGATCGATTCGGCTACACCGGGGACTATTCGTTTATCTTCTTTGAGTGAAACGGGAGCGGAGCATGCCGGAACGCGACTTCATCTCGGCTTTGCACAAACGGACGGCCCGCAACTATCTGGAACGGGTCGAACGCGGCGACAAAGCGGCGTGCGCGAGCGTGGCCAGGGAGTTCGGCCGCGAGTATTGGGACGGCGACCGCAAGTACGGGTATGGCGGCATGCGCTATGACGGGCGCTGGGCGCCGGTCGCCCGCGATCTGATCGCGCACTACGGGTTGTGCAACGAGAGCCACGTGTTGGACGTCGGCTGCGGGAAAGGATTCCTTCTGTTCGAGATCAAGAAGTGCCTGCCCGGTTGCCGCGTGCGCGGGTTGGACTTCTCGCGCTACGCTGTCGAGAACGCGAAACCGGAAGTGCGCGGCGACCTGGATCTTGGCCTGGCACAGAGCCTGCCCTATCCGGATTTCACGTTCGACCTCGTCCTGTCGATCACGACCCTGCACAACCTGCACATCGACGACCTCGCCGGCGCCCTGGCCGAAATCGAGCGGGTCAAGCGAGAGCACAGCTATATCGTCGTGGAATCGTACCGCAACGAGCGGGAGAAGGCGAATCTGCTGCACTGGCAGTTGACTTGCGAGTGCTTCTTCACCCCGCGGGAATGGGAATGGGTCTTTCGCGAATTGGGGTACGCCGGGGATTACAGCTTCATCTTCTTTGAATAGCGCAACGTGAACGGAGTCGCAACGATGGACGAGCCCGGTAGCCTGCCGGAATTCGAGATGCCGGCGCGCTACAACTATATTGCGGCATTCCTGACGCTCGCCTGCAACCTGAAATGCTCGTTCTGCATCAACGATTTCGGGCAAGCCGCGCGCCGGTTCGGGGCCCTGTCCGGCAGCGCCTGGCTCAGAGGGCTGAACCGGATCGTGTCCAGGCCGGATCTGCCGGTGACGCTGCAAGGCGGAGAACCGAGCCTGCACCCGGATTTCCTGCGGATCATCGACGGGCTGCGCCCGGATCTGGCGATCGATATTCTGACGAACCTGCAGTTCGATGTCGACGCGTTCATGGCCGCCGTCCCGGCCGAGCGCCTGCGGCGCGATGCGCCGTATGCCGCGATACGGGTCTCCTATCACCCGGAGGTCATGGCGTTGGACGAACTGACACCGAAAGTGTTGGCCCTGCAGGACAACGGGTATTCGGTCGGTGTCTGGACCGTCGAACATCCCGGCTACGCCGCGGAGCTGGCGCAAGCGCGTGCGGTCTGCGAGCGGGCGGGTATCGATTTTCGGACAAAAGAGTTTCTCGGCACGTTCGAAGGACGCATGCACGGGACCTACAAGTACCCCGGCGCGTTGGCGCGCGGCGCGCCGCGCCGCGTGACGTGCAGGACCTCGGAGCTGCTGATCGCGCCGGACGGCAGCGTGTACCGGTGTCACGGCGATCTGTACGGGGGCGCCGCCGCCGTCGGGCATATTGCCGATGCCACGTTCGCGCCGCGTGATGTGTACAGGCCGTGCGCGCGTTTCGGCTACTGCAACCCATGCGACGTGAAAGTCAAAACGGACCGGTTCCAGCAAGACGGGCACACGAGCGTCGAGATCCGGTTCCCGTCGGAGGCGAGGCGTTGAATGTTCGATTCGAATTTTGACAGGCAGAAACTGATGTACCATCCCGCGGCGCTTGCCGAATGGCTGCGAACCGGCCGCACGCGCGGCCCGCTCTATACCGAGATGGAGCTGTGCCGGAAGTGCAATTTCCGCTGCCTGTTCTGCGGGGTCGACTACCAGGTGAACACGACCGACGACACGATTGCGGTCGAAGACGCGCGCAGGATCCTTGACGGGCTGGCCGGGCTGGGCAACAAGTCCGTGATGTTCTGCGGGGCGGGCGAGCCGCTGCTGAATCCGCACGCGGCGGAGATCGTCGCGGCCGGCGCCGAGCGGATGAGCGTATCGGTCACGACGAACGGCTCCGCGTTGACGGATTCGAACATCGCGCTGCTCGACGGGCTTGAGTGGATCCGTTTCTCGGTCAACGGTTATGGCCCTGAGAACTATGCCCGTATCCATGGTGCGGACCCGACGATGTTCGAGCGGGTCCTGCACAACATCGGGTCGGCCGTGCAGCGCAAGCGTGAGCGCGGGCTGAACGTAACGATCGGCACGCAGCTCGTGTTGCTTGAGGAGAACGCCGACGTCGTCGTCGAGCTTGCCGCGCGCCTGAAAGAGGTGGGCGTCGACTACTTCAGCGTCAAGCCGTATTCGCAGCACCCGCTGAGCAGCACGCGCGTTGCGGTCGACTACGCAGGGGCGGAGGAACTTGGCAAGACGTTGGCGGCGCTGGAAAGCAGCTCGTTCAAAATCGTTTTTCGTGCCGGGTCCATCGCCAAAGTCGGTGCCCCGAAACCGTACGACAGATGTTTCGGGACGCACTTCATCTCGTTCATCTCGGCAAACGGCGATGTCTGGGAATGCAACGTCTTCGCGGGGGACCCGCGGTTCCTGATCGGCAATGCATTGGAACAAGATCTTGCCGAGATCTGGACGGGCCGCCGCAGACGGGAGGTGCTCCGGTTCCTGGAACGGGATCTGGACCTGGCCGAATGCCGCGACATCTGCAGGATGGACGAATGCAACAAGTATCTGTGGCGGCTTCGGCATCCGTGGCCGCATGACAACTTCGTGTAGGGCCCCCGATGAGCGTGCGTGAACACAAGATCCTGATCGTCAAGCTCGGCTACAGCGAGACGCTCGTGCCGGAACAGCGCAAGCAGTGCAGTCTCGGCGACGTGTTTCGCACAACCGTGTTGTTGCACTTGTTCAAGAACGACCGCGTTACATGGCTGACCGACCGGGCGGCCGTGCCACTGTTGGCGGGCAACCCGTACATTGCGCGAATCCTGACGTTCGACCCCGTCAATATCCTGGAATTGGAGACGGAGCGGTTCGACAAAGTCATCAACCTCGAGAAGATCCCTTCGATCTGCGCGATGGCCGACAGGATCGACGCGTGGAACCACTACGGTTTCGGGTACGACCCGGAGACGCGCGGGGTGGAAGCCTACGAAGAGGCGCACGCGGCGCTGACCATGGCGACCTCGGAAGACATGAAGAAGCTGAACGACCAGTGTTGGGCCGAGGTGCTCTATTCCATGCTCGGCGCCACGTGGCACGGCGAAAACTACATCCTGGGCTATCGCCCGCAGACACGGGAACAGTACGACCTCGGGTTCAACATGTACGTCGGGAAACTGATGCCCGTCAAGGCATGGCCGATGGCCTACTGGACACAGCTCGCCGGGCTGGCGGAGGGCCGCTATACGGTCTCGTTCCAAGAGTGTCTGGACGATCTGAACGGCTATATCGATTGGATCAACTCGTGCCGGATCCTGATCACGAACGACACGCTCGGCCTCTATCTCGGTGTTGCGCTGGGCAAGAAGGTGCTCGCGTTGTTTGGCCCGAGCTCCGCGACGGAACAGTCGCCGCACGAGCGCCTCCGCGTCCTTACCCCGCCGCTCGAACGCGATTGCATGCCGTGCAGCAGGCCGCGCTGCGCGCTCGGCGACTCGTGCATGCGATATCTGAAGCCGTCCATGGTTTTCGAGGCGATCAGAGAATGGTGCGCCTGATCCGTTCAGTCCAACGTGCCTTCTGGCCGGCCTGCAAGATTCTGATCGCGGCCGGTTTGCTGGCCTGGCTGCTGGCACGCGTGCCGTGGCGCGACGGCGTGGTGCAGGCCGCGGACGGGACCGTGTCGCGCTGTCCCGGCCTGCTCTCCACGTTGCGCGGGGTTCAACCCGGCTGGCTCGGGCTCGGGCTGTTGAGCATGAGCCTCTCGATCCTCGTCGCGGCGCTGCGTTGGCGGCTGCTGTTGCGTGGGCAGGGCGTGCCCGTACCGGTCCGGACCGTGGTCGGGCTGGGCTTTCTTGGCGAGTTTTGCGGGAGCGCGCTACCCGGCATGATCGGGGGCGATCTCGTCAAGGCATACAGTGTGGCGCGTGCGGTGCCGCGCAAGAGCCCGGTGATCGTCAGCGTGCTGGTTGACCGGCTGATGGGCGTTTGTGGGCTGGGTTTGCTTGCGCTGGCTGCGCTGCCTGTGGCCTGGCGGCTGGGTGCGGACCGCGGCTCGCTGCGTGTGGCGGCCTTTTCGGTGTGCGCGGTTTTCGCGGCCGTGGGTACGGGCGGCGCATTCTTGTTCAGCGCGCGCGTGCGCCGTGCGCTGCACATAGAACGTTTCGCGCAGCGCTTGCCGTTCGGCCGCTACCTGCCGCACCTGCTCGACGCATTGCGTTCGCACGGTCTGCACGCGCGCGGCACACTCTGGGGCGCGATCGGCCTGACGTTCGCGGCGCACGCGTTGACCGTGCTGGCAGTGGCCTGTGTGGGGCGGAGCCTTGCGCTGGGTGCGGGATGGCACAGCTATTTCCTGTACGTCCCGCTGATCCTGGCGATCTCTGCCGTGCCGATCACGCCGGGCGGACTGGGGGTGATGGAGGAACTGTACGTTCTGTATTTCGCCGCGGGCGCGGGCGTGAGTGGCGGAGTTGCGCTTGCGCTGTTGGCCAGATTTGTCATGATGCTCAGCGTTTTACCGGGCGCCGTTGTGCTTCTTGCCGGGCCGCGTTTGCCCGGCGCCCGGGCGGTGGCGGAACAGTTCGGAGCGTGCGAGTCGGCGGGTGACGGGCAGGGGCCGTTATGACGAAGAGCCGGAAGAAGGGCAAGAGGCCGGACAGCGGGAAAAGGGCGCCGCGTGCCGTGCCGGCGGCGGCGGATGTCGGGCGGGAACAGGACGTTGCGCGCACCCGGCTTGGCGGGCTGGCGGCGCTGGGCCGGCGCGCGCTCTGGGTCTTGTTGGGGCTGCTCGTTTTGTTGATCCCGTTGCTTGTGTTCGTTTCGATGTGGATGTCTCGCTCGCTCGTCCTGGAGAACGCGTACCGTGCCTACACGGGCACGCCGCACATATTCTTTCTGGCGTACAGGAAGTTCAACGAACCGTTCACGCCGGACACGTGGCGTCATGTCCGGAATCTGTATTTCCAAAGAACGGCGATCGAGACGCTGGTCCGCATTCACAGCGTGGTGCTGCCCGGCCTTGTGCTGGGCGGCCTGCTGGCCTTGGCCGGGCTGGCAACGCACGTGGCGACGCGCGTACGGCGCTGGCGCTGGGCGCCGCGCAGTTGGTGGGGCGCGACGCTCCTGTTTGCCGTGCTCGAGGCCGGGCTGCTGGCCCTGGCCTGGCGAACGCCGCGCATTGCGTTTTTCGTTTTGCCCGGCGCGTTGGGCTACGCCCTGAATTTCCCGCTCGGCTCGGCTGTGCCGCGCGTACTCGAGCAGCGCGTGCCTGCCCTGTTGCTGGGCCTGGCGCTGCTCTGCAGCGTGGCGCTTGGGCATCTGTTGGCGCCCGCGGCACTCTTGTTGTTTGCGGCGTGGTCTTTCGGAGGCGGCCGCCTGCGCCGTGCCGCGCGTTGGCTATGGGCCGGGCGCGCAGTGGTGTGCCTGTTCTGGGCGCCCGTGCTCGCGTTGGCTTTTCTGTCCGCTCGGCCCACGCCGAGACCGGAGTCCGTGCATCGGCTCCGTGCGACGCAGGACCTGTACGACGTGCAGGTGGACCCGACGGGCGACCAGCTCTTTGTCACACGCAAGCTGACGGGCCGCCGCGAGAACCCGGTCGAGGTCTTCGCTCTGGCCGAGCCGCGTGCGGCGACGCGCAGCTTCATCCTGCAGTCCATCGAGGTCGAGGACATCGCGCTGGATGAGGAGCGGCGCCGGGTCTACCATGTGGCACGAGACACGAGGCTTCTGCTGGTTGTCGATGCGGACACGCTGGCCCCGCGCGAGGCGGTGCCCTTGCCGGAGTTGGGGACGGGCAGCACGACGATCGGCATCGCGAGCAAGGCGAACCGGCTGTTTTTGCTCTGGGAGAACGACTACCTGGTCGCGATGGACCTTACGACGCGGGCCTACGGCTATGAGCAGGTGAAGCGAGGCGGGAATATCCTGGTTGACGAGCGGCACCAGACGGTCTACCTGCACACGGAAGTCGAGTCCGGCCCGGAGCTGTCGGCTTTCGACGTGGCGACGCTCACGGTTTTCAACCGCGTTCCGGCGCCGGCGCCGGACCGGATGGTCTTGTCGCGCAAACGCAGCGAGCTCTATGTTGCCGACGCGCGTGGCGCCCGGATTTGGGTGTACCGCACGCCGACGCTCGAGCTGTTGCGCAAGATATCGGCTCCGTTCGGCGTGCGCGCGCTCGCGGTGGACGACGCGCACGGCCTGTTGCTCGCGGCCAGCGTCGTGTTCGGGCATCTGGATGTGATCGCGTTGGAAACGGGCGAGCGGCTGCAGCGCCACTACGTGGCCGAGTACGGGCGGCGGCTCGCGATTGACGCGAAACGACGCCATGCGTTCATGACGGCGACGCGGGACGGCTTGTTCATGATCGAGTATTGACCGGGCAGTGCGAGCAGGCGGCAGGGAGGCGGGCGTGCGGGAGCGACGCACAGAGCAGCGAACAGCGCGCATACGGCAGGCGGGCCGCCGCAAGGACATGCGGGCGTGCGGTATCCTGCTGGCGGGCGTGCTGTTGTTCATGCTGCCCGGCCTGTTCCGGGTCGAGTCGCTGTTCTTCGACGATGCGGCACACGTTTCCTTTCCGCGCCTGATGGGTGCGGCTCGTGCGGTGCAGGCGGGCGAGATCCCGTTGTGGGGCCCGCTCACGTTTTGTGGCGCACGTCCGTTCTATGCGATGTCCGAAGGGCCGACCTACAACCCGTTGTTGTACCCGTTCATGTGGGTCGCGAACCTGGAGGACTTGACCCATACGTTCTATTGGCTGTACCTGCTTCCGTTCACGCTGTTTCTGATGCTGGCCGCGGCGGGCACCTTCCTGTTCTGCCGCATGGCCCTGCGCGTGGACCGGTCCGCCGCGGTCGTGGCGGGCTGGCTCTATGCGTTTGCGCCGCACATGGGTGTTTCGTTCGTGTCCTTGCTGGATACCTGCACGTTCGCCTGGCTGCCGTGGATCCTGCTTGCCGTGGCGCGTTGGCTCGATGCCGGGCGCCTCGGCTGGTGGGCGGCAGGCGCCGTGTTCATGGCGTTGATGGCGTGCGCGAGCGATGCGAACTATGCGGTGCGCGTCTATTTCGTGGTCGGCAGCATGGCCGGCCTGCGCTGGCTGCTTCGGGTCCGGCGCGTGCCGCGCCCGTTCCCGCGTCTGGTCGGCCTGCTCGGCATGCTCGCGCTCGGCGTCGGACTGGCCGGCGTGATGTGGGCGGGCGCCTTGGAAGGCGTCGGCTGGGTGACCGCGAATGAGCGCGCGTTCAGCTATGCCGAGATCACGAAGAAGATCCACGACAATATGGCGCCCGGACATCTGGCGACACTGTTCGTGCCCGATTTCAACGGGATGTTGCTGGGCCGGTACGGCTGGGGTACGGCCGAGCTGCAGGGACATGCCTATATCCTCAGTGGCGGGCTGTGCACCGGGCTGTGCATGCTCGCGGCGCTCTGCTTCTGCGTCGGGCGCGGTGCGGTGCGGGCGGGCAAACATTCGCAGGCCGTCTGGGGCCGGATCGCGGGCATCATCCTGCTCGGCACGCTGCTGACGATGATGGGCCGTTACACGCCGGTCTACCGCGTGCTGTGTGCGGTGCTGCCCTGGTTCTTTCGTGTGCCGTATCCGTACTACTACCGTTTCGCCCAATGCTGGTGCGCGGCGGTGCTTGTTGCCCTGGCGCTTTCCTCCTACGCCCGACTCCGCGTGTTCAGGGCGGGATACGGGCGTTGGTCCGTCGTCTCGCTCTATCTCGGACTGGTCGTGCTGGTGTGTCTGCTCGCCTTGCGGGAACGGGCGTTCCTGGCACGAGGCGTGTGCCGCGGCTATGAATGCATCACGTTCCTGCGCCAGTGGACCTGGTTCCTGACGGGGCCGGTGCTGTATCTGGCAGCGGGCGGCGTTCTGTTGGCGCTTGCCCCGTTTGTGCTGTCGCGTCGCGGATTTGGCCGGTTCGTGTTGGCCGGTGTCGTGTTGGAAACTTGCGTGCTCGGGTACCTGATGCTCTACCGCAACGCGGTGGACGCGCGAGAAACGGGCGGCGGGCGCATACGCGGGCTGCACCAGCGTTACAAGGAGCCCGGGGCACACCCGTTCTATGCGGTCGTGGACGAGCTGCGCCGGCGCTCCGGCCCCGACGCCCCGCGCTTTGTCGGCTCGATGTCGAATGCAGACAACATGGGCTGGGTGGCGGGCGCGCATGCCGCGCTCGGCTACGACGCGAAGCCCGTCATGCCCCGGTTTCAGAGCGTCGTGAAGTATTTCACCGCCGGCTGGCCTTACGAGCTGTGGACGACCTGGTTCCCGGAGTTCTTTCTGCGGAACATGAACGTCGGGTTCCTGCTCGCGCGGGAGGGCATGGTCGACGAACGCGGCGTGATCGAAGAAACGATCGGAGGCATCCGCGTGCGCTCCTTTTCGCGGCCGACGCAGCCCGGCCGAATGGCGCACTACAGCCTGTTGATCGACGGGCCGGGCCTCGAATTGCACGAGCTGCCGGAACCGATACCGTACGTCTACACGCAGAATTGCGTGGTCATGCGGCCGAAAAAATGGCAGCGCAACGCGCTGCTCACTCGCGATCTGCGGCGCGCCGTCTGCGTCAGCCGGGCACCGGCCGGTTGCGTGCCGGCAACGGAGGCGCCCGCGGCTATCTGGGAGGGGCCGCCGGCGCTCGCGTCTTTCGACCGGCTCCAGGCCGTGAACGAAATTCTGCGCGTTGACCGTACGCGCGCCAACAGGCTGGTCGTGGATATCGATGTGACGGTGCCCGCCATGTTGGTGGTCGCCCAGATGTGGCACGAAGGCTGGCGCGCGCGCGTCGACGGCGAACCGCACGCCGTGCTCCAGGTCAACTATTGCCAGCAGGGCGTCTGGCTCGAAAACGGGCGGCATCGCGTCGTGCTACGGTTCTTCCCGCGTTGCCTGCTGATCGGCGGCCTCGTGAGCGCGGGCTCCTTGCTGACGATCGCGGCGGTTTGCGGCGTCGTGCTCGTGCGCAGGCGGGGCGAGAGAATGAATCGTGAATAATGCAGAGTGTAGCGTGGATCGGTGATAGAATCTGGGTGACCGATGAGACTGTCGACATACCTGCATTTTCTGCGCCATGCGCTGCTGCTGCGGCTGAACCCGAAACACCGGGTTCCGTTGACCGTGAACGTGCAGATCCTGCTGCGCTGTTCGAACCGATGCCTGTACTGCGCGCAAGAGCACGACGCCCCGACCCGGCTGTCCCTGGCTGTGCTGAAGGGTGTGTTCGACGATGCGTGGCGGTTGGGCACGCGCCGCATCCACTTGACGGGCGGGGAGCCGTTGCTGCGGGAGGATCTTTCGGAGATCGTCGGCTACGCGAAGGGCAAGGGCTTCTTTGTGAGCCTGGCAACAAACGGGTTTGACGCCGCCAAGCAACTGCCGGCGCTGCAGCGTGTGGATCGTGTACTGCTCTCGTTCGACGGACCGTTCGAGGTCCGCGAACGGTTGTGCGGCCGCGCGAGCGCCGAGGCCTCCGCGCAGGCTGTGGCCTTGTTCGACGAACACCGCATCCCGTTCTGGACAACGACCGTGATGTCTCGTCCGAGCCTGCCGCATCTCGACTGGATTGTCGCGCATGCGGAGGCGCACCGGGCGCAGGCGAATTTCGTGCTGTTCATGACACAAGAGGAACGGGGCGGGGTCCGACTGCACCCGGCTCCGGAAGAAGTGCGTGCGCTGATTCCGAGCGAGCAGGAAGACCGCGCGGCGGTCCGGCGTCTGCTCGATTTGAAACGGCAGGGCCGCGCAGTGGGCTCTTCGGCGCCATACCTTGAAGCGTTGCTCGCGTGGCCGGACTACGGCCGGCTCTGCAGTCCGCGCCGCTCGCCGCTGTACCGGTGCCTGGCATGGCGAAGTACGTGTGAACTGCTTGCCGACGGACGGCTCTATTCGTGCGATTGGTCGATGAAAACGCAGCCCGGCCTCTCGGTCGTGGAGCACGGGTTCGCCAGGGCGTTCGAGTTGTTGCCGCGCGTGCAGGGCTGCCGGTCCTGCGCGAATTCCTGTTGCCTGGAGGCGAACCTGATTTTCAGCCTGAATCCACGCACCGTCTTTAACTGGATCCGGCATCTCTCCTAGTGAGAATTTGCAATTCGCTCCATTTTGGTTTAGTCTCGAAGCTTGAGCATGTGTCGTTAGCGAGGAGTCGGATATGAAATCGATACGGGTCAGACCGCGACGTTGGCCGCTCGGCATGGTGGCCGTTCTTCTGGTTTTCGCTGTGTTCCTGCTCGGCCGTCTGACGGCCAAGGAACTTGCGCCGGACGGCCCGGATCAAGCCTACGAGCAGCTCGCGCTGCTGACACAGGTGATCGAGTTGATCCGCCAGGACTATGTGGACGCCGAGAAGATCGACTACAAGAGCCTGATTCGCGGGGCCTTGCACGGGATGCTGCAATCGCTCGATCCGTACAGCCAGTACATGGAGCCGCAGAACTACGAGGAGATGAAAGATGAGACCCGCGGCGAGTACGGCGGGATCGGCGTCGTGATCGGGCTGCGCGACGGCGTGCTCTCGATCATTGCGCCGATGGAGGACACGCCGGGGTTCGAAGCCGGCCTGCTCGCGGGCGACAGGATCATCGAGATCGAAGGCGAATCCACCGCCGGTATCACGCTGCAGGAAGCGGTCGAACGGCTGCGCGGTGAGCCCGGCACCAAAGTGCGGATCAAGGTCTCCAGCGACTCGCGCGATGTGCGTGAGGTGGAGCTCGTACGCGCGGTCATCAAGATCGAGAGCGTCAAGGATGCCCGTATCCTCAAGGACGGCGTCGGCTACGTGCGGGTCACCCAGTTCAATCATCCGACGGCCGGCTCGCTCGAAGAGCAGATCGAGGCGCTGCTCGAGAAGGAGATGGAGGCGCTGGTCCTGGATCTGCGGCACAATCCGGGCGGGTTGCTCGACTCGGCCATTGCGGTCAGCTCCCTGTTCCTGAAGCAGGGCAGCCTGGTTGTCGAGACCAAGGGCCGGCCGAGATCCCAGTCGCGTTCTTACGCGGCGCGCGGCCGTCGTGCGTTCACCTCGATCCCGATGGTCGTGCTTGTCGACGGGGCCAGCGCGAGCGCCTCGGAGATCGTGGCCGGCGCGTTGCGCGACCACAAGCGCGCCATACTCGTGGGCGAAAAAACGTTCGGAAAGGGCTCCGTCCAAACCGTGCTCCCGCTCGAAGACGGGTCCGCCGTGCGGCTGACCACCGCGAAATACTACACGCCCAGCAAACAGGTGATCCACGAGCACGGCATTGAGCCGGACGTGCGCGTCCCGATGTCGCCCGAGAAGTGGCGGGACGTCGCCGTGAAACGTGCCGAACGCGGCAAGACCGAAGGGGAACAGGACGAGACATGGCTCTTGGAGGAAGACGCGCAATTGCGCCGCGCCGTTGACGTGCTGACCGGCGTCAGAGTGTTCCGGACGCGGACCAAGCCGCGCAATGAGCTCTGAGCGCATGAACATCCTGGGCATCGAGACCTCCTGTGACGAGAGTGCCGCGTCCGTGGTGCGCGACGGTGGCGCGGTGCTCAGCAGCGTGGTGTA